>ERZ795053.100-NODE-100-length-101885-cov-10.998105_pt1 | contig 101885 bp, 86 predicted proteins | sample MGYA00375137_ERZ795053 | MGnify/ENA primary metagenome ERZ795053 (study PRJEB30182, sample SAMN05720284) | activated sludge metagenome | isolation source: Anaerobic digester | place: Hong Kong | collected 2014-12-17 ...
ACAACCTGAGCCTGATGGCGCTGACCATCGCCACCGGCTTCGTGGTGGACGACGCCATCGTGATGATTGAAAACATTTCCCGCCATCGGGAGATGGGCAAGCCGCCGTTCCAGGCGGCGATGGACGGGGCGGGCGAGATCGGCTTCACCATCATCTCGCTCACGGTGTCGCTGATCGCGGTGCTGATCCCGCTGCTGTTCATGCAGGAGGTGATCGGGCGGCTGTTCCGCGAGTTCGCCGTCACGCTGGCCATCACCATCCTGATCTCGGCGCTGGTCTCGCTCACGCTGGTGCCCATGATGTCGGCGCGCTGGCTGGAGCCGCTGAGCGAGGTGCACGGCCGCATGAGCCGCTGGGTGCAGGCGCGCATGGACGGGCTGGTGGGCCATTACGACCGCGGCCTGCAATGGGTGCTGGCGCGCCAGGGCTTCACGCTGCTGGTGGCGCTGGCCACGCTGGTGCTGACGGCGGTGCTGTACTGGGCCATCCCCAAGTCGCTGTTCCCCACGCAGAGCACGGGGCAGCTGCAGGGGCGGGTGCAGGCGTCGCCAGATGTGTCGTTCGAGCGCATGGCGCTGCTGCAGCAGGCGGCGGCGCGCGTGGTGCTGGCCGATCCGGCGGTGCAGACCGTGAACGCCGTGGTGGGCGTCGACGCCAACAACAACAGCATGCTCTCCAACGGCAAGCTCACCGTGAACCTGCGGCCGCGCGGCATCTTCAGCGAATCGGAAGCCGCCATCATGCAACGCCTGCGCGACAGCGTGGCGCGCGAGGTGGCGGGCGTGCAGCTCTACCTGCAGCCCACGCAGGACCTGACGGTGGACAGCGCCAGCGGCCCCACCGAATTCCGCTTCGACCTGGAAGGCGTGGACACGGCGCTGGTCAACCAGTGGGCCGAGCGGCTGGTCAAACGGCTGGGGCAGGTGCCCGAGGTGCGGCACGCCACCACCGACGCCGGCGCCACCGGCCTGTCGGCCATGGTGAGGATCGACCGCGACACCGCCGCGCGCCTGGGCGTCACCGCCAGCAGCCTGGACAACACGCTCTACAACGCCTTCGGCCAGCGCATCGTCTCCACCATCTTCACCGAGACCAACCAGTACCGCGTGATCCTGGAAGCCCGGCGCGACGAGACGCCCAGCCTGGCGACGTTGCGCGACCTGCCGGTCAAGACCAGCAGCGGCAGCACCACGCCGCTTTCCAGCTTCGCCCAGGTGGTGCAGGAGCAGGCGCCGCTGCAGGTGCTGCGCGTCGGCCAGTACCCGGCGGCCACGGTGGGTTTCGACACCGCGCCCGGCGTGTCGCTGGGGGCGGCGGTGCAGGCGGTGCTGGCGGCGGCGAAGGCGGAAGGGCTGCCGGACGCCATCTCGCTGCGCATGACGGGCGCGGCCGGCGCCTACCAGAAGTCGCTCTCCAACCAGCTGTGGCTGATGCTGGCGGCGGTGGTGTGCGTGTACATCGTGCTGGGCGTGCTGTACGAGAGCTACGTGCACCCGCTCACCATCCTGTCCACGCTGCCTTCGGCCGGCATCGGCGCGCTGCTGGCGCTGATGCTCACCGGCCACGCGCTGGACGTGGTGGGCATCATCGGCCTGGTGCTGCTGATCGGCATCGTGAAGAAGAACGCGATCATGATGATCGACTTCGCCATCGAGGCCGAAAGGGGCGAAGGAAAGCCGCCACAGGAGGCCATCCACCAGGCCGCGCTGCTGCGCTTCCGCCCCATCCTGATGACCACGCTGGCCGCGCTGGCCGCCGCCGTGCCGCTGATGCTGAGCTTCGGCGACGGTGCCGAGCTGCGCCGCCCGCTCGGCTTGGCGATCTTCGGCGGGCTGGTGCTGAGCCAGCTGCTCACGCTGTTCACCACGCCGGTGATCTACCTCTGGTTCGACCGCCTCGGGCGCCGCATCGGCGAGCCGGGTGCTCTGGATTCAGGAGCTGGCGGCGCCCGCCGTGATTGGGCTGGAGGCCCAAAAGACGCTGAACATCCAGGCTTGCCGCCGGCCGAGGAGGGGGGTCCGTGAACCTGTCGCGGCCCTTCATCCAGCGGCCCATCGCCACGGTGCTGCTGACGCTGGGCATGGCGCTGGCGGGCATCGCGGCGTTCTTCATGCTGCCGGTGTCGCGCCTGCCCTCGGTGGATTTCCCGGTGATCTTCGTGTCGGCCAGCATGGCGGGCGCCAGCCCGTCGGACATGGCGCGCACCGTGGCCACGCCGCTGGAGCGCACGCTGGGCGTGATCTCCGGCGTCAACGAGATGACGTCGAACAGCCGCACAGGCTCGTCGCGCGTGGTGCTGCAGTTTGACCTGGATCGCAACATCGACAGCGCCGCGCGCGACGTGCAGGCGGCCATCAACGCCGCCCGCATCGACCTGCCGGCCGACCTGCGCAGCAACCCCACCTACCGCAAGGCCAACCCGGCGGCGCAGCCGTTCATGATCCTGGCGCTCACCTCCAAGAGCCGCACGCCGGGGCAGATCTACGACGCGGTGAGCAACATCGTCAGCCAGCGCCTGCTGCAGGTGGAAGGCGTGGGCGACGTGACGCTGGGCGGCGGCTCGCTGCCGGCGGTGCGGGTGTCGCTCAACCCCTTCGCGCTGCACGAGCTGGGCATCACCACCGACGATGTGCGCGCCGCGCTGCAGGCCAACAACGCCAACCGCCCCAAGGGTGCGGTGGAGGTGGGTGGCGCGGATGACGGCCGCGCGCTGCAGGTGCTGACGCCCGCGCCCGGCCTGCGCGCCGCGGACTACCGCCAGCTGGTGGTCGGCATGCGCAACCAGCAGGCGGTGCGCCTGCAGGACGTGGCCGAGGTGAGCGACGGCGTGCAGGACAGCCGCACGCGCGGCATGTTCAACGGCGAGCCGGCCATCGTGGTCAACATCACGCAGCAGCCGGGCGCCAACCTGATCCAGACCGCCGACGCCATCGACGCGCTGATGCCGCAGCTGCGCGCCCAGCTGCCGCAGGACATCGTGCTGGCCAAGGCCATCGACCGCACCGGCTCCATCCGCGCCTCGGTGCACGAGGTCGAGATCACGCTGGTGATCGCCGTGCTGCTGGTGGTCGGCGTGGTCGGCCTGTTCCTGCGCAGCCTGCGCGCGGCGGTGATCCCGGCCATGGCCACGGTGGTGTCGCTGCTGGGCACCTTTGGCGTGATGTACGCGCTGGGCTATTCCATCAACAACCTCACGCTGATGGCGCTGACGGTGGCCACCGGCTTTGTGGTGGACGACGCCATCGTGGTGCTGGAGAACATCACGCGCCACCTGGAAGCGGGCGAATCGCGCTTTCAGGCGGCGCTGCGCGGCGCGCGCGAGGTGGGCTTCACGGTGCTCACCATCAGCGTCTCGCTGGTGGCGGTGTTCATCCCCATGCTGTTCATGGGCGGCGCGGTGGGGCACATGTTCCGCGAGTTCGCGATGACGCTTTCCATCGCGGTGATGATCTCGCTGGTGGTGTCGCTCACCACCACGCCCATGCTGTGCTCGCGCCTGCTGCGGGTGGACCCGCACGCGGAGCCCAGGCCACGCCAGAGCGCGGCGGGCTGGCTGCGCCGGCGGCTGGCGGGCTGGAGCCAGGGCGGCGTGGCGCGCATGCGCAACGCCTACGGCAGCGCGCTCGACTGGGCGCTGGCCTGGCCCTGGCTGGTGGTGGCCGTGCTGCTGGTGGTGATCGGGCTGAACGTGTACCTGTTCGCCGCCGTCACCAAGGGTTTCTTCCCCGAGCAGGACAACGGCCAGCTGATCGCCGGCATCCGCGCCGACCAGAGCATCTCGTCCAGCGCGCTGGCCGACAAGCTGCAGCAGGCCATCGATATCGTGCGGGCCGATCCGGCCATCGACACGGTGGTGGGTTTTTCCGGCGGCGGGCCGTCCGGCGGCGGCTTCATGGCGGCGGCGCTCAAGCCCCCGCGCGATCGCCCCGGCGTGAAGACGCGCGACGTGGTCAACCGCCTGCGCCCGCAGCTGTCGCGCCTGACCGGCCTGCGCGTGTTCCTGAGCCCGGTGCAGGAGCTGCGTATGGGCGGGCGCAGCAGCAACAGCACCTACCAGTACACGCTGAAGGCCGACACCCAGGCCGATCTGCGCACCTGGGTGCTCAAGCTGTCGGCGGCGATGAAGCGCGACGAGCGCCTGACCGACATCGACGACGACGAGAGCGACAACGGCGTGGAAACCTACGTGCAGGTCGATCGCGACAAGGCCGCCAGCCTGGGTGTGACCATGACGGCGGTGGACGCGGCGCTCTACAACGCCTTCGGCCAGCGCCAGGTGGCCACCATGTACAGCGACCTCAACCAGTACGCGGTGGTGATGGAGTGGGCGCCCAGATACCAGCAGTCGCCCGTGGCGCTGCAGGACGTGTTCGTGCCGGCGCGTTCCAGCACGGCTGCCACCGCCACGTCGGCCAACCCGGCGTTGCGCGCGGGTTCCACCGGCCAGCCGATCTCCACCACACCCGCCACCATGGTGCCGCTGGCGGCCTTCGCCAGCTTTGCCGAGCGGGCGGTGCCCACCTCGGTCTCGCACGACGGCGGCGAGCTGTCGAGCACGCTGTCGTTCAACCTGGCCGACGGCGTGTCGCTGCAGCAGGGGCGGCAGGCCGTGCTGGACGCGGTGGACGCCATCGGCATGCCCAACAACGTGCGCGGCGAGTTCTCCGGCGCGGCGGGTGAATCGCAGAAGCAGCAGTCGGAACAGGCGCTGCTGATCGTCGCCGCCATCGTGGTGATCTACCTGGTGCTCGGCATCCTGTACGAAAGCCTGATCCACCCCATCACCGTGCTCACCACGCTGCCCAGCGCCGGCTTCGGCGCGGTGCTCACGCTGCTGGCGCTGCGCATGGAGTTTTCCATCATGGCGCTGATCGGCGTGTTCCTGCTGATCGGCATCGTCAAGAAGAACGCCATCCTGATCATCGACTTCGCGCTCGACGCCGAGCGCGCCCGCGGCCTGACGGCCACGCAAGCCGTGCGCGAGGCCTGCCTGCTGCGCTTTCGGCCCATCATCATGACCACGCTGGCCGCCATGCTGGGCGCGCTGCCGCTGGCCATCGGCTTCGGCCAGGGCTCGGAGCTGCGCGTGCCGCTGGGCGTGACCATCATCGGCGGGCTGATCGCCAGCCAGCTGCTCACCCTGCTGACCACGCCGGTGGTCTACGTGCTGCTCGACAGGCTGCGCCGCCGCCACGCCGGCGAGGCGCACCTGGCGCGCGGCATGGTGGCGGGAGGCTGACCACACCATGAAGAACTATCGAATTCATAGCTGCCTGCGCCCGCTGCAAAAGGGCTGGAGGCCGATTTGGCTTATAAATTCTGCGGGTGCGCTGAGCCTGCTGCTGGGCGCCTGCAGCTTCACGCCGCAGGAGACCGGCACGGCTCTGACGCCACCCGCCGCCTGGAAGACGGCCGCGCCGCAGGCTGGCTGGGTCAATGCCGATCAGGCACGTGTGTGGAAGGCCGGCCGCTGGTGGGCGCTGTTCGGCGACGCGCAGCTCGACGCCCTGATGCCGCAGGTGGAGGTGAGCAACCAGAACCTCGCCCAGGCCGTGGCCAATGTGGCGCAGGCCCAGGCGCTGCTGCGCCAGCAGCAGGCCGCGCTCTGGCCCACGGTGGGCGCCAGCGCCAGTGCCAACCGGGCCGGCGGCCAGGACACGGCCACCACGCACAGCGGCTCGGTCGGCCTGAACGTGAGCTGGGCGCCGGACCTGTGGGGCAAGCTGGGCGACGCCGCGCGCGCCCAGGGCGCCAGCGTGCAGGCCAGCCAGGCGGACCTGGCGGCGGCGCGCCTGTCGGCCCAGGGCAGCCTGGCACAGGCCTGGTTCGCGCTGCGCGAAGCGGATGCCGAGATGGCGCTAATGGACGACATCATCACCGGCTACGAACGCAGCGCCAAGATCACGCAGAACCGCTACGACGCCGGCATCGCCGCCCGCACCGACGCGCTGCAGGCGCAGAGCACGCTGGAGAACGCGCGCGCCAGCCGGGTGGCGCTGCAGCGCAGCCGGGCGCTGTCGGAGCACGCCATCGCGCTGCTGGTGGGGCACGCACCGGCCGACTTCTCGCTGCCGGTGGCGCCCTGGATCGACACCGTGCCGGCCATCCCGGCTGGCGTGCCCGCCGAGTTGCTGCTGCGCCGGCCCGACGTGGCAGCCACCGAGCGCGCCGTGGCCGCCGCCAACGCGCGCATCGGTGTGGCACGCTCGGCCTACTTCCCGCAGCTCACGCTGTCGGGCGGCATCGGTTCCAGTGGCAGCAACCTGCTGGACGCCATCTCGGCGCCCAAGATGCTGTGGTCGCTGGGTGTGGCGCTGGCGCAGGTGGTGTTCGACGCCGGTGCCCGCACCGCCGCGGTCGACCAGGCCGTGGCCGCGCACGACGGCGCCACCGCGGCCTACCGCCAGGCGGCGCTGTCGGCCATGAAGGACGTGGAAGACCAGCTCACCGGCCTGCAGACGCTGGCCGAGCAGGTGGAGCGCACGCGCGCGGCCGCGGCCGCGGCCGCGGGGGCCGAGCAGCGCATCCTCAACAGCTACCAGGCCGGCCTGTCGGCCTACACCGACGTGGTGACGGCGCAGGCCACGGCGCTGAACGCGCGCCGCTCGGTCATGCAGCTGCAGCTGCAGCGCCAGCAGGCGGCGGTGTCGCTGGTGCAGGCGCTGGGCGGCGGATGGCAGGCGCCGTGGGGGCAGGCCAGCTGAGCATGAGCCGGCCGGGGGCGTTGCTGGCTGGTGCTGCGCCGAGAGCCTGCTTCTGGCATCGGGCAGCGTGAAGACAGGCGCGGGCTACCGCCGCCGGCGCCGGGCAGGTACGGTTGTCGCCGCCTGTGGCGCAGGCGCAGGCGCCGGCGAAGGCGCGCGCGAGGGCGGGCCGAAGCGGGCCGCCAGGCTGTCGATCAGCGCGTCGGCAAAGGCGGGCAGGGTCGCTTGCTCGCGCACCAGGATGTAGCGGTCGCGCCAGCGCCAGCTGTCGCTGAGTTCCACCTGGGCCAGGCGCATGGGCAGCAGGTTGCGGTGCGCCGCGCTTTCCGGCACCACCGCCACGCCCACGCCGGCGCCCACCATGCGGCAGATGGCGTCGAAGCCCGAGAGCTGGATGCGGTGGCGCAGACTGCGGCCCATCTGGTCGGCGATCTGCGTCAGGTAGGCCTGCAGCGTGCTGCCTTCGTGCATGCCGATGTGGTCTTCGTCCAGCGTGTCGGCGAAGGCCACCTGATCCTGCCGCGCCAGGGGGTGGCCTTTGGGCACCACCAGCACCAGCCGGTCGGTGGAGAAGTGGATGGCGCGCAGGCCCATGGTGTCCACGTGGCCGGCCACGATGCCCAGATCGGCCCGGCCGTCGCGCACGCCGCGGGCAATGTCGGCGTTGGCGCGTTCCTGCAGGTCGATGTCCACCCGCGGATGGGCGGCCAGGAACTCGGGCAGCAGTTCGGGCAGGAAATCCGTCACCGCCGTGGTGTTGGCGAACACGCGCAGCCGCCCGCGCAGGCCGGTGCCAAACTCCAGCAGGTCGGCGCGCAGCTGCTCGGTCTGGCGCAGCACGGCGCGGGCGTGGCGGAAGAAGGCCTCGCCCGCCGGCGTGAGCCGCACGCCGCGCGCCTCGCGGTAGAGCAGGGGCAGGCCCACGCGGTCTTCCAGCGTCTTGACGCGCACGCTGGCCGCCGCCAGCGACAGGTGCTCGCGCGTGGCGGCGCGGGTGATGGCACCGTCTTCGGCGCAACGCACGAACAGGCGCAGGTCGGTGAGGTCGAATTGCATGGTGGCGCCGCGTAGACAAGAATTCGTATTTTACGAAGCCTAGATTTCGAATTTGCCGATTGTCCCAGCGGCCGAAGCTTGCGAACATCGGCCCATGGAGACAAGTACAAGCAACATTGCGACGCTGGACGCGGCCGCCATCGACCACCTGCGCGAATGGGTGGGCCGCAGCGAGACGCTGGAAGACACCCTCTGCGCCGCGCCGCTGCGCGGTTTCTCCGCCACGCTGGACCGCGACGACCCGGCGCCCGTGCGCGGCACCGTGCTGCCGCCGCTGGGTCACTGGCTGTATTTCCTGCCGCACGCGCCGCAAAGCCAGATCGGGCCCGACGGCCATCCCCGCCGTGGTGGCTTCCTGCCGCCGGTGCCGCTGCCGCGCCGCATGTGGGCGGGCGGGCGCCTGCGCTGGGATCCGGCCAACCCGCTGCGCGTGGGCGACGAGGCGCGGCGCGTCTCGCGCATCGAATCGGTCACGCACAAGCAGGGCCGCACGGGCGAGATGGTGTTCGTGCTGGTGAAGCACCAGGTGCACAACGCCCAGGGCCTGGCGCTGACGGAAGAACACGACATCGTCTATCGTGCTGCCGCCCAGCCCGGCGAGACACCGCCGCCGCCCACCGCCGCCGAGACCACCGCGCCCTGGCGCCGCGAGATCGTGCCGGACGACGTGCTGCTGTTCCGCTACAGCGCGCTCACCTTCAACGGCCACCGCATCCACTACGACCGCGAGTACGTCACCCAGGTGGAGGGCTACCCCGGCCTGATCGTGCACGGCCCGCTGATCGCCACGTTGCTGACCGACCTGGTGCGCCGCCACGCCGCGCCGGGCGCCAACATCACCCGCTTCGAGTTCAAGGCGGTGCGGCCCACGTTCGATCTGCACTCCTTCCACGTCAACGGCGCGCCCTCGGCCGACGGCCGGCGGGTGGAGCTGTGGGCGCACGACCACGAAGGCTGGCTGACCATGCGCGGCTTTGCCGAGCTCGGCTGAGTTTCAAGCATTTCTGGCTTCCAGCCCAGGCATGACGGGCGCTGGCAGCTCATGATTTAGTAGCAATCCTGAAGACCGAACCATGACCGATCCGACCCACGACTACCAGGAAATCCGCGACGCCGTGCGCGCCCTGTGCGCGCAGTTTCCCGACGAATACCACCGCAAGATCGACGAGGCGCGCGGCTACCCCGAGGAATTCGTGCAGGCGCTCACCGAAGCCGGCTGGATGGCGGCGCTGATCCCGGAAGCCTACGGCGGCGCCGGCCTGTCCATGGCCGAAGCCTCGGTCATCATGGAAGAAATCAACCGCTCGGGCGGCAACTCCGGGGCCTGCCACGGCCAGATGTACGTGATGAACGCCATCGTGCGCGGCGGTTCGGAAGAACAGAAGCAGAAATACCTGCCCAGGATCGCCTCCGGCGAGCTGCGCATCCAGTCGATGGGCGTGACCGAGCCCACCACCGGCAGCGACACCACCCAGCTCAAGACCACCGCGGTGAAGAAGGACGGCCGCTGGGTCATCAACGGCCAGAAGGTGTGGATCAGCCGCATCCAGCACAGCGACATGATGATCCTGCTGGCGCGCACCACGCCGCTGGCCGAGGTGCAGAAGCGCTCCGAAGGCCTGAGCTGCTTCCTGATCGACCTGAAGAGCGCCGTCGGCCACGGCCTGACGGTGCGGCCGATCCTCAACATGGTCAACCACGAGACCAACGAGCTGTTCTTCGACAACCTCGAGATCCCCGAGGAGAACCTGCTCGGCCCCGAAGGCCGCGGCTTCAAGACCCTGCTCGACGGCCTGAACGCCGAGCGCACGCTGATCGCGGCCGAGTGCATCGGCGACGGCTACTGGTTCATCGACCGCGCCAGCAAGTACGCGGGCGAGCGCACCGTGTTCGGCCGCAAGATCGGCCAGAACCAGGGCGTGCAGTTCCCCATTGCCGAAGCCTTCATCGAGCTGGAAGCCGCCAACCTGATGCGCTGGAAGGCCTGCGCCAGGATCGACGCGCACCAGAACGCCGGCGCCGAGGCCAACATGGCCAAGTACCTGGCGGCCAAGGCCAGCTGGGAGGCGGCCAACGTCTGCCTGCAGACGCACGGCGGTTTCGGCTTTGCCTGCGAATACGACGTCGAGCGCAAGTTCCGCGAGACGCGCCTGTACCAGGTGGCGCCGATTTCCACCAACCTGATCTTCAGCTACGTGGCCGAGCACATCCTTGGGCTACCTCGGTCTTTTTGAATGAACACCCCCCTGAGTCGCCTGCGGCGCCTTCCCCCCTCCTGCTGCGCGAGGGGGGACAACGCCAGTGCTCGGTGCAAGCCCGAGCACGGCGTTCGCTGGCACGGCCTTCTCCGCGGCCTTCGGAATGGATGGATATGAGCAAACACATCAGGCCGCTTGACGGCATCACCGTCGTCTCGCTCGAGCACGCCATCGCCGCGCCCTTTGCCAGCCGCCAGCTGGCCGACCTGGGCGCGCGTGTCATCAAGGTGGAGCGGCCGGGCGTGGGCGACTTCGCGCGTGCCTACGACACCCGCGTGCACGGTGAGGCCTCGCACTTCGTGTGGACCAACCGCAGCAAGGAAAGCCTCACGCTGGATCTGAAGAACCCCGATGCCCTGGCCGCGCTGATGGATCTGCTGGCCGGCGCCGATGTGCTGCTGCAGAACCTGGCGCCCGGCGCCGCCGCACGCATGGGCCTGTCGTTCGAAGCGCTGCACGCCGGGCACCCGAAGCTCATCGTCTGCGACATCTCCGGCTACGGCGACGACGGCCCCTACCGCGACAAGAAGGCCTACGACCTGCTGATCCAGAGCGAGGCAGGCTTCCTGTCGATCACCGGCACGCCCGAGACACCGAGCAAGGCCGGCTGTTCCATCGCCGACATCGCCGCCGGCATGTACGCCTACACCAGCATCCTGTCGGCGCTGCTGCTGCGCGGCAAGACGGGCGAGGGCAGCCACATCGACGTGTCCATGCTCGAATCGCTGGGCGAATGGATGGGCTTTCCCATGTACTACGCCTTCGAGGGCGCCGCGCCGCCGCCGCGCGCCGGCGCCAGCCACGCCGCCATCTACCCCTACGGCCCGTTCGCCGTGGGCGACGGTGGCACGGTGATGCTGGGCCTGCAGAACGAGCGCGAGTGGAAGATCTTCTGCGACCAGGTGCTGCAGAACCCGCAGCTCGCCACCGACCCGCGCTTCGACGCCAATGCCAAGCGCAGTGCGAACCGCGACGAGCTCAGGGCCCTCATCGTCCAGACCTTCGCCGGCATGACCACCGAGCAGGTGGAGGCGCGGCTGGACGAAGCGCAGATCGCCAATGCCCGCATGAACGACATGGCGGGCCTGTGGGCGCACCCGCAACTGAAGGCCCGCGAGCGCTGGCGCGATGTGGGCTCGCCGGCCGGCGAGATTCCGGCGCTGCTACCCCCCGGCCGCAACAACGCCTTCGACTACCGCATGGACGCGATTCCGAAGGTGGGCGAACACAGCGAGGCCATCCTGCGCGAGCTGGGGCGCAGCGATGCGCAGATCGCGGCGCTGAAGGCAGTCAAGGCAGTTTGATTGCTATCAATGAAATAGCCGCCTGCGCCCGCTGCAAAAGGGCTGCAGCCACTTTTTTCTTGAAAGTCGGAGATGAGCACACCTGCTGAACAACTGGCCCGCTTCGCGGCCGAATTGCGCTTCGAGGCGATTCCCGAACCCGTGGTCCGCTTCACCGAGAACCTGCTGGTCGACTGGTTCGGCTCCGCCGTGGCCGGCCACGGCGCGCGGCCGGTGATGAGCATCGCGCGCTTCGCGCAGGCGATGGGGCCGCAACCTGGACACGTGAGTTCGGGCGGTGCGAGCGAGGTGATCGCCGAGCGTGGCGCCAGCAGCCCCTACCTGGCCGCCATCGCCAACGCCGCCGCCTCGCACGTGGCCGAACAGGACGACGTGCACAACGGCTCGGTGTTTCACCCGGCCACGGTGGTGTTCCCACCGGCGCTCGCGGTGGCGCAGGCCACGGGCGCCAGCGGCCCGCAGTTCCTGGCCGCCTGCGTGGCCGGCTACGAAGTCGGCATCCGCGTGGGCGAGTTCCTGGGCCGCTCGCACTACAAGGTGTTCCACACCACCGGCACGGCCGGCACGCTTGCCGCGGCCGCGGCGGTGGGCCAGCTGCTGGGGCTGAACGCCGCGCAGATGCTGCACGCTTTCGGATCCGCCGGCACCCAGTCGGCCGGCCTGTGGGAATTCCTGCGCACCGCCGCCGACAGCAAGCAGCTGCACACCGCGCACGCGGCCGGCGCCGGCCTGATGGCCGCCTATCTGGCGCAGGACGGCTTCACCGGCGCGGCCGACATCTTCACCGGCCCGCAGGGCATGGCGGCCGGCATGAGCAGCGACGCCGATGCGGCGAAGCTGACCGACGGCCTCGGCACCCGCTGGGCCACGGCCGAAACGTCCTTCAAGTGGCACGCCAGCTGCCGCCACACGCATCCGGCCGCCGACGCGCTGCTGGCCGTGATGCGCGAGCACGGCCTCAAGCCCGACGACATCGCGCAAGTGGTGACGCACGTGCACCAGGGCGCGATCGACGTGCTCGGCCCGGTGGTCCAGCCGACCACGGTGCACCAGAGCAAATTCAGCATGGGTACCGTGCTCGGGCTGGTGGCGCAGTACGGCCACGCAGGCCTGGGCGAGTTCGACCGCGACTACCTCAGCAGCGCCACCCAGATGCTGCGCGACCGGGTGCGCATGGAGCTCGACCCCGAGGTCGACGGTGCCTACCCGCAGCGCTGGATCGGCAAGGTCACCGTGACCACCACCGACGGCCGCACGCTGCACGGCCGCGTGGACGAGCCGAAGGGCGACCCAGGCAACACGCTCACGCGTGAGGAACTGACTGCCAAGGCGCTGCGCCTGGCCGCCCACAGCGGCGGCGCCAGCGCGGCCGAGATGCAGCGCGCGGTGGACGTGTTGTGGCAGGCCGCCACGTGGAAGCGCACGCCCTGGCTGCTGCAGGAGCGGCCGGCATGAGGGTGCACGCGAGCCCCCTCGCGGGCGCCTGCTCTCTGCTGTTCGTCCCCGGCACGCGGCCGGAGCGTTTCGCCAAGGCGCTGGCCAGCGGCGCCGGCGGCGTGATTGTCGATTGGGAAGACGCGGTGGCGCCGGGCGACAAGGCGGTCGCGCGTGCTGCGCTCGCGCAGGCGCTGGCAGGCATCGCGCCATCCGACCGCGCCCGCCTGGCCGTGCGTGTCAACGCCGAAGGGACGCCCTGGCACGCCGACGATCTGGCCGCGCTGCCCGAGCTGGCCGCGCAGGGTCTGGGCGCCGTGGTGCTGCCCAAGGCCGACAGCGCGGCCGGCGTAGCTGCCGCGGCACGGGCCATGGGCGCCCACGGCGCGGTGCTGCCGCTGGTGGAATCGGTCGCCGGGCTGGATGCGGTGCGCACGCTTGCCGCCGCGCCGCAGGTGCTGCGCCTGCTGTTCGGGCACCTCGATTTCCAGGCCGACGCGGGCCTGGCCTGCGGGCCGGGCGAGGAGGAGCTGGTGCCGGTGCGGCTGCAGATCGTGCTGGCCTCTCGTGCGGCCGGGTTGCCGGCGCCGGTGGATGGCGTCACGCCCGACACCAGCGACCTGCAGCTGGTGCAGGGCCATGCGGCCCGCGCGCTGCGCGGCGGCTTTGGCAGCAAGCTGTGCATCCACCCGGCGCAGGTCGCGGCGGTGCATGCGGCCTTTGCCCCATCGCCCGAGAAAGCCGACTGGGCGCGCCGCGTGGTCGAAGGTTTTGCCGAGGCGCGTGGCGGCGTGTTCACGCTGGACGGCCGCATGGTCGACGCGCCGGTGGTCAAGCTGGCCGAACAGATGCTGGCGCGCGCCAGGGTGTTGGGAGTGGCGCATGGCTGAGCCGCGTCTGCAGCGCTGCGAACTGGCGGTTCCCGCCACGTCGGAGCGCTTCTTCCTCAAGGCGCGCGACAGCGCGGCCGACGTGATCTTCCTGGACCTGGAAGACGCCGTGGGCGATGCGCACAAGGACACGGCCCGCGCCGCTGCCATCCGTGCCTTGAACGACATCGACTGGGGCCACAAGACCATGGCGCTGCGCGTGAATGGCCTCGACACGCCCTGGGCGCTGCAGGACATCGCCGACGTGGTGCGCGCCTGCCCGCGGCTGGATCTGGTGCTGCTGCCCAAGGCCGGCAGCGCGTTCGATGTGCAGTTTGTCGATCAGGTGCTGACGCTGATCGAGCGAGAGCAGGGCCGCGACAAGCGCTGCGGCATCGAGGTGCTGATCGAGACCGCGCGCGGCGTGGCCAACGTGGAGGCCATCGCCGCCGCTTCGCCGCGTCTGGAGGCCATGATCTTCGGCGTGGGCGACTACACGGTGGACATGCGCACGCACGACGTGGTGTTCGGCAAACCCAGCGCACGCTACGCGGTGCTGACCGAGGCCGACGCTGGCGGCGCTCGCGCGCTGCACTGGAACGACCAGTGGCACTTTGCCATGGCGCGCATCGCCAATGCCTGCCGTGCCAACGGGCTGCGCCCGATCGACGGACCCTACGCAGACTTCGCCGATGCCGATGGCTACCGCGCCTGCGCGCGCCGCGCGGCGGCGCTGGGCTTTGAGGGCAAGTGGGCCATCCATCCTTCGCAGATCGCGCTGGCGAACGAGGTGTTCTCCCCATCGGACGAGGATCTGGCCTGGGCGCGGCGCATCCAGCAACTGCTGGCCGATGCGCAGGCGCGTGGCGACGGCGCGGTGGGCGAGCGCGGCGTGCTGATCGACATGGCGCACGCCAAGCTGGCGCGGAGCGTGCTGGAGCGCGCCGCGATGATCGACGCGCGGCAGGGGGCGCTGCGTGTCTGAGCCAGGGGCTGCAGGCCAGGTCACGCCAGCGCTGGCCGGCGTGCGGGTGCTGGACATCGCCACCTTCATTGCCGCACCTTTTGCCGCCACCGTGATGGCGGACTTCGGTGCCGACGTGATCAAGATCGAGGTGCCGGGCGAGGGCGATCCGCTGCGCCGCTTCGGCACACCGGTGGACGGCGGCGACACGCTGGTCTGGCTTTCGGAGGCACGCAACAAGCGCTATGTCACGCTCGACCTGCGCACGCCCGAGGGTGCCGCCATCTTCCTGCGCCTGGTGGCCCAGGCCGACGTGGTGATGGAGAACTTCCGCCCCGGCACGCTTGAAAAATGGGGCCTGGGCTACGAGCGCCTGGCCGAGGTGAACCCGAAGCTGGTGCTCCTGCGCGTGAGCGCCTACGGCCAGACAGGGCCGTTCCGCGAGAAGCCGGGCTTTGCGCGGGTGGCGCACGGCTTCGGTGGTCTGTCGCACCTGGCCGGCATGGCCGACGGGCCGCCGGTGGTGCCGGGCTCGACCTCGCTGGCGGACTACATTTCAGGTCTGTGGGGCGTCAATGGCGTGCTGATGGCGCTGCGTGTGGCCGAACGAACCGGCCTTGGTCAGGTGGTCGATATCGGCCTGTACGAATCCATCTTCCGACTGCTGGACGAACTGGCGCCGGCCTACGCCCGCTTCGGTGAGGTGCGCGGCCGCATGGGCGCCGACGTGCCGCACGTGGTGCCGCACGGCCATTGGCGCACGCAGGACGGCAAGTGGGTGGCGTTGGCATGCTCCAGCGACAAGATCTTCGAACGCCTGGCGCGGTTGATGGGGCGGCCGGACCTGGTGCGACCCGACCAGTACCAGCGCGGCGAACAACGCCTGGCCGGGCGCGAGGTCATCAACGGCCTGATTGCCGACTGGGTGGGCGCGCTGCCGCTGGACGAGGTGCTGGCGCGCTGCGACGCCGCTGGCGTGCCGTGCGGCCACATCATGGACATCGCAGACATCTTCGAGCACCCGCAGTACGCGGCGCGTGGCAACCTGCAGACCGTGCAGGACGCACGCGCGGGCGAGGTGGTGGTGCCGGCGGCGATGCCCCGTCTGTCGGCCACGCCGGCGCAACTGCATCATCTGGGCGGCGCGCTGGGTGAACACACGGCGCAGGTGCTGGGCGAACTGCTTGGCATGGGCCCCGAAGAGCTGAGCATGTTGGCAGGAAAGGATGTGATTTGATGAGCCGAGCGACGCGCGTCAATTGGCCCATGTTTGCGCCCGATCAAGGTCTCGCCGGGTGCGGCGCCGAATGGTTTCTATCGCAGGGTTTTTCCCGTTGCCCGCGCGCGCGCAGCTGCCCAGAATCGGCACGTTGTCCTCTGTCTGGAGGCGCCCCGCTGGCCGTGTGCAGCGCGGAATTTTCTCTTTTGTCTTTAGGAGTGAACCCATGAACAAGACTTCCAAACTGGGCCGTCGTCCGCTGCTGGCCGCACTGTCGCTGGCGGGCCTGATGGCGCTGCCGTTCGGTGCGCTGGCCCAGTCGCCCATCGTGATCAAGTTCAGCCACGTGGTGGCTGACCAGACACCGAAGGGCCAGGCCGCCATCAAGTTCAAGGAGCTCGCCGAGAAGAAGCTGCCGGGCAAGGTTCAGGTGCAGGTGTTCCCCAACTCCCAGCTGTTCGGTGACGGCAAGGAAATGGAAGCGCTGCTGCTCGGCGACGTGCAGATGATCGCGCCTTCGCTGTCCAAGTTCGATCGCTACACCAAGAAGGTTCAGCTGTTCGACCTGCCGTTCCTGTTCGACGACATGGAAGCGGTCGACCGCTTCCAGGCCAGTACCAACGGTCAGGCCCTGCTGAAGTCCATGACCAACCGCGGCCTGCTCGGCCTGGCCTACTGGCACAACGGCATGAAGCAGCTGTCGACCGACAAGGACCAACTCAAGCGCCCCGAGGACGTCAAGGGCCTGAAGTTCCGCATCCAGAGCTCCGACGTGCTGGAAGCGCAGTTCCGCGCGCTGGGTGCCAACCCGCAGAAGATGGCCTTCTCGGAGGTCTACCAGGCGCTGCAGACCGGCGTGGTGGATGGCCAGGAAAACACCTGGTCCAACATCTTTTCGCAGAAGTTCTATGAAGTGCAGAAGACCATCGCCGAAACCAACCACGGCGTGATCGACTACATGGTCGTCACCAACGCCAAGTGGTGGGACGGCCTGCCGGCCGACGTTCGCAAGGGCCTGTCGGAAGCCATGGCCGAAGCCACCGCCTACGGCAACAAGATCGCGTCCGATTTCAACGAGCGCGACAAGGCGCAAATCGCCAAGGCCGGCAAGGCCAAGATCCAGCAACTGTCCAAGGAAGACGTGGCCGCATGGCGCAAGTCGATGGAACCGGTGTGGAAGAAGTTCGAGGGTGATATCGGCCGCGACCTGATCGACGCTGCGCTCAAGTCGAACAAGTAATGCGCCAGGAAGATCAGGTGTTTGATGCCTGACCATCAAATGGCGGCCTGCGGTGCGGGCCGCCATTGTTTTGACCAGAGAGAAAACGATGCGTTGGCTCGACAAACTCGAAGAAATCTTCCTTGAGCTGATGCTGGCCGGCATGGTCTGCATCACGTTCACGCAGGTGATCGCGCGCTACATCTTCAACTACAGCTTCACGTGGGCGCTGGAGCTTGTGGGTGTGCTGTTCGCCTGGTTGATCTTCATCGGGCTTTCCTATGGCGTGCGCGTGGGCACGCACATCGGTATCGACATCCTGATCCGCACGCTCGGCACACAGGCCGCGCGGTGGGTGGGTGTGGTGGCGTCGGCGCTGTGCGTGGTGTATGCCTGCATCCTGGCCTTCGGCGGCTGGCAGTACCTGATGAAGCTCTACACAGTGGGCATCGAGATGCAGGATCTGCCGATCCCTCAATGGGTGCCCAAGCTGGTGCTGCCGCTGGGCTTCGGCCTGCTGGCGCTGCGGTTTCTCTCCATTTTCCTGAAACTGCTCACCGGCAGGGGCGGGCGATTGCTGGGCGACGAGGCCGAGGACGCGCTCAAGATGCGCGACGAGCTGGAGGAGGCCCAATCATGAACACCGTCGTTCTGTTCGCGCTGCTCTTCATCTTCATGTTCATGGGCATGCCCGTGGCGGTGGCGCTCGGGCTGTCGTCGCTGGTGGTGATCCTGGGCTTCACCCACGATTCGCTGGCATCGCTCACGCTCAAGATGTACGAGACCTCGGAGCACTACACGCTGCTGGCGATTCCGTACTTCATCCTGGGGGGCACCTTCCTCACCACAGGCGGCGTGGCACGGCGCATGATCCGTTTTGCCAACGCCTGCATCGGCCATCTTCGCGGTGGCCTGGCCATGGCGTCGGTGATGGCGTGCATGCTGTTCGCGGCGGTGTCGGGCTCGTCGCCGGCCACGGTGGTGGCAGTCGGTTCCATCGTCATCGCGGGCATGGTGCGCGCAGGCTACTCCAAGGAGTTCGCCGCCGGCGTGATCTGCAACGCGGGCACGCTGGGTATCCTGATCCCGCCGTCCATCGTGATGGTGGTGTACGGCGCCACCACGGAGACGTCGGTCGGCAAGCTGTTCATGGCGGGCGTGATCCCGGGCATCCTGCTGGGGCTGCTGCTCATGGTGGCCATCTACTGGCGCGCGCGCGTGCTCGATCTGCCGCGCCAGCCGCGTGCGAGCATGAGCGAGGTTGCGACGGCCGGGCGCCAGTCGCTCTGGGGTCTGATGCTGATCGTGATCATCCTGGGCGGCATCTACGGCGGCGTGTTCACACCGACCGAGGCCGCGGCAGTGGCTGCCGTGTACGCCTTCTTCATCGCCGTGTTCGTGTACCGCGACATGAAGATGAAGGACGTACCGCACGTGCTGCTGGAGTCGGCCAAAGTGACCATCATGCTGATGTTCATCGTGGCCAACGCGCTGCTGTTTGCCCACGTGCTGACCACCGAACGCATTCCACAAGCCATCGCCGAGACCATCGTCGGCATGGGCATGGCGCCCTGGCAGTTCCTGCTGGTCGTGAACCTGCTGCTGCTCGTGGCAGGCATGTTCATGGAGCCGACCGGGGTGATCCTGATCCTGGCGCCGATCCTGTTCCCCATCGCCACACGTTTGGGCATCGACCCGGTGCACCTGGGCATCATCATGGTGGTGAACCTGGAGATCGGTATGGTCACGCCGCCGGTGGGCCTGAACCTGTTTGTCACCTCGGGCATCACCAACATGAGCGTGGCGCAAGTGGTGCGTGCGGCCTTGCCTTGGACGCTGATCCTGCTGGCCTTCCTGGCCGTGGTGACCTACGTGCCGGGGATCACCACTTTCCTGCCGGAACTGCTGTTCTGACCCTGGAGGCCCCGCCCCGCGCGGGGCAAGGTCCTGGGTGGCGCGGGGATCCCGGCATCGGTGCGGGTCCGGCTCCCGCCGGTTTTGCCCTGAGAATCGGCGCATGACCAAGGCAAGTATCTGTCTCAACATGATCGTCAAGAACGAGGCGCCGGTGATCGGCCGGTGCCTCGCCAGCGCACGCTCGCTGGTTGATCGGTGGTGCATCGTGGACACCGGGTCCACCGACGGCACTCAGGAGCTGGTGCGGCAGGCCATGGAAGGCGTGCCCGGCGTTTTGCACGAGCGCCCATGGAAGAACTTCGGCTTCAACCGCAACGAGGCGCTGGAACTCGCGCGGGAGCAGGGCTGCGACTACCTGCTGATGATCGATGCCGATGAAGTTTTCCAGTCACCTAAGGGGTTTGCCTGGCCAGGGCTCGGCAGTGATGCCTACGAGTTGACCTGCCACTACGCAGGCACGGCCTATGCGCGTTGCGCACTGGTCGCCACGCGCCTGCCCTGGCGCTGGGAGGGCGTGCTGCACGAATACCTGGCGTGCGACGAGCCGCACCGCATCGAGGCGCTGGCCGCGCCCACCATCTTCGTACGCCACGACGGCGCGCGGGCGCGCGATCCGCAAACCTACCTGCGCGACGTGGCCTTGCTGGAAGAGGCACTGGTCGAAGACCCGGGCAATACGCGCCACGTGTTCTATCTGGCGCAGAGTTTGCGCGACGCGGGAAGGCTGGACGAGGCCAGGGACACTTATCTGCGTCGTGCTGTCATGGGCGGCTGGGACGAGGAGGTCTGGTTCTCTCTGTTCCAGGCGGCTGTTTTGCGTGAACGTTTGCACGAGCCGCTGGCCGACGTGCAGACAGCGTATCTCACAGCCTATGAGGCGCGCCCCACACGGGCAGAGCCTTTGGTTGAACTGGCGCGCTATCTGCGCGAACGTGGTCGTCATGCTCAGGCCGCTCTCTATGCGCAGGCGGCCGGCGCCATGCCCTTGCCAGAGGACCGGCTATTCGTCGACCGGGCGACGTATGAGTGGCGAGCGCTGGACGAGCTTTCGGTCAGCGCCTTTTACGCGCGATCCAATCACTGGTGGCAGGCAGGCCAGAAGGCCTCCCTCCAATTGCAGGGGAACATGCAGGCCTTGCCCACGGATGTGCAACCAAGGGTTAAGGCCAACGCTGACTTCTACCGCAACGACCAGCGCCCCACTCCAGTATGAGTTCTATGGTTGGCACGTGAAGGTGATGTAGAAAATCGAGTTGTTGTGTTGGCCACCGTTGACGCTGATCTGCACGAGATCAGTGGTGCCGAGGCTGGCAGATCCGGAGCTGTTGCAGGACGTGCTGGTGCCGTTGACGTCGCAGGAAAGCAGCGACGTACCTGCCCCGTTAATCAGGCTGACCGTATTGGTCGCGCTCCCGCCGCCGCCGCCAGGGAAGCCAGAGGTGGTGACGCGAAAATTCGAAGCAGTGCAACTGGCGGGGACTCTGAGGAGTTGGGTCGTAGGGCTGGTTGCAATTCCGGAACCCACGATATATCCATACAACGGATTGCTGTTGGACAGCGCCATGCGGGTGGTGAAGCCAAACGGGGCCCCCGTGCCGGCAGGCCCAGTCGCGCCGGTAGCGCCCGTGGCCCCCGTCAAACCTGTAGCGCCCACTGGACCTTGGACGCCCTGTACGCCTTGCAGGCCTTGTGCCCCTGTGGGCCCCTGAGGGCCCTGCGCTCCTGTCGGGCCCGCAGCGCCAGTCGGTCCCACGGCTCCGGTGACACCGGTGGGGCCTGCAGCCCCGGTCGATCCCGTAGCTCCGGTGGGTCCGGTAACCCCCACCGGGCCGGTGGCACCGGTCGGGCCTGACACTCCTGTCGCTCCTGTCGCTCCTGACGCGCCTGTGGCCCCCGCGGGTCCGGTGGCTCCCGTTGCACCCGTTGCACCCGTCGGGCCTGCGGCACCCGTGACACCCGTTGCCCCTGTCGACCCAGTGGCACCCGTCGCTCCTGTGGGGCCGGTAGCGCCGTAGGAAGCAGGGCAGGTCACCAGCGTGCCAGCGGCGTCATAGCAGACCACGCCGGTTTGGGTGCCAGTGGTGGACGGCAAGGCAGGAACGACCACCTTGCCGTTGATCTGCACGTCGCCGCCTGCGGGAGGCGTGATCTCGACGTTGGCCGCTGCGGCGACCAAGACGTGGCTGGACAGCAGCAGTCCGCAAGCAGCCGCGACCGGCGAATGGGTGAAACGGCGGATCATTCAGGGCTCCTTGCAGGCTTCGGGTTCTTGTTGAGACGACGCCGCTGGCGGCGGCCGCCCAGTGCGGCGAGCGCTGCGACGGTGGCGAGCAGCGAGAGTTCGGACAGCGTGGGCACGGCGGCGACAGCATCCGAACCGCTTCCGAACCAGCGCAAGACTGCACCGCCCGCCGCCTGGTTGGTCTGGCCGGCCGCCAGCCATTGCCCGCTGGCCGTCATGCCACGCACGGCGAGGTTGGACAGACTCTGTGTGCCGCTGGCGAGCAGGTTGATGTCGGCGCTGGGCGAAGCAGGCGTGGTCGATTCGATGCGCAAGGGCTGAGCCGCCGTGCCGCTGAGGGTGAGGTTCTGCACCGTTTGCGAGCTTCCCGCTGTGAACTGGTACAGCTTGCCTTCGCTGCTCGTGATGCCAAGCGTGTAGAAGGTGGTGTTGCCGCTGATCACCGAGGTGGCGGCGCAGGTGGCGGCGTCGACGAAGTTCACGGCGCCGGTGCCAGCTGCCAGTGTGCCGCCGGTGTTGGCCCAGTTGCCTGCCAGCGTGATCGATCCGCTGCCCAGCGAAACGGCCCCGCCGGCACTGAGCGTGACGTTTCGGGCATTAAGGATGGTGCCTCCGCCCAGGTCGAGCGTGCCTCCGACCACAATGTCGGTGCAGGCCAGGTCGGTGGTACCACCTGCAAGCGCGTAAGTGGCGCCAGCCGGCACCACCAGATCGGCCGAGGCGTTCTGGCCCCCGGCAAGCAATGCAAGGGCGGCAAGGTAGCCGGCGGGGCGCCAGTTGCCGCGGTGCCAAGGAAATGTCACGCCAGCCCTCCCAATGTTCGAGCCAGTGTACTTTGAGTTACATCAGGCATGAGTGCCTGTGAGCGGGTACCTGGCAGGAATATGACGCTGTGTGGATAAGCTGCAACGCGGACAGCGCACACATGCCGGGGTAGGTATTTGAGCGATCGGGATGCGTTGGAGGTCACCGCGGCGCGGGCGTCTTGGGCTGGTAGTCGCAGTCCATGGCCACTGCGCATTCCCAGCAGCGCGGCGTGCGTGCCAGACACACATAGCGGCCGTGCAGGATCAGCCAGTGGTGCGCGTGCGTCAGGTATTGGGCGGGCACACGTTTGAGCAGTTGCTGCTCCACCGCGATCGGCGTCTTGCCGGGTGCCAGGCCGGTACGGTTGCTGACGCGGAAGATGTGCGTGTCCACCGCCATGGTGGGCTCGCCATAGGCCACGTTCAACACCACGTTGGCGGTCTTGCGGCCGACACCGGGCAGGGCCTCCAGCTCCTCACGGGTACGCGGCACATCCCCGCCGTGACGCTCCACCAGGATGCGGCAGGTTGCCATCAGATGCCGGGCCTTGCTGCGGAACAGGCCGATGGTGCGGATGTAGCCCTCCAGCCCTTCCAGCCCCAGATCAAGGATCTTCTGCGGCGTGTTGGCCACCGGGAACAGCTTGCGCGTGGCCTTGTTGACGCCCACGTCGGTGGCTTGTGCCGACAGCAGCACGGCCGCCAGCAACTCGAACACGCTGGTGTATTCCAGCTCGCTGGCCGGCAAAGGGTTGGCAGCTTGCAGGGTGGCGAAGAAGTGATCGATATGCGCGGTGTCCATGCGGATCATTGTGCAGGAACCAGGGCCTGCAACGGCTGTTCTGCGCAGCGGGTCAACGGCGGACTTGCCATGGGCGCTTCTGGGAGGCGCCTCGCGACAGAGCCATCGGACGAATGGGCATCGCGCGGGCCGCGACCCAAGCCGCTCAAGCGGGCTCAGCTCGGCTCGGGCACGTTCGAGGCGCTGGGATTCGCGAGACGCGCCATTCGTTGCAGCAACGCCGTGGCTTCACATGGATGAGGACACAACCCAGCTGCTTCGTTCACCCCTGAACGGAACGCGCACCGCCCGCGAGGGCCTGGTGCTCTATGGGGTGATCACGACCGACCAGGCCACCGCTCTTGTCGATGGATTGCTGCTGGGTGCGGCTCGCAGCGACACGGTGTCTCCAGCAGCCAGCGTGGACGTGCCGCTGCTGGAGCATGACGTGGCCGAGTTGCCGGTAATGGCGCAATTCAGGGCGCCCACTGCCGTGCCGTTGACCATCAGGGTGTAGGTGTAGGTATTGCCGTTGCCTGAGGCTCCGTTTTGAAACACCTGCAGGCTACTCACGGTACCTCCGACCGGCACCGGAAACGCGACATTGCTGTTGGTGCCATCCGGCGCTTGCCCCAGGCCGACATAGCGTATCTGCGTGGCGCTGAGCGAGTTGCCACCGGAATTGCCAACGATCGCCACAGCAGAAGCGCCCGTGGCGCCTGTTGCCCCGGTTGCGCCCGTCGCGCCAGTGGCGCCAGTGGCGCCAACTGGGCCGATGGGGCCAACCGGGCCGGCAGGGCCAACGGCACCAACCGGGCCGGCGGGGCCGACGGCACCAGTTGGCCCCGCGATACCAGTGGCCCCAGTGGCCCCAGTGGCACCCGTAGCACCAGTGGCACCCGTAGCACCCGTAGCACCCGTAGCACCCGTCGGTCCGGTTGCACCGGTGGCTCCATAACTAGCGGGGCATGGTCCCAAAAGGCCTGTGCTCACCTCGTAGCACACCACGCCGCCGGATTGCCCCGTGCTGCCAGGCACGCCAGGCAGCGAAATCGGGCCGTTGATGACAACGCCACCACCGCCAGGGGGTGACATCGTGATGTCCGCAGCGATGGCCGGGGCGGCGACCGTAGCCAGCAGTACGCCTGAGGCGGCTGCGACGGGCGCGAAACAGAGGCGTGAAGTGATCATGACTGGGGCTCCTTGATGGTGTCTGTTGTCTTGTAATCGGTGAGGCGGCGCTCAGATGCCGTGAGGCTTGCGGCGCCACGCTGCCAGGGCGGCCAGCACCAATGCCAGGCCGGCCAATGAGAACTGGGAGAGGGTCGGTACGGGGGTGGTGCCGCCGACGGTCGGTATTCCGAACCAGCGGCTGACGGCACCACCGGCCGCCTGGTTGGTCTGCCCGGGGGCCAGCCACTGGCCGGACGCAGACATGCCGCGCACCGCCAGGTTCGATAGCGCCTGACTGCCTGCAGCAGCCAGGCTGATGTCCGCCGAGGGCGTGCCTGGTGTTGTCGATTCGATTCGCAGGGGGGCGCCGGTTCCGCTCAGGTTCAGCGCGCTTTGCACGCTTTGTGCCGAGCCGGCGCTGAACTGGTAGAGCTTCCCGCTGCTGCTGGCGATGCTGAGCGTGTAGAAACTGGTGTTGCCGCTGACGACAGCCGTTGTGACCGGCACTGCGCAGGCTACATCGTCGACGAAGCTCACGCTCCCTGTTCCTGCATTGACAGTGCCGGCGTTGCCCCAGTTGCCGACCAGCGTGATGGCGCCGCTGCCGAGGATCAAGGTGCCGCCCGCCTGGACGGTGACGTTGCGCACGCCTGCGAGCGTGCCGCCGGCGAGATCCAGCGTCCCGCCGACGATCAGGTCGGTGCAGGCCAGATTCTGGCTGCCACCCCCCAGGCTTTGACTTGCGCCGGGCGGAATCACCAAGTCAGCGTGAGCGTTAGCGCACAGAAGCGCCATCAACGAGCCGATCATGGCGAATCGCGCAATTTGCGGGCGGGGGCGGCGTGCTTGTCTCACGTGAGGATTCCTCTGGGGAATTATTTCAAATAGAAACATTTTGTAATATAAAATTCGAGCAAATCAACACCTCGAACAGGGGGTGTCGATGACTGATGGAGCCGGACAAGCGTCTGACGCGTCCAAGTGTTTGCCTCGCTAGGGCCGGGCTGTTTGGCGACCATGGGTGACAATCGGCGTCATTCGTAATTTCCGACGGTTGTCGCGCCCATGTCACTTCCTTTCGCCCAACGCCTGAACAACGTCGAAACCTCGGCCATCCGCGAGCTGTTCAAGCTGCTCGGCAAGCCGGGCATCATCAGTTTCGCGGGCGGCTTTCCGGACAGCGCCATGTTTGACGTGGCTGGCATCGGGCAGGCCGTCAACCAGGCGTTGGCCGATGAGCCTGGCGGTGCGCTGCAGTACGGCGCCACTGAAGGCTACGAACCGCTGCGCGCGCAGCTGGCGGCCTTCATGCAGGCCAAGGGCGCGCAGGGCGTGGCGCCGGATCAGCTCATCGTGACCACCGGCAGCCAGCAGGCGCTGGATCTGCTGGGCAAGACGCTGGTCGATCCCGGCAGCAAGGTGATTGTGGAAGGGCCGACGTTTCTGGCCACCATCCAGTGCTTCCGGCTCTACGGCGGCGATCTGGTGAGCGCGCCGATCGACGGGGAGGGCGTGAAGGTGGACGAGCTGGAAGCGCTCATCCAGACCCACCGTCCCAAGTTCGTCTACCTGATCCCCACGTTCGGCAACCCCAGCGGCGCCATGCTCAGCCTGGAGCGCCGCAAGCGTGTGCTGGAGCTGGCCGTCAAGTACCAGACGCTGATCGTCGAGGACGATCCGTACGGTGATCTGTATTTCGACGCTCCGCCGCCGCCCAGCCTGCTGGCGCTGAGCCACGAGGTGCCGGGCAGCCGCGACTGGCTGGTGCACTGCGGCAGCCTCTCCAAGGTGCTGTCGCCCGGCCTGCGCGTGGGCTGGATGATCGCGCCGCCGGAGTTGCTGGCCAAGGCCACCATGTGCAAGCAGTTTTCCGACGCCCACACCAGCACCTTCGCGCAGGCCACGGCGGCCCAGTACCTGGCGGCGGGGCGCATGCCCGAGACCTTGGCGCGCGTGCGCAAGGTGTACGGCGCACGCGCCCAGGCCATGGGCAACGCGTTGCGCGCCGAACTGGGCGACGCCCTCAGCTTCGTGCAGCCGCAGGGCGGGCTGTTTGTCTGGGCGCGCCTCACCGGCGCCGGCGGCAAGCCCGCCGATGGGGCAGCCTTCGCCAAGAAGGCGGTGGAGCAGGGCGTGGCCTTCGTGCCCGGTGCGCCGTTTTTCTGCGCCAACCCGGATGCCAGCACGCTGCGCCTGTCGTTCGCCACCGTGGGCGAAGACAAGATCCGCGAAGGCGTGGCCCGGCTGGCCAGGGCGCTCGGCTGAATGCGGGCGCTGGCGTACCATCGCGTCCCAGCTCATCCACAACCCTGAAAGGCCCGGCATGCGCGGCAACATCGGCGCCATCGTCCTGATCCTGGTCGGCGCGTTCTTCCTGCTCAGCAACCTGGGCCTGCTCAACATCAGCCTGCGCGAACTCATCGCCACCTGGTGGCCGCTGATCCTGATCCTCCTGGGCATCGGCATGTTTCTCTCGCCCGGTGACCGCCGCCGCAAGTGACAACCAGGGCGCCGCGCCGCCCGCGGACATGGCCGATCCGGCGCAGCTCGAAAGACTGGTCACACTGCGCATGCCCTTCGGCAAGTACCAGGGCCGCACGCTGGCCGAACTGCCTGGCGCCTACCTGGCGTGGTTTGCCAGGCAGGGCTTCCCGAAGGGGGAACTGGGGCGTCTGCTGGCGCTGATGCACGAGATCGATCAGGCGGGCTTGCGCAGACTGCTGGATCCGTTGCGGCGCAATTTCTGAGCAGGTTTTGGGCATCCAGGGCTTATATGACGGTCGCAGGCAGCTATCGATAGAATAGCATTGACTGCCATGAAGCCCGCTTCACGCGGACCTTGCATTTGCCCCACCGGCCCCCAATTGGGTGCCATGAACACCACGCAAGCTTCCATTCAACCCGCCATCCTGCTGGCGCAGTTGCTGGAGCGGCTGGACGCCAGCCGCCAACCGGTCGACGCGCGCCAATACCAGCTCGTCGCCGCGCGTCTGGCCAGCCTGCTGGCCGAGCCCGGTGTCGACTGGCAGCCGCTGCTGGAGCAGAGCCCGGCCGCGGCGGCCCTTTACGAAAACCTGCACTACGCCGAAGCCGGCCTGTGCCGCTCGCAGCTGGACACCGCCATGCAGGCGGAGTTGACGGCGCGCGAAGCGATCGACGCAGCGCGCGAGCGGCCTGCGCCCGACCGCGCCGCGCCCGGCACCGCAGCCGCCTGAGCCCTTCGGAGAGCCCACCATGAGCGAACCCCTCCACATCGTCTGCCCGCACTGTCAGACCACCAACCGCGTGCAGGCGGCCGATTTGGCCAAGGCGCCCGACTGTGGCAAATGCCACCAGCCCCTGTTCACCGGCCACCCGGTGGCACTGGACGACGAGGCCGCCTTCGACAAACAGGTGGCGCGCAACCAGATCCCGGTGCTGGTGGACTTCTGGGCGCCGTGGTGCGGCCCCTGCCGCATGATGGCGCCGGCGTACGAAAAGGCCGCGGCCGAACTGGAGCCGCGCATGCGTGTGGCCAAGGTCAACACCGAGGCCGCGCAGAGCTTGGGCGCTCGCTACAACATCCGCAGCATCCCGACGCTGGCGCTGTTCGTCGGCGGGCGCGAGGTGGCGCGACAGGCCGGTGCCATGACCAACCCGGCGCAGATCGCCCAGTGGGTGCGCGCGAACCTGCCGCGCTGAGTCTTTGCACCCCACGCGGGCGCGGCCGGCGTCGCTTCTTGCGGCCTTCATCAGCCAGTTGCTTACCTGACAGGTAATTGCCGCGCTGACTGCGGTTTCGCACACTGCCTTCAGGCCGGCGCGCTGCGCGCCGGTCCATGACGACAGGAGAAACCGCATGAGATCCGTCTTTCCTTCCCGTTTCCTGAAACGCGCGCTGGGTGCCGACGCGGTGGTGAGCGGCGCTGTGGCCTTGCTGCAGTTGCTGGCCGCCGGTGCGTTGGCCGAACAACTGGCGCTGCCACGCGCGCTGTTGCTGGGTACTGGCGTCTTTCTGCTGGGCTACGTGGCGCTGCTGGTGATGCTGGCCCGCGCCCAGCGGGTGCCGGCGGCCTTGATCCTGCTGGTGGTGGCCGGCAACGTCTTGTGGGCCGTGGGTGCCCTGGGGTTGCTCCTGGGGAACAGCCTGACCACCAACATCTGGGGCGAGGCCTGGCAGCTGTTGCACGTGGCCGCGGTGCTGGTGTTCGCCGTGCTGGAATGGGCAGGGCTGCGCGCGTCCCCCATGTCCGGCAGCGCCCAGGCCGCGCGCGCCTGATGGCGCCTGGCCTTCCAACTTGTTCCGCTTGAACGGGAGCACCCCATGACCCTCGACCTTCTTCCCCTGGCCGTGGCCATCCTCATTGCCATTCCCGCGGCCGGCTCGTGCATCGGCATCGGCCTGTCGGCCTCGCGCTTCCTGGAGGCCACGGCGCGCCAGCCGGAACTGGGCCCTGAGCTGCAGACGCGGTTCTTCCTCTCGGCCGGCCTGCTGGACGGCGCCTTCATCATTGCCACCGGCATCGGCTTGTGGTTCGCGACAGCCAGCCCGTTCAAGTAACCCATCCCGTGTTTGGCGCGCCGCGCCTGGCCCGGGGCAGCTGCTCGGCTGTGTCATCCTCCGGGGCCAGGCGCCCGTGCGTTGGCTGGAGAACCACCATGGATCGAACGGAACCGGGACATCGGCAGGCGCGGCTTCGCAGCACGCCGCGGCGTGAGGTGGGGCCGCTGCTGCGCGAATGGCGCCAGCGGCGCAAGCTGAGCCAACTGGCGCTGGCCCTGGACGTGGGCGTGTCGCCGCGTCACTTGAGTTTTGTGGAGACCGGGCGGTCCAGGCCCAGTGCGGAACTGCTGCTCTCGATGTCGGAGCATCTGGCGTTGCCGCTGCGCGAGCGCAACGACCTGCTGCTGGCGGCCGGTTACGCGCCGCGCTACAGCGAGACGCCGCTGGAGTCGCCCGATCTGCAGGTGGTCCGCAGCGCGCTGCAGCGCCTGTTGGCGGCGCACGATCCTTATCCCGGCGTGGCTCTGGACCGCCACTGGAACGTGGTGCTGGCCAACCGCGCTGCCGAGCGCCTGATGGGCCTGCTGCCACCGCATCTGGTGGGGCCTCCGCTCAACATGATGCGGGCCAGCCTGCATCCCGAGGGCTTCGCGGCCGCGACGCTGAACTTCGAAGCCTGGGGGCGCCACCTGCTGCACGAGCTGGAGCGCGCCCGCGCTGCGGCCGACGATCCCGTGCTCGCGGCTCTGGCCGCGGAGGTGGGGGGCTATCCCAACGTGGCGGCGCCGCTGGCCACGGCCACGCGTCGGCCTACCTACCAGGAATCGCTGCTGATTCCCTGCGTGCTGCTGTCCGGCGAAGGCAGGACCCTGTCGCTGTTCACCACGCAGGCCACCTTTGGCTCGCCGCGCGACATCACCCTGGCGGAGCTGACGGTGGAGCTCTTCTATCCGGCCGACGCGGCCACGGAGGATGCCTTGAGGGCGCAGGCTATCTGAGCTCGCGGGCTCCCAGCGGCGCCCCGCGCCTTCAGCGCGGCGCTGACGCCGGCGCCATCGGCGCCAGGAAATCCGGTGCCGGACCTTCACCCGGCCACATCTCGATGCGCATCACGCTGGCCACCGGCGCGCCGCCGAGCATGGCCGGGCGCATGGGCGTGTCGACGATGGGGGCGAACAGATCGCGCATCGCCGGGTCGTCGGCGGCCGGGCCTTCGAGTTCGAAGCGCTCGATGCGGCCCTGGGCCGATAGCCAGACCCGCAGCCGGACGATGGGGAAGCCAGCAGGCCAGGGCTGCTCCGCCAGGAGCCACAGGTTGTCATTGGGCGTGGGCGCCGAGTCGACCTTGCTGGCATCCAGCCAGACGGTCTGCGGATCGGCGGCCGGGGCTTCGGCGACGGTTGGCAGTGGTTGCACGGGGGGCGGGGGCGCGACCTCGGGCCGCGGGGCGGGCGGTTCGCGTCGCACCGGGCTTGGCGCTGCTGACGGGCGCTGCCGGTCGGATCTGGGCGCTACGGCTGGTGCTGGCGCTGCGGAGACGATGGCGGGCGGCGAGGGCCGCGGTACGGCTGCTGCCTGCGGCGCCGCACGCAGGCTGACGTGCCAGACCGCGGGCGCGCCGGGTGCTTCAGTGACCGGGTGCCGCCGGGCCTGCAGCAGCACCAGGGCCGCGGCGTGCAGGGCCAGCGCAGCCGCCAGCGCCCAGCTCCATCCGATGGCGTGCTGCCGGTTCCTCATGGAAGGCGCGCACGCTCAGCGCCGTACCTCGTCCACCAGCGCGCGGAACTCGTCGATGTCCTCGAAGCTGCGGTACACGCTGGCGAAGCGCACGTAGGCCACCTTGTCGAGCTTCTTCAGCTCGCGCATCACCAGTTCGCCCAGGCGGCGCGAGGGCACTTCGCGGTCGCCGGTGGCGAGCAGCTTTTCCTCGATGCGCTCGATGGCGGTGTCGATCTGCTCGGTGCTCACCGGGCGCTTGCGCAGCGCCAGATCGAGCGAGCTTTGCAGCTTGGCGCGGTCATAAGGCACGCGGCGGCCGTCCTTCTTGACCACGCTGGGGAAGCTGACATCGGGCCGCTCGTAGGTGGTGAAGCGCTTGCCGCAGTGCGCGCACTGGCGCCGCCGGCGCACGAAGGCACCGTCGTCGGCCACGCGGGTGTCGACAACCTGGGTTTCGGTGTGGGCGCAGAAAGGGCAGTGCATGGCCGGATTCTATGAAAGAAATTGGCTTCTGGCCCTTATGCAGCGGGCGCAGGCAGCTATGAATCTTGTAGAAAAAAACGCCGCCACGGCAAGCCGGGGCGGCGTTGTGGGGCCAGCGTGCCGGCCGGGTTCAGCCGCCGTAGACCGGGAACTGCTTCGTCAGCGCGGCCACCTTGGCGCGCACGGCGGCCAGGTTGGCTTCGTCGCGCGGGTTGTCCAGCACGTCGGCCACCAGGTGGGCGGTGGCGCGGGCCTGTTCTTCCTTGAAGCCGCGGGTGGTCATGGCCGGGGTGCCGACGCGCACGCCGCTGGTCACCATGGGCTTTTCCGGGTCGTTGGGGATGGCGTTCTTGTTGATCGTCATGTGGGCACTGCCCAGCACCGCCTCGGCTTCCTTGCCGGTGATGCCCTTGGCGCGCAGGTCCACCAGCATCACGTGGCTCTGCGTGCCGCCGCTGACGATGCGCAGGCCGCGCTGGGTGAGCGTCTCGGCCACCACCTGGGCATTCTTCTTCACCTGGGCGGCGTACTGCTTGAATTCGGGCGAGAGCGCTTCCTTGAAGGCGATGGCCTTGGCCGCGATGATGTGCATCAGCGGGCCGCCCTGCAGGCCGGGGAACACGGCGCTGTTGATGGCTTTCTCGTGCTCGGCCTTCATCAGGATGAAGCCGGCGCGCGGGCCGCGCAGGCTCTTGTGGGTGGTGGAGGTCACCACGTCGGCATGAGGCACCGGGTTGGGGTACACGCCACCGGCAATCAGGCCGGCGTAGTGCGCCATGTCGACCATGAAGATGGCGCCGACTTCCTTGGCCACCTTGGCAAAGCGCGCCCAGTCGATCTCCAGGCTGTAGGCCGAGGCGCCGGCCACGATCAGCTTCGGCCTGTGCTCGCGCGCCTTGGCTTCCATGGCGTCGTAGTCGATGGCCTCGTTCTTGTCCAGGCCGTAGCTGACCACGTTGAACCACTTGCCCGACATGTTCAGCGGCATGCCGTGCGTCAGGTGGCCGCCTTCGGCCAGGCTCATGCCCATGATGGTGTCGCCGGGCTTGAGGAAGGCCAGGAACACGGCCTCGTTGGCGCTGGCGCCGCAGTGCGGCTGCACGTTGGCGGCATCGGCGCCGAAGAGCTGCTTGACGCGCTCGATGGCCAGCTGCTCGACCACGTCGACGTATTCGCAGCCGCCGTAGTAGCGGCGGCCGGGGTAGCCTTCGGCGTACTTGTTGGTCAGCTGCGTGCCGGCGGCGGCCAGCACGGCGGGGCTGGCGTAGTTCTCGCTGGCGATCAGCTCGATGTGGTCTTCCTGGCGCTGGTGCTCGTGCTGGATGGCGGCCCAGACGTCGGGGTCGGTGCTGGCGATGGTGTGGGTGGTGCGGTTGAACATGGCAGTCCTTCGGGTGAGATGGATCCCGGCGTGAACCAGGGCTGCCCAGGCGAACGGCCGAACGCCCGGCGGCCAGCCGGGCGGTGCGCTTCCCCGTGGTGACCCACGTCAGCGCCCCGCGGTGTGGGGGCGCCTATCGCCAGTCGCGCACAAGCGATGGATTTTAGCCGAGCCCCGCCGTGCAGGCTGGCCGTCAGCGCGCCAACACCCACAACAGCAGGCCCAGCGCGGCCGGAGCCGCCTGGACCCACAGGATGCGGCGGCTGGCCGTCATGCCGCCGTACAGCCCGGCGACCAGCACGCACACCAGGAAGAAAAGCGTCACCGCGTCGCCAGCCGGCCCACGCAGCAGCCCCCACAGAAGTCCGGCGGCCAGGAACCCGTTGTAGAGCCCCTGGTTGGCCGCCAGCACACGCGTGGCTTCGGCGAACTCCGGCGTCAGGCCGAAGGCCTTGCGGCCGCGCGGCGTGTTCCACAGGAACATCTCCAGCACCAGGATGTAGAGGTGTTCCAGCGCGATCAGCGCCACGACAACGGTGAGTGCGGTCTGCATGGCGGCGGCGGTGTCAGGCCACCGTGAGCGTCACGTCGATGTTGCCGCGCGTGGCGTTGGAATACGGGCAGACCTGATGCGCGGTGTCTACCAGCGCCTGCGCGGCGGCCTTGTCCATGCCGGGCAGGGTGATGGTCATGCGCACGGCGATGCCGTAAACCTGGCCGACCGGGCCCAGATCCACCTCGGCGTCCACCGACAGGTCGGCCGGCAGCGTGATCTTCTGCTTGCCGGCCACCGCCTTCATGGCGCCGATGAAGCAGGCCGAGTAGCCGGCGGCGAACAGCTGCTCCGGGTTGGTGCCGTTGCCGGGGGCGCCGGGCGGCGTCAGGCGCACGGCCAGGCGGCCGTCGTCGGTGCGCGATTCGCCGTCGCGGCCGCCGGTGGTGTGGGCGTGGGCGGTGTAGAGGACTTTGTCGAGAGAGGCCATGGCGTTTGCTCCTTGCAGGTTCATGGGCGGTTAGGAAAACAGGTGGCAGGCGGTCAGGCGGCGCGGGCCTGCACCGCCGTTTCGGTTGGCGACTCGGCCAGGCGGCGCCGCAGGGCGTGCAGCCGGGCGGTGAGCTCGGTCAGCTCGCCCAGGGTGCAGCCGCTGGCACGCAGTGCATGCTGCGGCAGGCCGAGCGCCCGGGTCTTGAGGGCGCGGCCCGCGTCGGTGAGGGCGACCTGCACGCGGCGCTCGTCGGCGGTGGCGCGCTCGCGGCGGATCAGGCCGGCAGCCTCCAGGCGCTTGAGCAGCGGCGACAGCGTGCCGGAATCGAGGTACAGGCGCTCGCCGATCTGCGAGACGGTCTGGGTGTCCTGCTCCCACAGCGAAAGCATCACCAGATACTGCGGGTAGGTGAGGCCCAGGGCGTCGAGCCGCGGCTTGTACATCTTGGTCATCGCCAGCGAGGCCGAGTACAGCGCGAAGCACAGTTGCTGGTCTACCGGCACCAGCTGGTCGGCCTGGGGTTCGGGGACGGTGTTCTTTTTCATTGGTGGCAATTATATTGTGTTCAATTTAATTGTGCAATACATAACTCAGGCGGCAGCTGTCGACTTGAGTGAATCTGTGCGGTTCCTGGTGGTTCGGTGGACTCAGATGTCAACGCCGGCCGTCGCGTTCGAGCCGCACCAGCGGCCCCATGCACAGCAGGCCCAGCGCCGGCCCGATGGCCAGCCATGGCACCAGCCGGCCCAGCGGTATATGCCCGGCCAGCCCCACGAACAGCAGGATGCTGACGATGGAGATGCCAAAGCCGATGCTGTTGGTCAGCGTGAGCACGCTGCCCACGGCCTGCGGGGGCGCATTGCGGGCCGTGAGGGTGGAAAACTGCGGGGAGTCGCCCGACACCGTCACGCCCCACACCAGCAGCCAGGCGTAGAACAGCGCGTCGGGTGCCTGCATGAGCCACGGAGCACCCAGGCAGCACAGGCCGCTGACGGCGAGCTGGGCCGATGCCACGCGCGCGCTGCCCCGGCGCACGGCGATCCAGCCGCCGCCGGCGCAGCCCAGCACACCGGCTGCCAGCACGCAGAAGGCCACCCAGGACAGCGCCGTGCCCTGCAGCCGCGTGGCCAGGATCAGCGGCACCAGCACCCACATGGTGTAGAGCTCCCACATGTGGCCGAAGTAGCCGAACACCGAGGCGCGTACCCGGCTGTCGGTCCACAGCGTGCCCAGCGCGCGCCACTGCAGCGTGGTCACGCGCGGATGGGCGTGGGGCGAATCGCCTAGCGCCACGTAAAGCAGCACGCCGCCGAAGGCCGCCAGCGCCGCCACGCCCAGCATCAGCGTCGGCCAGGGCAGGGCGCCGCCCAGCGCGCGCAGCGCGTGCGCGCTTGCCGATCCCACCACCAGCGCGCCCACCAGCAGGCCCAGCGCGGCGCCCAGGCCGCGCGTGTACCACTGCGCCGCGATCTTCATGCCCACCGGGTAGATGCCGGCCAGGAAGATGCCGGTGACGAAGCGCCAGGCCAGCAGGGCGCGGTAGTCGCGCACCGTGGCCCAGGCCGCTACCGTGCAGGCGGCACCGGCCAGCGCGCAGACCAGGAACACCAGCCGCGCAGGAAAGCGGTCGGCGATGGCCAGCAGGGCGAAGACCAGCGTGCCCACGATGAAGCCGAACTGCAGCGACGAGGTCAGCGTGCCCAGCGCCACCGTGGGCCAGCCGAGTTCGCGCTGCAGGTCGGGCATGACCGCGTTGACGGCGAACCACAGCGAGGTACCGGCGAACTGGGCGAACACCAGCACCGGCAGCACGTGGCGCGGAATGGCGGACTCGGGGTGGTCCAGGGCGGTCAAGGGCGGGGTCTCCTCGCGGCACCCTGCGGGCGCGGGCGCTCTTTCTGTTGGTGCTCTTCTTTGCCCCTGACTTTAGGGCAAGGCGCGGGTCGGCGCTTGCCGGCGCAGCCCCAACGAAAACGCCCGGCGTCGGCCGGGCGTCTCGGGCTTGGCGGGTGCGGAGCCCGTCAGGACAGCGCGGCCACCTTGACCGGCGGGCTGCCCGGGGCCGGCGCCGGCGTGGTGGTGGCGCGCAGCGGCGGCTGGCTGGGCAGCGGCTTGCCCTTGGCCACCTGGTAGAGGCGGGCATGCTCGGCCATCACCTTCTCGGCGTAGCCGCCGTCGGTGGGCAGGTTGGCGGCACCCACGTAATACTTGAGCCCGCCCTCCACGGAGCCGGCGCGCGCTATGCATTCCTGCAGCACCTTCACGCCCACCCGCAGGTTGGTCTTGGGGTCGAAGGCGGCGTACAGACCGCCGAAGTGCTCGTACTTGTCAGAGTGCACCTCGGTCATCACCTGCATCAGGCCCTGGGCACCCACCGGGCTCTGGGCAAAGGGGTTGAAGCTGGATTCCACCGCCATCACGGCCAGGATCAGCGTCGGCTCGATGCGGTCGGCCCGGCCCACCTCGTAGGCCTCGGACACCAGTGCGGCCAGCGGCTCGGGCGCCACGCGGTACTTGCGGGCGATCCACAGGGCCACGTTGGCCTGCTCGCGCGGCAGGTCGCTGGGGTTGGCGGCGGTGGCGCGCTCGATGGCGCCCAGTTCCGGCGTGATGCCCATGGCCGCCACCTTGCGCTCCGTCAGCCAGGCGGTCAGGCGTTCTTCGCCCTCGTGCCGCAGTTCGGGCTTGTAGGCCAGGGTGGCGACTCCGATCGCCACCGTCAGGCCCAGCAGGGCGAAGCCGTTGTGGGTGGTCTGGAAGAAGCCTTCGGCCACATCGCCCACAAAGGTCTTGGTGGCGCGCGCGGTCGATAGCAGCTTGTCAGGCACTTTCATCGTGGGTTTCCTAGGCTGGGAGCGGCTCGAGCCCTTTGCTGCGAAGCCGCCTGGCCGCAGCGCTCAAGCTGCTGGCCGTCACATCGGCGGGAGGCGGCGCTCAAGGCCGCCACAAAATCCCGCATCCTGCGCGGCAGCCCTGTTGGCTGCGCACGCCCGTTGGCCCGGAGCGAGGGCGCCTGTGACTGCTGGCGCCGACTGTCGCGATTCGCTCCCACTCACACGCCTGCAGGGCCGGGCAGGCATCAGGGAAATCCCTGTGATTCGGTCGGAATTCGCGATTCTATGGAGGTTACAAATAACGAGTCAAGCATAAGGATGTTGACTCTTATGCTATTGAAAGCATGCTGCGAGGAAGCATCTTGTCACTGCTAGCAAGCCGAAAGCACGCGATCCGCGCTCGAAAAGGGTTGCCGGCCCGCCGCCTCTGCCGATTGCCGAGGCCAATGAGCGGCCGCTGGGGCTTTGATTTTTTCCGCTGGCAGCGGGGGCCGGATGACCCTAAAGTGAAGCTGTCCGATTCATTCGGACATCCGGCGGAAAGGAGCCTTCTGGAGTAGCCACTACATCAGAGCCTGGTATCCCGCGATGCCAACCCTTGAAGGCAATACCTTGCCTTCCCCGGTGCCGGAACAGCAAGCTTCCGGAGACCGGACCAGGGCAGCACAAGACGCTCGTCAGGCTGCCAAAAAGAGCCCGGAGGACAGGCTGCAGGCCCATCCCCCGGGCTCGTCTCGTTGGGGCAGGTCATTGGCTCCTGGCTGGCGTTGAAACGCCACCGCCCCTGTTGCAGCCTGTCACGAGCAGCGTGCCGCCCGCCCCGGGAACGCCTGAAATCCGGCGGACAATCGTCAGCCGTGAGCGAAGAAGTTTCCGCGCCCGGCGCAGGCGCATCTCCCAATCCCCAGGCCGCCGCGCCGGTCGCTGTGGATGCGCCGCCGCGCCGCGGCCGGCTGCCGGCCAACCGGTGGCTGCGCTGGCTGGTCTATGCCGTGGCCGGCCTGCTGGCCCTCTGGGCGCTGACCTGGGCCGCCGTGCCGCCGCTGCTCAAGTGGCAGGGCCAGAAGATCGCCAGCGAACAGCTCGGCCGGCAGGTGCACGTCGGCGAGGTCGACTTCAAACCCTGGACGCTGGAGCTGGCGCTGGACAACGTCACCGTGGCCGGTGCCGGCGGGCAGGGCACGCAGCTGGCCATCGGGCGGCTGTACGCCGATGCCGCGCTGGCCTCGCTGTGGCGGCTGGTGCCAGTGGTGGACGCCGTGCGCATCGAGCAGCCGGTGCTGCACCTGCGCCATGACGGCGACGGCCATTACGACATCGACGACATCCTCCAGCGCCTGGCGGCCCGCCCGGCGAGCCCGGAGCCCTCGGAGCCGCAGCGCTTCGCGGTCTACAACATCGAGCTGACGGGCGGCGCGATCGACTTCGACGACCGCACCGTGGGCCGCGTGCACCAGGTGCGCCAGCTGGATCTGAGCCTGCCCTTCATCAGCAACCTGCCGGACGAACGGGCCGTGAAGGTGGTGCCGCGGCTGGGCTTCGTGGTCAATGGCAGCCCTTTCGGCTCCAGCGCGCAGGCACTGCCGTTTGCCGATTCGCTCAAGACCGATGCCGCCTTCCACCTGGCCCGGCTTGACCTCAAGCCCTACCTGGGCTACCTGCCCGCCGGGCTGCCGCTGCGCCTCACCGCTGCCACCGTGGATGCCGACCTGAAGCTGGCCTTCGAGCAGACGCCCAGGCCCTCGCTGCGCGTGTTTGGCACGGTGGATGTGAGCGGCCTGAAGTCGGTCGACGCCGCCGGCCATGAGGCGCTGGCCTTCGACGCGCTCCAGCTGCAGCTGGCCGACGTGCGGCCGCTGGAGCAGCGCGTGCACCTGGCCCAGGTCGCGCTCACCGGCCCGCAGATGGCGCTGCGGCGCGACCGCCAGGGGCGGCTGAACTTGTTGCTGGGCGATGCGACGGCCAATCCGGATGCTCCTGAAAAGGGAGCTGCCGGCGCCCGTCAAGAAAGGGCTGGAGGCCAAAAAGATGCTGAAAATCCGGCCTCGGGAGCGTCTGCCTCAGCCTCTGCATCCGCGGCACCTTCGCGCGCTGCGGCCGCGCCAGCGGCCAGCGCTGCACCTGCTGCGAATGCACCGGACAGCGCGGCGGCTGCCCGGGCTGCTGCCACGTCGGCATCTGCCTCCGCAGCCCATGGCGCAGGCAGCGCCCCGCGCCCGCCGCGCACCGCCGTGCCGGTGGCGCCGCCCAGCTGGCAGCTGCAGATTGACCACCTGGCGGTGCAGGGTGGCTCGCTCGACTGGCAGGACGAAACCACCGCTGGCGACGGCGTTCCCGCCGCCAGCGTGCGCCTGAACGCGCTGCAGCTCACAGCCGACAGCGTGCGCTACCCGCTGGCCGAGACGCTGCGCTTCGCCGGCTCGGCCGAGCTGGCCGATACGGGGGCCGTTGTCCGTGTCGCTTCGCCGACTTCCCCGGCCACCCGCAAGGCCGTCAGCCGGCGCGGCCGCGGCAAGGCGGCCCTTTCCACGGCCGAACCTGCTTCGAGGGCGGCCGCCAGCGCGGTTGCCAGGGCAGCGCCGCAACCGGCCGCCAGCGCACCATCTTCCGCAGCCTCCGCCACGCCGACGGCCGGCGGCCACACGCCGTCGCTGGCTTTCAAGGGCCAGGTCACGCCCCAGGGCGCAGAGGCCGAGGCGAATGTGGCCCGCGTCCCGCTGGGTCTGGCCGGCCCGTACCTTGCGCCCCACCTGGTGCCGCGCCTGAGCGGCCAGCTGGATGCGCAGCTTGGCCTGCATTGGGCGCCGCCCAAGGCGGGCGAGCAGCAGCCCGAGCTGCAGGTGGGCATTGAGCAGGTCACCCTGTCCGACCTGCTGCTGGCCGACGCGGACACCACCGCAGCCAAGCCGCGCGGCAAGGCACGTACCGGCCGCAGCGGCGCCGGCCTGGCCGACGGCCAGCTCGTCACCGTGCGCCAGGTCAGCCTGAAGGGTGGGCGTTTCGACTGGCGCACGCGCCAGATCAACCTGGGCCAGGTGACGGTGGACGCGCCTTTGGTGGACGTGGCGCGCGACGCCCAAGGCCGCTGGATGGCCGAGGCCTGGCTCAGGCCGGCCGCCGGCGGCACAACCGCTGCCGACCAGCCCGCGCCGACGACGAAGCAGGGCGCCGAGCCGCCCTGGAAGCTGGCCGCCGAAGGCCTCAAGCTCAGCGGCGGCAACATTGGCTGGCGCGACGAGGTGCCGGCCACCCCGGTGCGCGCCGCGCTCACGCAGCTGGCGCTGGAGGCCGGGCCGGTCGATCTCGACACGCTCAAGCCGGTGGCGCTGCGGCTGGTGGCGCGCGTCAACGCCGGCCGTGCCGAGCCCGGCCGGCTGAGCTGGCGCGGCGACGTCGGGCTGAAGCCGGTGTCGGCCCAGGGCACGGTGGACGTGCACCGGCTGCCGGTGCACGCCTTCACGGCCTATTTCGACGATGCCCTCAACATCGACATCCTGCGCGCCGACACCAGTTTCAAGGGCCAGGTGCAGTACGCCGATACGCCCCAGGGCCCGCGCCTGAAGCTGGCGGGCGACGCGCAACTGCTCGACTGGCGCACCAACAGCCGCCCTGGCACCGCCGCCAGCGCCAACAGCGCGCAGGATGCCGCCACCAGCGCGGCCGGCACGGCTTCCACCACGCGTCGGCAGCTGGGCGGCACGACCACCACGGTCGCCGCGGCGCCAGCGCGGCCGGTGCAGCCAGCCGACGCCGGGGCACCCGGGCGCGGCGGCAGCGGCGCCTCGCAGGCGCCGATCGCGCCCACGGTGCCCACCAGCAGCGCCAAGGCGCGCGGCAGCGGGCTGGGCGAGGAGCTGCTCAGCTTCAAGCGCCTGGCGCTCACCGGGCTCGACGTGGCGCTGGAGCCCGCCAAACCCCTGCAGCTGCGCGTGAAGGACACGCTGCTGTCGGATTTCTACGCCCGCATCGTCATCCACCCCAACGGCCGCATCAACCTGCAGGATGTGGTGAAGACCAAGGGCGGCGAAGCCGCGGCCGCCGCGCCGCCGCCGGTGGCCGCCACGCCCGCCTTCGGCATGCCGGCGTCCGGCGAGTTCAACGGCGAAGCTACCAATTCCGCAGCTGCCGCCGCCAGCCCCGCGCCGGTTGCACCGCCAAAAGCCGATCCGAACGCGCCCGTCATGCACTTCGGCCCCACGCGGCTGGTGAACGGCAGGATCGACTTCTCCGACCGCTTCATCCGCCCCAACTACTCGGCCGATCTGACCGAGCTGAACGGCACGCTGGGGGCCTTCAGCTCGGTGGCGCCCAGCGCCGCGCCGCAGATGGCCGACCTGCAGCTCACCGGCCGCGCCGAAGGCACGGCGCCGCTGGCCATCAACGGCAAGCTCAACCCGCTGGCCCAGCCACTGGCGCTGGACATCGAGGGCAAGGTGCGCGATCTGGACCTGCCGCCGCTGTCGCCGTATTCGGTCAAGTACGCCGGCCACGGCATCGAACGCGGCAAGCTCAGCATGGACGTGACCTACAAGGTCCAGCCCGACGGGCGCCTCACGGCCAACAACAAGCTGGTGCTCAACCAGCTCAGCTTCGGCGAGCCGGTGGCCGGCGCGCCGGCCAGCCTGCCCGTGAAGCTGGCCACCGCGCTGCTGGCCGACAGCCACGGTGTGATCGACCTCGACATACCCATCAGCGGCTCGCTCAACGACCCGCAGTTCAGCCTCGGGCCGATCATCGTGAAGGCCATCGTCAACCTGATCGGCAAGGCCATCACCGCGCCGTTCCGCCTGCTGGCCGGCGCGCTGGGCGGCGGCGGTGCGGGCGGCGAGGACATGGCCAACGTGCCTTTCGCGCCCGGCAGCGCGCAGCTGTCGGCCAAGGCGCGCGAGCAGCTCGACAAGGTGGCCAAGGCGCTGGCCGACCGGCCGCAGCTCAAGCTCACCGTGGTCGGCACGGCGCGCCTGTCCGAGGAAGGCGAAGCCTGGCGGCGCGAGCGCCTGAAGGCCATGGTGGCAGCCGAAAAGCGCGGCGAGGCGCCGGCGCCGGAAGCCCCAGCTGAGCCCACAGTCGCTGCTTCCGCTCCTGATTCAGGAGCTGGCGGCGCCCGCACCGCAACGGCTGGAGCCACAAAATCCTCTGAAACCCAGGTCAGCGATACCGAGTACCCGGTGCTGCTCAAGCGCCTGTACCGCCGCGCCGACATCCCCGGCAAGCCGCGCAACATGCTCGGCTTCGCCAAGGATGTGCCGGTGGAGGAGATGGAGGCGCTGCTGCTGAAGCACATCGACGTCAGCGACGACACCATGCGCCAACTGGCCGTGCAGCGCGGCGTGGCCGTCAAGGACTACCTGGCCGGCAGGAAGCTGCCGCCGGAGCGGCTGTTCCTGGGCGCGGCGCGCACGGGCCAGGCCGGCGCGCCGGCGCCTGCGGCATCGGCCGCAGCATCGGATACGAAGGACGCCGAGGGCGCTTCCGCCGCCTGGTCGCCGCGTGCCGAGCTGCAGCTGAGCGCGCGCTGAGCGGCCACCGCGCGTCGGCGCGGGCTGCCTGAGGCGTCGCCCAGGCGCGCGCTTTTTTGCGGAAGGGCGCCAATCCCGGCGAAAATACAGGGTTGGCCGCCGCCGTGCGGCTCTTGTGTCTGTTTCCATCACCGAACGCAGTTCAGCTTCTCACCATGTTTCCCTTCTCCCGCGACGCCAAGGACGATCCGTCCGCCAACGCTCCCGCCGCGCCGGCGCCGGCCCCCGCGCACCCGCTCGATGCGCTCACGGGCGGCGTGTTCTCTGCCGCCACCTCGGGCGAGCGCGCCCAGCGCCTGCGCGACTGGCTCGCCAGCGAGCCCACGCAGGAGCAGATGCAGGAGGTGTTCAAGGAACTCTCCGCCAAGGACAAGGGCGCGGCCAAGCCGCTGCGCGAGAAGCTCGACGAGATCAAGCGCGCCAGCCAGCAGGACGCCGTGGCGCACGAGTGGGCCGAGAAGGGCGACGCGCTGCTGCAGGCCGCGCGCCTGAATATCGCCGACGCGCTGGCCTGGCAGCGCGACGCCGCCCGCGCCGGCGCGCCGCTGTCGCGCGAGCCGCTGGCCTCGCTGCGCGCCAGCCTGGCCGAGCGCGTCAAGGCTGTTGAAGACACGCAGCAGCGCCTGCTGGTGCAGCGCGAGGCCGCCGTGCTGCTGGCCCAGCGCATCGAACTGCTCTCCACCAAGCCCTGGGCCGACGCCGAGGCCCAGCACGCCGGCCTGGAAGCCGACGTGGCCCACTGGCGCACCCAGGCCACCGCCCTGCAGGCCGATCCGCACTGGGCCAGCGTGGACATGCGCTACCCGCCGCAGCTGGAAGCCGCGCAGACCCAGCTCGCCGCCGTGTGGGACGCCTTCACCGCCGCGCTGGCGCAGACCCGAGCCGCCGCGCAGGACGCCGCCGCGCCGCTGCCGCCCGTGCCCGTCTGGGCCGACGAACTGCGCGCCGCCCGCGGCGAACCGGTGGCCGAGCCCGAGAAACCCGCCAAGCCCAAGGTCGACCCGGAGCAGCGCGCCGCCGCCCAGAAGGCCGTGGAAGCCGGCACCATGCTGCTGGAGCAGGCCGTGGCCAGCGGCCACACCAAGAACATGCACAGCGCCACCAACGCGCTGCGCCAGTCGCTCAAGACCCACGGCCGCCTGATCGACGACGCGCTGGAAGCCCGCGTGCACGCCGCGCTGGTCTCCGCCGGCGAGCTGGAAGGCTGGCAGCGCTGGAGCGCTGACAAGGTCCGCCAGGAGCTGGTGGCCCGGGCCGAGGCGCTGCTGGTCAAGCGCAGGAAGCAGCCGTCGGAGGCCACCGGCGAAGCAGCCGCCGAATCTGCTGCTGCTACGGAAAGTGAAGCTGCCGCCGCCGGTGGCGAGCCGGCTGGCGGCTCGAAAGATGCTGAAACGCCGGCTGCCGAGGCCGCGCCCGAGGCACCCGCGCCGGCCGCCGAACCCGCACCCGCCGAAGCCGGCGAGACTGCCGAATCGGCTGAAGCCACCGCGCCGCAAACCGAAGACACTGCTGCCGCCGAACCCCTGGCCGCGCCCGCCGTCGCCCGCCCCGCATTGGCCGACGACGAGGAATGGGCCCCCGCCATGGGTGGCCGCAAGCTGCAGGAAACCATCCGCAAGCTGCGCGACGAGTGGAAGACCGCCGACCAGGGCGGCGCGCCCAACCACGCGCTCTGGAAGCGCTTCGACCGCGCGCTGAACACCGCGCACAAGTTCGTCGACGAATGGCTGGGCAAGGTGCGCGCCGAAGCCGCCGAGCACCGTGCCCACCGTGAGGCGCTGATCGCCGAGGTCGAGGCTTTTGCCGCGGCCCATGCGCAGGCGGGTGACGGCACCGACTGGAAGGCGCTGAACCGCCAGGTGCGCCAGTTCTCCGAGCGCTGGCGCGCCGCCGGGCACATAAGCGAAAAGCTGTTTGGCGAGCTGCAGCCGCGCTGGAAGGCCGCCATCCATGCCGCCGCGCTGCCGCTGGAAAGCGCCCAGAAGGCCAGCACCGAGCGCCGCCGCGCGCTGATCGCCGAGGCCGAGCAGTTGGGCGCCGCGCCGCAGTTGCGCGTCGACGCCGTGAAGGATCTGCAGGCGCGCTGGCAGGCGGAAGCCCAGGCCGTGCCGCTGGACCGCAAGCACGAACAGAAGCTGTGGGACGCCTTCCGCAAGCCCATCGACGACGCTTTCAACCGCAAGGGCGCCGAGCGCGAACAACAGCGCGCCGCCATGAGCGCGCACGACAAGGCCGTGCTGGACGCCGCCAAGGCCCTGGAAGCCGCCAACGCCAGCGGCGACGCGCAGCAGATCCGCGCCGCCATGGCCGCGCTGGAAGCCGCCACGCGCGGCCAGGCAGCCGCCGCGCAGGCTGCTGCCGATTCCAAGGAAAATCAGGCGCCAGCCCTTGCACAGGAGGCGCAGGCAGCTACGGAATCAGGAGCGTCCGAGGCGCCCGCCGAGCTTGCAGCAGGTACCGCTGGCGAAGCCGCCGAGCCCACCGAAGCCGCACCGGCTGCTGAAGGCGAGGGCGCCGCAGCAGCAGAGCCCGCGGCCGCCGCGCCGGCACCGGCTGCACCCAAGCGCGTGGTTGCCGTGCGCGGCGACGACCGGCCGGGCCTCAAGAAAGACGCGCCCGCCGGGCCGGCAGGCCGTGGCGGCCGCCCCGGCGACCGGCGCGATGCGCGCGGTGGCCCCGGCGGCGATCGACGCGGCGCCCCTGGCGGTCCCGGCCGCGGGGGTGATCGTGGTGACCGCGGCGGCCGCTTCGGCGACCGGCCGGGTGGCGACCGTTCAGGTGATCGTTTTGGCCGCGACGACCGCGCGCCGCGCGGCCCGCGCCTGGGTGACGCTGCCTTCCGCGCCCAGCGCGACGCGGTGGAACACGCGCAGGCCGCCCTCAAGAAACTGGCCGCGCAGGCGCACGGCGAGACGCTGACGCAGCTCATGGGCGCCTGGGCCGAGCGCCAGCCCGAGCAGGTGCCGAGCGCGCAGGAGCTGGGCCGCGCCGTCACCGGCGGCGTGCGCGGCACCTGGACGCAGGCGCTGGGCACCGCACCCAAGGGCGACGCCGGCGAAGCCCTGCTGCGCCTGGAAATGGCCGCCGAGGTGCCCACGCCCGCCGACCAGCTCGACGCGCGCCGCGCGCTGCAGCTGCAGCTGCTGACCCGCCGCAACGAAGCCGGCCCGCGCGAAACCTGGACCGACGACGCCGCCAAGGTGCTCGCCAGCCCCCACAGCGACGCCGCCGCGCGCCGGCTGCAGAGCGCGCTCAAGGTGCTGATGCGCAAGTAAATAGGGCGTTGGGCCTTGTTGGACGGGCGCAGGCAGCTAGAGAAAACGTAGCATGACGCGCTGGTACGAACACAAGCTGCCGCCGCCCGTCATCGACGCGGCCTGCGCCGGGCTGATGTGGTGGCTGGCCGGGGCGCTGCCAGCACTGCAGCTCTGGCCGCGCGGCGCCTGGCCTTTCGGCCTGGGGGCCGCGCTGGGGCTGGCGCTGGCCGGCGGCGCGATCGCGCTGGCGGGTCTGGTCGAGTTCAGCCGCGCCCGCACCACCTTCAACCCGCTCGATCCCGCGCGCGCCAGCGCCCTGGTGACCACCGGCATCTACCGCGTCACCCGCAACCCCATGTACCTGGGCATGCTGCTGGTGCTGCTCGGTTGGGCCGTGTGGCTGGGCAACGCCGCGCCCTTTGGGGTGCTGCCGCTGTCGGTGCTGCTGCTCAACAAGCTCCAGATCAGGCCCGAGGAGCGCATCCTGCGCGAGCGCTTCGGGGAGCATTACACGCGGTATGCGGGGCGGGTGCGAAGGTGGGTTTGAGCCCCCTGGAATAACTGGGGCAGAGCTAGGCACCCCTACCACCGATGGCCTATTGGCAACCAGCCATCGGTGAGGTAATAATGCTTTTGGTTACATGATGTAAAAATTCTGGCCACGCATCTTCAGGGCGCTGATGGGGATTCAGGCCGGATGCCCAAAAGGAGGGTGTCCATGAAAGCATTCTGGTGCGCTGCGCGCGGCGCAACTCGCCGTGTTCTGGCGGTGCTGGCAGTGGGTCTGGCGGCTGTTGCCACGGTGGCTTTGGCAGCGGTCGACAAGGATCAAACCTACGCCCAGATGCTGGTGCTGGCCGGCCAGATGGCTTCACTGAAGCCCCAGATCTCGACCAGCCCAGTGGCTCGAACGCAGTATGAAACTGCACGCGGCGAATACGACCGGCTGAGTCAGTTGATGGGCGGAGACGACCCCGCGCGGGCGCTGCAGAGCGAGCAGCGCCAGCAGGCACGGGCCGTGGGGCGCGAGCAGCGCAGACAGGTACCCGCGGTACCGCCCATGTGCAACGTCAGTTCGGGCACCTACACACAATCGACGCCGGTGGCCATTCCCACCGGACCTGGTGTGGTGACTTCCACCATCGTGGTCAGCGGCGCTGGTCCGTGGATCTGGGACGTCGACGTGCGTACTTTCATCCAACATACCTTTGCGGCCGATCTGGACATCACCATCACCTCGCCGTCCGGTACCGTGGTGACGCTGACCACCGACAATGGTGGCAGCAACGACAACGTGTTCAACGGCACGCTCTGGGACGACAGCGCACCTTCGCTGGTGACGGACTACGTCTACACCAACCTTGTCGTGGCACCCGCTCTCGTGCCCGAGGAGGCACTTGGCGCTTTTGTGGGTGAGAACCCCAACGGCACCTGGACCATCACCGTCAGCGACGATCTCGCGGGCGATGGAGGCTCGCTGGATTCCTGGAGCCTGGACATCGCCACTTTGCCGGCGGCACCCACGACGGCGACCACGACGGTGAGCAGCAGCGCACCAGTGACCATCGCGGATCTGGCGACCGCGACCAGCAGCCTGACGCTGGCAGGCGGCGGCCTGGCCATCCAGGAGGTTCGGGTGACGACGGCGATCAGGCACACATTCGCGGCTGATATCGACATGACGCTGACGTCACCGTCAGGAACCGTGGTGACGTTGACCACCGACAACGGCGGCTCCAATGACAACGTTTTCAACGGGACGCTGTGGTTCGACAAGGCCAATCCGGGAGGGCAGGTGCCCTACACCACCAACGATGGCCTGGTGACCGATCAGGCCTATGTGAACCTCGTGACGGCCACGCCGCTCGTACCGGAAGGGGCGTTGAGCGCCTTCATGGGGGAGAACCCCAACGGGAACTGGACTTTGTCCATCACGGACGATCTGGCCGGTGACACGGGCACGCTGGATTCGTGGTCCCTGGAGGTGACCACGGCGACCTGCGCGGCGCCCACGCCCGTGCAGGCAACGCCAGTGCCCGCGCTTGGATGGTGGGGTCTGTTGCTGACGGCGCTGGGGTGCCTGGCGGGTGTGGCGGCGCTGGGTCGGCGCCGCGACGTCTGAGGGCTACCCCGTGGCTTTTCAGACGATGGGGTAAGTGCCGGGTCGCAGAATCCCCTTGTCCACCGTGCCGATCCTGGTGTGGCCGCAGAAGGCCATGGTGAGGTCGAGTTCCTTGTGGATGATTTGCAGCGCCTTGGCCACGCCGGCTTCGCCAGCGGCGCCCAGGCCCCAGAGGAAGGCGCGGCCGATGTAGGTGCCGCGGGCGCCCAGGGCCCAGGCCTTGAGCACGTCCTGGCCGCTGCGGATGCCGCTGTCCATGTGCACCTCGATGTTTTGGCCGACGGCGTCGACGATGGCGGGCAGGGCTTCGATGGCGCTGGGCGCTCCATCAAGCTGCCGGCCGCCGTGGTTGCTGACGACCAGCGCGTCGGCGCCGCTGTCCACGGCCAGGCGCGCGTCTTCGGGTTCCATGATGCCCTTGACGATGACCTTGCCGCCCCAGCGGTTCTTGATCCATTCGACGTCGCCCCAGTTCAGGCGCGGGTCGAACTGGTCGGCCGTCCAGGCGCCCAGGTTGCTCATGTCGGTCACGCCCTTGACGTGGCCGTGGATGTTGCCGAACTGGCGGCGCGGCGTGCCGGCCATGCCCATGATCCAGCGCGGCTTGGTGGCCAGGTTGATCAGGTTGGCCAGCGTGGGCTTGGGCGGGGTGGAGAGGCCGTTCTTGATGTCCTTGTGGCGCTGGCCGAGGATCTGCAGATCCAGCGTGATCACCAGAGCGCCGCAGCCGGCGGCCTTGGCGCGGTCGATCAGGCGCTCGATGAAGTCGCGGTCGCGCATCACGTAGAGCTGGAACCAGAAGCCGGGGCCAGCGTGCTGGGCCACGTCTTCGATCGAGCAGATGCTCATGGTCGAGAGCGTGAAGGGCACGCCGAAGGCCTTGGCCGCGCGCGCGGCGGCGATCTCGCCATCGGCGTGCTGCATGCCGGTGAGGCCGGTGGGCGCCAGCGCCACCGGCATGCTGACCGGCTGGCCGATCATGGTGGTGGCGGTGGAGCGGCCTTCCATGTTGATGGCCACGCGCTGGCGCAGCAGGATCTTCTGGAAGTCGGCCTCGTTGGCGCGGTAGGTGCCCTCTGTCCAGCTGCCGGAATCGGCGTAGTCGTAGAACATGCGCGGCACGCGGCGCTTGGCCAGCACGCGCAGGTCTTCGATGCAGGTAATCTTGGAAAGGTCGGTCATGGTGTCTCCTCGCAGGGCGCTATCGTAACGCCCTGGCGGGCGGCAACCGTCTTGCGGGCAGCACCATGAACCACCTCTCCGACTTCGTCACCCACTACGGCTACTGGGCCGTGGTGGTGGGCTGCCTGCTGGAGGGCGAGACGCTGCTGGTGCTGGCGGGCTTCGCGGCCAAGCAGGGCTACCTGAACCTGCCGCTGGTGATGGCGCTGGGGGCGGCCATGGGCGCGGCGTCGGACATGGCCTTCTTCTGGCTCGGGCGGCGGCACGGGGCGGCGGTGCTGGCGCGCTGGCCGCACATGAACCGCTACCGCCAGCGCCTCGACGACGAACTGGAGCGCTGGGGTTCGTGGGTGGTGGTGGGGGTGCGCTTCATGTACGGCATGCGCATCGCCGGGCCGGTGCTGCTGGGCACGACGGCGCTGCCGTGGCCGCGCTTCGTGCTGTTCAACCTGATCGGCGCGGTGGTCTGGGCGGTGCTGGTGGCGGGCGCCGGCTGGCTGTTCGGCCATGCGGCCGAGGCCATGCTGGGCCATCTGCGGCACATCGAGCAGTGGCTGGCTGCGGGGCTGGTGCTGGCCATGCTGCTCTGGGGCGGCTGGCGGCTCTGGCGCCGGCACAGCAGGCCGTGAGGGCCTCGGGCGGCCGGAGTGGCGCGCCTATGATTTTTGGAACGTTTTGGGCCTCCAGCCCTTTCGTGGCGGGCGCAGGCAGCTATGAAAACAGTAGTTCAGCTGGCTGCCTGCGGGCTCAGGTGCGCGTCACCTGGCGCAGCGTGACGAACTCTTCCGCGCTGGTGGGGTGGATGCCGATGGTGGCGTCGAACTGCGCCTTGGTCAGGCCGCAGCGCACGGCCACGGCGAAGCCCTGCACGATCTCGCCGGCGTCCGGGCCCACCATGTGCAGCCCGACCACGGCGTCGCTGGCGTCGTCGACGATCAGTTTGGCCAGGGTGCGCTCGGCGCTGCCGGACAGCGTGTGCTTGAGCGGCTTGAAATCGCTGCGGTACACACGGATGGCGCCGTGGCGCTCGCGCGCCTGCGCCTCGGTGAGGCCCACGGTGCCGATGGGCGGGTGGGTGAACACGGCGGTGGGGATGTTGTCGTAATCCACCCTGCGCCGCACCTCGCCGGGCGCCGGGCCGAACAGGTGATCGACCAGCGCCATGCCCTCGGCCAGCGCCACCGGCGTGAGCTCCAGCCGGCCCACCACGTCGCCCAGCGCGTACACGCCGGGCACGCTGGTGGCGAAGTGGTCGTCCACCTCGATGGCGCCGTTCCAGCCCGTGCGCACGCCCAGCGCCGACAAGCCCAGACCCTCGACATGGGGCAACCGGCCGGTGGCGTAAAGCACCACGTCGGCGTCCAGCGTGGTGCCGCCCTTCAGGTGCACGCGGCGTGCGCCGCCTTGCGCCTCCACGCGCTCGATGTCGGTGCTCAGGCGGATGTCCACCCCGTGCTGGCGCATCTGGGCGGCGGTGAACTCGCGCACCTCATCGTCGAAGCCGCGCAGGATCTGCTCGCCGCGGTAGACCAGCGACACCTCGGCGCCCAGACCGTGGAAGATGCTCGCCATCTCGCAGCCGATGTAGCCGCCGCCCACCACCACCAGCCGGCGCGGGAACACCGGCAGGTCGAACATGTCGTCCGAGGTGACCACCAGCTCGCGCCCCGGGAAATCGGGCACGAAGGGCTTGCCGCCGGTGGCGATGAGGATGTGGCGCGCGGTGTGGCGCGTGGTGCCCGCGGCGGGCGCCGCCACTTCGACGGTGTGCGCGTCCACCAGCCTGCCGTGGCCGGACAGGCGCTCCACCTTGGCGCCGGTCATCAGGCCTTCGTAGATGCCGTTCAGGCGGCTGATCTCCTTGGCGCGGGCGCTTTTCAGGGCTTCCCAGTCCAGCACCGGCGCGCCGGGCAGCTGCCAGCCAAAGCCGAGGCTTTCCTCGAAAGCCTCGGCGTAGTGAGCGGCGTAGCTGTAGAGCTTCTTCGGGATGCAGCCCACGTTCACGCAGGTGCCGCCCATGCGGCCGCTTTCCACCAGGGCCACGCGTGCACCGCGCTGGGCCGCGAAGCGCGCGGCCCGAACTCCGCCGGACCCGCCACCAACGACGAACAGGTCCCACTCGTACTGCGCCATGTCGAAACTCCTTTGAAAGGAGTTTACGCAATGGCTGCCAGCAGGGTCATTCGGTCTTCAGCCCTTCCTTCTGGATCACGTCGCGCAGCGCTTCCACGTCGCGCTTGAGCGTCTTGCCGAAGGTGGCTGAGTCTTCGTAGGTGGGGTAGAGCGCCGAGACCTGCAGCTGTTCCTTCACGCCCGGCATCTCCAGCGCCTGCTTCACGGCGTCGGCCATGCGGTTGACGATAGGCTGCGGCGTGCCCTTGGGGGCGAACAACGCGAACCAGCTGGGCGAATCCATGTCGAAGCCTTGTTCCTTCAAGGTCGGGATGTCGGGCAGCTGCGGGTTGCGCACCGTGCTGGTGGTCGCCAGGCCCTTGAGGTCGCCGTTCTTCACGCGCGGCGCGGTCACCGGGTCGTACATGAGGTCAATGCGGCCAGCCATCAGGTCGGTCTGGGCCTCTGCGGCGCCCTTGTAGGGCACATGCGTGAGTTGTACGCCGGCGTCCTTGTGCAGCAGCACGGCCGTCATGTGGACGATGGAGCCGACGCCGTTGGAGGCGAAGGTGAGCTTGTTCGGATGGGCCTTGGCGTAGGCCACCATGCCTTTGTAGTCGGAGAAGGGCGCGTCCTTGCGGGCGGTGATCAGGCCATAAGACGAGGCCAGCTTGGCCACCGGCTCGAAGCTCTCGTAGGTATAGCCGACGTCCTTCATGTAGGGCGCCACGGCCACGGTAGCGGTGGGGCCGACGAAGAAGTTGTAGCCGTCGGGCGCCAGGCGGGCCGCATAGGCGGTGCCCAGGGTGGCGCCGGCGCCGGGCTTGTTCTCCACGATCACCGGCTGGCCCAGCAGCTTGGCCACGCGGTCGCCGACGAAGCGGGTGATGGTGTCCGACGAGCCGCCCGGCGGATAGGGCGTGACGAAGTGGATCGGCTTGCTGGGCCAGTTCTTGTCGCTCTGCGCCAGCGCGGCGGGGGCGAGCGCCGGCAGGGCGGCGGCGGCCAGGGTGGCGAGGACGATGCGGCGGGTCGTGGTCATTGGCTTGTCTCCTTGCGGGATGGGGCCTCAGCGGCCGGTGAAACGGGGGGCGCGCTTTTCCTTGAACGAGGCCACGCCTTCCTTGATGTCGTCGCTGTGCGCGATGCCGTCGAGCAGCCGGCGGTGCGGGTAGTACAGCTCGGTGGGCGAGGCCGGCAGCGTGCGGCGCGCGATGGACTTCATGGCCTGCACCACCAGCGGCGCGTTGGCGGCGATCCTGGTGGCCACCTCCATGGCCGTGGACAGCGCCTGGCCCTTGGGTACCAGGCGGTTCACCAGGCCGATCTCGTAGGCGCGCTGGGCGGGCATGGCGTCGCCGGTCATCAGCCATTCCAGGCCGGCCTTGTACTGCATGCGCGGCGGGAAGCCCGCCATCACGCCAGCGAAGGCGCCGATCTTGGCTTCGGGGTAGATGAACTGCGCCTGCTCCTCGGCCACCGCCATGTCGGCCAGCATGACCATGGTCGCGGCCCCGCCGACGGCCACGCCATTGACGGCCACGATGATCGGCTTGTCGCAGGGCACCGAGAGGTTGGGCATGGCGAGCCAGAAATCCGAGGGCATGTCCTTCAGGTCGGCGCCGGCGGAGAACGCCAGGTCGCCGGCGGCGGACAGCACGGCCACGCGGTCGTCTTCCCGGGCGAAGCGCTGCCAGGCCTGGTTCAGCTGCTGGACGACGGCGTTGTTGATGGCGTTGCGCGCCTCCGGGCGGTTGATGGTGATGCGGGCGATGCCGTTCTCGGATTCGTAGCGGACGACGGTCATGGGTATTCCTTGGGATGTTTCGGGAGGCGGTTCAGGCCAGGGTGGCGCGGGCGTCGGCGGCGGCCACGTGGTCACCGACGATGAACAGGGGGTTGATGTCGAGCTCGCGCAGGCGCGAGCCTTCAGAGGCGGCCATCTGGCCCAGGCGCACCAGCACGTCGGCGATGCGGTCCAGGTCGGCCTTGGGCCGGCCGCGGTAGCCGGTGAGCAGCGGCAGGCAGCGCAGTCGCTCCACCATGGCCCGCGCCGCAGCGTGCGACAGCGGGGCTGGCGCCAGCTGCACGTCGCGCAGCAGCTCCACCAGCACGCCGCCGGCACCCACCATCACCAGAGGGCCGAAGTCGGGATCACGCTGCACGCCGGCGATCAGCTCGGTATCGGCGCGCCACATCTGCGTGACCAGGAAACCATCCAGCTCGGCCACGCCGGCGATGCGTGCGGCGGCAACGATCTCGTCGCAGGCCTGGCGCACGGCGGCGTCGCCTTCGATACCCAGCTTGACGCCACCGACGTCGCTCTTGTGCACGATCCTGGCGCTCACGGCCTTGATGACCACTGGGCCGCCCAGCTCGCGCGCTGCGTCCACGGCCTGCGCCGCGTTGTGGGCCAGGCGCCAGGGCGTGGTGGGGATGCCGGCTGATTCCAGCAGGCGGCGCGCGTCGGGCTCGGTCAGGAAGCCGGAGGGCAGGTCCGCCGGCAGTGCGGCGGGTGCCAGCGGCGTGGCGGGTTCCGGCTCTTCGCGCAGGCTCAGCACGGCGGCGACCTTGAGCGCGTCGTGCGTGCTGTCGAAGTAGCCGTGGCCGGCCTCGCGCAGCATGTCGCGCGCCACCTGGCCATGGTTGCCGGCGCCCTGCACGAAGAGCAAGGGTTTGCCGCTGCGGTCGGCGGCGGCGATGGCGGCTTCGACCACGCGTTCCTGCTGCGGCTGGGTGGTCAGCAGCAGGATGCCCGCGCCGACAGCCGGATCGGCCATGGCGCGGTCCACCGCCAGGCCCACCGCTCCGCCGGCCACCGCCGGATCGGTTTCGCCGGCGTGGTTGAGCATGCCAAAGTCAAACGGCAGCTGGCGATGCGTGGCCGGCAGCACCGGCGCCACCGCGGCTTCGGTGGCGGCCGAGAGTTGCGGCAACGCCAGGCCGTGCGATTCCAGCGCGTCGGCCAGCAGCGCGCCGCCGCCGCCCGAGCCCGAGAAGATCGCCGTGCCGTGCGTGGTGGCGCGCTTGCCGCGCTGCAGCAGCTGGGCACCCTGCAGCAGGTCGTAGATGTTCTCGAACAGGTACACCCCCCAGCGTCGGCAAGTGGCCTCGAAGGCCGGCCAGGCGCCGGCCAGGCTGGCGGTGTGCGAGGCGGCCGCCTTGGCGCCAGCTTCGCTGCGCCCGGACTTGGCGATGCACACCGGCTTGCCGGCGGCAGCCGCGCGCGCCAGCAGCGCCGTGAAGCGCGGTGCGTTCTTGACGCCCTCCATGTACAGGCAGACGACATCGGTCTCCGGGTCGTCGATCAGGTACTCGAAGAAGTCGTTCAGGTCCATGTCGGCCTGGTTGCCCACCGACACCGCGCTGGAGAAGCCCGCGCCGACGTCCACGCCGCGCGAGATCATGGCGCCCATCAGCGCGCCGCTTTGGCTGGCCAGGCCGATGCCACCGCGCGGCAATTCGGTCAGTGTGCCCATCACCACGCCGGTGGTGGCGCACAGGTTGTGGTGGGCGTTCATCAGGCCCATGCAGTTGGGACCGATCAGCCGCACGCCGCCGGCGCGCGCCAGGGCCACCAGGGCTTCTTCCTCGGCACGGCCTTCCGGGCCGGTCTCGGCGAAGCCGGCCGTGATGCACAGCGCGCAGCCCACGCCCTTGGCCACGCAGTCTTCCACCGCGGCCCGCACGTGCTGGCGCGGCACCAGGAGAATGGCCAGGTCCACTGGGCCCGGACAGTCGCGCACCGATTTGTAGGCCGGCAGGCCCAGCAGTTCGGTGGCGCGGGCGTTGATGGGGTAGAGCGGGCCGTCGTGCCGGTGCCGCAGCATGTAGCGCAGCAGGCGGCCGCCCCATTTGGTTTCGTCGTCGGAGGCGCCGACGATGGCGACGCTGCGCGGGTGCAGGATCTGGCGTACCGTTTGGTTTGGCGGCGGCATCACGGCTGTCGGAAGGGGTGCGTTCATGGTGGCAGGCATCCGATCAATTCGTGGTGATGCCGAGCGATGGCAGCAGTTCGCCGTACATCTTCTGGTCGTCGCGCAGGTTCTGGCGGTACTCCGTCGGGGTCTGCCAGTCGGGCACCGAGTTCGCGCGCGCCAGGGCTTCGGCGACGTCGCTTTGTCGAAGCAGCTTCTGCAGTTCATCGGAGAGCCGAGCCATCACGGGGGCAGGCGTCCCTTTGGGCGCCAGCAGGCTCCATCCGGAACTCGTCGGACTGGTGACGTTGTAGCCGGCCTCCTTGATGGTAGGTACCTGTGGAAGCTCCGGATGACGTCGGCTGTAGAGCACCGCCAGCGGCTGCACCTTGTCGGCCTTCACCATGGGGGTAATCGCGCCGTCGATGATGAAGTCGATGTCACCGGCGAGCAGCGCCGTGACGGCCGCCGCCGAGCCACGGAAGGGCACGTGCAGCACCTTGATGCCGGTGTCGCGCGCCAGCGTCAGGCCATAGACGTGGCCGGCCGAGGCTTCTCCGGCCGAGCCGAAGCTCAGTTTGCCCGGATGCTCCTTGGCGTACGCGATGAATTGCTTCATGTCCTTGATCGGCAGGCCCTTGCGCACCGCCATCACCGGCAGGTAGGCCGAGATCCCGCCGGCGATCTCGAAGTCGTCGATCGTGAACGGCAGCTTGCTGCGCAGCACCGGCAACTGCGTGAAGGCCAGCGATGCCGCCAGCAGCAAGGTGTTGCCGTCGGGCGGCGCGTGGGCGACCAGCTCGGTGCCGATCTGGGTGGTGCCACCAGGCTTGTTCTCGACGATGAAGTTGGCGTCCAGCTGCTTGGCCAGCTTGTCGGCCACCAGGCGCCCGAGACCGTCGGAGGAGCCGCCCGGGGGGAACGGCACGACCATCTTGATGGGGCGGTTGGGCCAGGCCGACTGCGCCCAGACGGGCGTGCCGAGCATCATGGCGGGGCCCAGCGCGGCGAGCGGCTTGAGCAGTTGGCGTCGTGTGAGGGTGGTCATGTCTGTCTCCTTTCTTTCGTTGAAATCGTGTGCATCGGGAAGGTTCAGCGCGGTGCGGCGCGCGCCTGGGCGGCTGCCTGCCGGAAGCGCTGCACGCGCGTGGCCAGGCCGGGCATGGCGGCCGATCGCACCAGCGCCGCCAGGTCGGCATCGCGCAGGTCGGGCCGGGTGGCGGCCTTCAGCCGTGCGTAGGTGGCGCGATCCACGGCCAGCGCGGGAAGAGCCTCGATGTCGGCTGGCAGTTCAGGCACGATCTCGCTGGCCAGGCCGGCCGCCAGCGCCGCACCGGCGTCGATCCGCCGGCCTTCGGCCACCCAGGCCAGTGCCTGCGGCTGGCCCACCAGCGCGGCCAGCCGGCGCGTGCCCAGCACCAGGCCGAAACCGGCACCCGGAAAGCGCCACTGCGCCTCGGGCGTGGCCAGCCGCAGGTCGCAGGTGGCGAACAGGTCGGCACCCGCGCCCCACACGCGGCCACGCGCCAGCACCACCGTGCGCAGCGGCGCGTGCCAGAGCAGGGCCAGCAGGTGTTCGATGCGGGTGAAGCGCCACAGCAGGGGGCCGTCGGTGGCGGCCGATCCCTGGTGTGCGGTGCCGCCGCTTGTCTGTGCCACTGCGTCGCCGGCAGGTAACTCGCCCAGGTCGAAGCCGGTGCAGAAATGCGCGCCCTGCGCGTCCAGCACCAAGGTGTGCACGGTGGTGTCGGCCAGCGCGGAGTCGAGGGCGGCGATCAGCGCCTCCACCATCTCCTCGGCCAGCGCGTTCCCGCGTTCCGGCCTGGCCAGCGTGAGCCAGGCCACATGGTCGGCGTGGCGGGATTCGATCACGCTGCGCCTCCCGCCAGGCTGGCGCGCATCTGGGCCGAGCGGTCCCAGAGGTTCGGGGCCTGCGGGCTCGAGTAGCCAGAGACAAAGGGCTTGACCACGCCGGTGCCCAGCTCGTACACGTGCCGCGCCACGGCGCCGATGTTGCCGCCGTATACGTGGATGCTGATCGAGGGCTGGTCCGCCAGCGCGTTGGCCACCAGGTGCACGTCGCCGGTGGTGGGGGAGACGTGGGCGATATCGCCCGGCCGCAACTGCTCGAGCGGCCCCTGCGGCTGCATGGCGCCGGCGGCGTCGGGTGCATAGTTCTGCGCGGTCTCGCCACCCCGCAGCATGCCCACCAGGCCCCAGACCATGTGGTCGTGCACCGGCGTGCGCTGACCCGGCCCCCACACGAAGCTGACCACGCTGAAGCGCTCCAGGGGATCGCAGTGCAGCAGGTACTGCTGGTAGTGCTGCGGGTGGGGCTGGGCAGCCGCCTCGGGCAGCCAGTCGTCGGTGGCGATCAGGCGCTGGAGTTCGCCGCGCACCGCGTTCACCAGGTCGGGCTCGGGCAGGCCCTGGCCCACCAGGCGCGTGGTGGCCACCACGAAGTCGCGCAGGGGTTGGATCGGATCGGGCACGGGCGTGGTCATGCTTGCTCCCTGGCGGCGTAGGCCGCGCGCAGCGCGTCGCTGTGTTCGTTGAGGGCGGGCGGGCGGGTGTCGACGTCGAACACCTGGCCGTCGAAGCGCACCGGGCAGCCCACGGTGCGTGATTGCGCGCCACCGGGCAGCTGCATGGGCCGCACCAGTTGCAGGTGCTGCGACTGCACGTCGTCCAGGGCCTCCGCGTAGCCGTTGATCGGCGCTGAGGGCACGCCGGCATCGGCGAAGCGCCGCACCCATTCCGTGACGCCAGCCTTGGCGAACACCACTTCCAGCAAGTCCTTCAGCGCGACCTGGTTGGCGGCGCGCAGCGAGGTGCTGGCAAAACGCTCGTCCTGCAGCAGTTCGGGCGTGCCGGTGACCTCGCAGACCGCCTGCCACAGCTTCTGGTTGCCGGCCGCGATGGCGAACCAGCCGTCGGCGCAGCGGAACGCCTGGTAGGGCGCGTTGCGCGGGTGGGCCGAGCCCAGCGGGCGCGGGTTGCGGTGGTTGCCGAAGTATTCGCTGGTCTGCAGCGCGCCGACTGCCAGCGTGGCGCCGAACATGGGTACATCGATGTGGCAGCCGCGCGCGTCGGGGCCGCCGGCACGCAGCCGCGCCAGCGCCGCGGCGACCGCGTAGGCGCCGTACAGGCCGGCGGTGAAGTCGGCGATCGGCACGCCGCACTTCACCGGCGCGCCGCCCGGCTCGCCGGTCACGCTCATCACCCCCGCCGCCGCCTGGATGGTGAGATCGAACCCGCCTTCACCGGCGCGCGGGCCGTCCTGCCCGTAGGCGGAGATGGAGCAGTAGATGAGCTCGGGCTTGCGCTCGCGGAACCAGGACCAGCCGAGGCCCAGTCGCTCCATGGCGCCGGCGCGGTTGTTCTCCACCAGCACGTCGCTGTCCAGCACGATGCGGCGCGCGAGGTCGAGGTCGTCGGGGTTCTTCAGGTCGAGCGCGATGGAGCGCTTGGAGCGGTTGAGCGAGGCGAAATTCTCGGAATCGCCCTGGCGGATCGGCGGCCATTGGCGCAGCGTGTCGCCCTCGAGTGGCTCGATCTTCACCACCTCGGCGCCGAAGTCGGCCAGCAGCATGCCGCAGAACGGGCCGGCGGCCACCTGGCAGAACTCGGCGACCTTGATGCCGGCCAGCGGGCCGGAGCGGGGAGGCTGGGGGGAGGTGTCTGGCATGGTGGGCGATGCTAGGAGATTCCAAAAAACAGAGCTACGATTCCACATATGAGAATACAAAATCGGCGCAACACGCTACGTGCGGGGCCTCGCGCATGGCTGCAGACGCCTCCCGGGCAGGTTGCCGAAGGCGTGGAGCCACGGGTGGTGGCCATGGAGAACGAGGCCATCGCGCTGCCTCACGATGACCCCCATCTTGGGCGCCGCGCGCCGCCAGGGGAACGAATCTTTTCTTGTTTGCTTATGGCGTTGCGCCGCCGCACACCACCAACTTCCACGTCGCCAACCCCATGAACAACACCCTCGTCAAAGGCCTGCGCCTGCTGGAACTGCTGGCCGAGCGCGACGGCCCGGCCGGCGTGGGCGAACTGGCCCGGGAGCTGGACATGGGCGCCAGCAACGTGCACCGGCTGCTGCAGGCGCTGGTGGAGCTGGGCTACGCGGTGAACGACGGCGGGCGCGGCCAGTACCGCGCTTCGCTCAAGATCTGGGAGCTGGGCGCGCACGCACTGCACAAGCTGGACTTTCGCGAGGCCGCGGCGCCGGCCATGCGCTGGCTGCTGGCCGAGACCAACGAGACCGTGCACCTGTCGGTGCTGAGTGGCGACGAGGTGGTCTACATCGACAAGCTCGACAGCCCCGAGCCCGTGCGCGCCTACAGCACCATCGGCGGCCGCGCGCCGGCCTACTGCGTGGCCACCGGCAAGGTGCTGCTGGCCTGGCGCGAACAGCGGCCCACGGCGCTGCTCACGGTGCACAAGCTGCACCAGCACAGCCCGGCCACCTTGCCCGATACCGCGGCGCTGGCGCTGGAACTGGCGCGCGTGCGCCAGCAGGGCTACGCCGTCAACCGCGGCGAATGGCGCACCAGCGTGTGGGGCATCGCGGCGCCGGTGCTGTCGGCCGGCGGGCACGTGGCGGCGGCGGTGGGCATCTCGGGCCCGGCCTCGCGCATCCGCAGCCACGGCGTGCGGCGGCTGAGCCAGCTGGTCGTGGAGGCGGCGCGCCAGGCTTCCGAACAGCTGGCGCGAGGGAGTGGCGCCGCGGCTTCGGTCGCATAGCGCCTACCTCGGTCGGTGGGACGCTGGCCGCACGGGCGGACGGGAAGCCCGGCTCTGGCGGCTAACGGCCTTCACCTGCTGCTTCATGGCGCCACGTTTCTTGCGTTGACGCCTGGGCGGCCCGCCACTCATGCCGGCGGGCGCGCGCTGGGTTTGGGTAGCGCGCCGCGCACCTCGAGGCGGCGCTCGTCCAGCACACGGCCTTGCGCGTCGCGCAGCTGCAGCACATGTCGGCCGGGCCAGGGCAACCAGTCCGCCTGGGCGCCGCGGCCGACTTCGCGGGCGCCGATCCACCAGCGCAGGCTGCTGGCCGGCGCACCGCCGGCTTCGGCCGCCAGCTGCAGGCGCTGGCGCGCGGGGGGGATGTCGGGATCGAGCGCGAGAATCACGCCGTCCTGCGGCGCGGTGATGCGCGCTGGCACGGTGGCATTTTTGATGTCTTTCAGACCACCAGCCCAATCAGGGCGGGCGTCGCCAGCTTCAGTATCGATAGCAAACAGCGGCTGTTGCGTGTCTTTCAGGAACCACTCGCTGCGCGCAGCTTCCAGCCCTTCGCCGAAGCGCACGGCGGCCCGCACCACGCCGGGCGGCGGTGCGGGCGGGCGCGAGGGCGTGTGTGCGTGCAACTGCTTCATCAGCGCAGCCCACACGGGCGCTGCGCCGCTGGTGCCGCTCACGTCCCACATGGCCGCGCCGCCGGCGTTGCCCACCCACACGCCCACGGTGTAGCGGCGGCTGAAGCCTACGGCCCAGTTGTCGCGCATGTCCTTGCTGGTGCCGGTTTTCACGGCGCTCCAGAAGCGGGTGGCGAGCAGCGAATCGGTGCCGAAGGTGGCGGCACGCGCCTCCGGGTCGCTCAGGATGTCGCCGACAATGAAAGCGGCGCCCGTATCCAGCGCCTGGGTGGCGCGTGGCCGGGGGCCGGGCGTGAAGGCGATGGGCGCCACGCGGCCCAGGTTGGCGAGCGCGCGGTAGGCGTTGGTCAGGTCGGCCAGCGTGACCTCGGCGCTGCCCAGGGCCAGGCTGTAGCCGTAATAGCCGCCGGGCTCGCGCAGGTTGAGACCCAGCGCGTCGAGCTGCCGCGCCAGTGTGTCCGGCGTGACCATGGCGCCGGCGCGCACCGCCGGCACGTTGAGCGACGAGGCCAGCGCGGTGCGCACGCTGACCCAGCCCTTGAACTGGCGGTCGTAGTTCTGCGGGATGTACATGCCGCTGGCGGTCTGCAGGTGGGCCGGCGAATCGTGCAGCAGCGAGGCGGCGGTGAGGCGCTTTTCGGCAATCGCCTCGGCGTACAGGAAGGGCTTGAGCGTGCTGCCGGGCTGGCGCCGGCTGGCCGCCATGTCGACCTGCGCGGCGTCGCTCAGGTCGCCGGTGGAGCCGACCCAGGCCAGCACCTCGCCGCTGGCGTTGTCGAGCACCACCACGGCGCCGTCTTCGACGTGCTGCCCGCTCAGTTCCTTCACATGCTGCTGCAGGGTTTGTAGCGCCAGACGCTGCAGGCCAGCGTCCAGCGTGCTGGTGATGCGCGCGCCGCCGGGCCGGCCGGCGAGCAGCCGGCGCGCCACGTGGGGCGCGATGCCTTCGCCGGCCGGCCAGGCGCGGCGGGCGAGGGCGGCGGTGGCCTGCAGGTCCAGCGCCGTGCAATCGGTGGCTTCGGCCTGCATGGCGTGCAGCACACCGCAGGCGCGGCGGCTGACCTGCGCTGCCGGAGCATTGGGCGCGCGCACCAGGGCGGCGGCGATGGCGCTTTCCACGTCGTCGAGCCCGTGCGGCGCTTTGCCGAACAGCGTGCGTGCCAGCGCGTCGATGCCCACCAGTTCGCCGCGGAAAGGCACCAGGTTGAGGTAGGCCTCCAGGATCTGGTCCTTGCGCCAGCCCTGTTCCAGCCGCGTGGCCATCAGCGCCTGCCCCAGCTTCTGCGTCACGCTGCGGCCGCCGGTGGTGTGGCGCCAGTCGTCGTCGACCAGACCGGCCAGCTGCATGGTCAGCGTGGAGGCACCGCGCGTGCGCGTGTTCCACAGGTTGGCCCAGGCGGCGGCGCCCACGGCGCGCCAGTCCACGCCACTGTGCTCGTAGAAGCGCCGGTCTTCCGACAGCACCAGCGCGTGGCGCAGTGCGGGCGAGATGGCGGCCAGCGGCACCCAGTCGCCGCGGCGCACGCTGGCGTCCACGCGCAGGCGCTCGATGGGCTCGCCGCGGCGGTCCAGCAACAGCGCCTCGCTGGACGTGTAGGCCTGGCGGACGTCCTCGAAGCGCGGCACGGCCTGCGTGGCCAGGCTCGCCAGGCCCAGCAGCAGGGCGCACGAGACACGTAGCAGCCATGAGGTCATGGCCGGATCGTAAGCGCGAAAGCGGCGGGCGGCGGCAGGCGGCCGGCGCGCGGTGCCCGAGGCTCAGGACAGCAGCGCGGCCAGGCGGCGCTCCAGCTCGGGCAGCTGCTTGCGCCCGTCGCGCGTGAGAGCTAGCGCGTCTTGCCAGTCCTCGTAGAGGCCGCGCAGGTTGGCGAAATCCATGCAGGCTTCGAGTTGTGCGATCAGGCTGGAACCCGCGACGCCCAGAAAGGCATTGACGGTGTTCAGCATGAAGTTGCGCGCCATCTCGAGCCGCTCGGCGTCGTCCGCCGGCGGCTTGGGCGCCTTTGCCTCGGTGGCCGCGCGGTGGGCCGCTGCTGGGGCGGCCTCTGCGGAAGGCGCCGGCGTTGGCGGGGCCAGCGGCGTGAGCAGGTCCATGGCCACCAGCTTTTTCAGCAACTCTAGCGCGGCTTCAGCGTCGGCGCCCAGGATGTCGCGCAGCGCACGCTTGCCGTCCATCATGATCAGCACCTGGCGCTCGCGCACCGACAGCCCATGGCGGCGATGGGCCATTTCCTCGAGGCCCTTGGGAGTCTTGACGTAGACAGAAGTCGTCATGGCGCCTCACACGAACTTACTTAAGAAATAATTGGTATTAATTTACGCCAAACAAACCCCCTGAACAAGGGGGATCAAGAAAAGACCTGGGTGCCGGTGTGAGAAATTGGCGGACCTGCTGCGGATCTGCGCCTTCCTGCCGACAGACGTTGGCCGGTTGTACGCAACGGCTCTGTTTCCGACACCCACCCCGACAAGAACGGCTTGGCCTTGTCAGCGCACCCGTCTTTCGGGGGGGTTGATCTGTAAAATTACGTAAGAAATAATGGCTTCTCAACAACAGCTGTTCAACGTTGGGGAATCGTATGTGGGGCTGGCTGGAGCGCTGGCGCGCGATGCCACAGTCGGGGCTACCGGCGGGGATGTCGGTACCCGATACCGAGCCGCGTCCGGACCTTCTTGTGGCCGCCGGCCGCGGTGACATGCCGGCCATGCCGGGGGGCCGCTCGCTGAGCATCCCCATCCAGGACGAAGCCTCCGCCGCGCTGCGCGAAGCCGAACTGCGCCGTCTGCACGCGCTGGATTCCCACGGCGCCGCCGCCTACCAGTACATCGTCCACACCGCCTCGCGCATCTGCGAGACGCCGCTGGCCATGATCGGCCTCGTCGACCGCGACTGGCTCTGGGTCAAGGCCAGCATCGGCATGCCGGGCGACCGCGCGCCGCTGGACAACGCCTTCTGCGCCCATGTGCTGGAAGCAGGTGCCAACCTGCTGGTGGTGCCGGACACGCTGGAAGACCCGCGCTTCGCCGACAACGCGCTGGTGCTGCGCGCGCCGGGCCTGCGCTTCTACGTGGGCGCGCCGCTGGTGACCTCGCGGGGCGTGGTCCTGGGCACGGTGTGCGTGGCCGACTTCAGCCCGCGCGAGCCCACGCCGGTGCAGCTGGAGACGCTGCGCCTGCTGGCGCACCAGACCGTCGGCCTGCTGGAGCTGCGCGCCGCGCGCGGCGAGGAGCCGCTGGCGACGCAGGGCGAGCAGCCGCTCGACGCGCCTTCCGGCGGCGAGGCCCCGGGCGCCTTGCCGCACTGAAGGGCTTGCCCTCACACGGTTTGGGCACGAAAGTGCCGCAGGCCGTTTGCCGACGGGTGCCGGCAGCTCATCAATTGACAGCTATCGGCGCCGAAGGGACGGAGCGGGGGCAGAGGTGACGGACGCGGGCACCAGCTGGTGCGTCGCGCAGGTTTCATGCATCAAATCGGGCTGCAGCCCAATGCTGGCGGGCGCAGGCAGCTCCTGATTTGGTAGCGGTTTCGATCCTGGACAGCCGCTCAGCCGGCGCAGCCCATGGGTCGCCGCGGTCCGCCTGGGCAGCTGCCGACAGGAAATCCGGCTGTCCACCGGGAGTCTTTCCAGGTTTGGGCCGGGTTCGACAGGCTTGCTCCGAGCCCGGCGAGGGGCCAGGCCGAACGGCTGTTGTCCAACCAACGCGGGCAGAGACCAGAGGCTGGGCGATCGCCGCGATTTTTTGAATCAAAACCGGCCCGGGCCCAGGCGCAGCAGCCGCAGGCAGCTACAAAATAAATAGTATTCCGCTGCCCGGTTCCGTCAGGTTCGTCAGGGCGACTGCACCGTCACCGGCGCGTTGGGTGCCACGCCGAAGACCTCCGGCGCGTACAGCGCTTCCACGCGCGTGGCCGGCAGCTGGAAGGTGCCGGGGTTGTTCAGTCGCAGCGTGTAGGCGAGGGTGGTGGTGCCCTTGGGCAGGCGTTCGTAGTAGCCGCGGAAGGCCTCGAAGCTGCGCTCCTCATACACCGGCCAGCCGGGGCCGCTGCGGCGCTCGCCCTGGGTGGCGATCTGCGAATCGCGCCCCAGGCCGCTGCCGAGGATGGTGGCGCCGCCCGGGATCGGGTCGGTTACGGCCACCCAGGTCATGTCGCTGGTGGCGGTGATCTCCAGCGTCACGCGCAGGATGTCGCCGCGCCGGTAGGGACCGGCCGGCGCGGTTTTCTCGGCCGGGTCCACCGGCGCCACGGTCTTTTTGATCTGGTAGCCGGCCGAGAACGGCGCCGTCACCGGCACGGCGGCCAGCGATTGCACGGTGAGCCACGGCTTGCCGCTGCCCTGCTGCGTGACGGTGAGCGGCGCCCCGGCGTGCGCCGGCCAGGGCAGGAAGGCGGTGTTGCCGGTAAGCGGGCCGCCCACGGCGGTGGCGGCGCGCCTGGCCGAAGGTGCGCCCTGTGCATCGGCCGGCGCGGCGCGGCGCACCTGGCGCCAGTCGATGGCGGCCCTGGCGTCGCCCAGCGTGGCTTCGGTGAGGCCGGTCACGGGCGCGGCTTCGCGTTCGCGCGAGAAGCGCTCCAGCGCCAGGCTGCCCCACAGGTTGGCCACCGTGGTGTGCCAGGCGCCGCCCTGCTGGCGGGCGATGAAGCCGCTGGCCAGGCGCCCGAGGTCGTCCTTCCAGGCCGGGTCCGGCAGCGCCAGCAGCAGGGTGCGCGCCAGGTTGGCGTCGGTGCCGGCCATGAGCCACCACCAGCCATCGCTGCCCTCGGTGGACAGGCCCACGCGGGTGCCCTGCCAGGTGAGTCGGGCGCGCAGGATCTGCCGCGCCTCGGCCAGCAGGCGCGCCTGATCGGGCACGCCCTGCATGCGCTGCAGCGCGCCGATCCAGTCGAGCAGGGCGCTGGTCGGCCACTGGTTGGGCGCCACCGTGATGCCGGCCAGCATGCCGGGCCGCGCCGCGCCGTAGCGCGAGAGGGCCTCGATGGCGGCGAGCTTGCGCACGTCGAGGTCGTCGCGCGGCGACCAGTGCTTGCGCTCCAGCTTGCCTTCGACGAACTTCGCCAGACCTGCCAGCATGGGGGCGCGCACGGCGTCGGGCAGGGTCAGCGCCGGGTCGAGCCGGGCAGCCTCGGAGGTGGCGGCCAGCAGGTAGGCGGTGAGGGTGTCGCTGCCGCTGTCGGCGGTGCCGGCGGCGGGCGGGAAGTAGTAGGCCAGGCCGTCGCCATCCAGGTAGGCCGGGATCTGCGCGGTGAGCTGGGCCCAGGCCTTGTCGTCGCGCAGGGCCAGCGCGCGGCTGGTCTGCTGCTCCAGGCAGTTGTAGGGGTAGCGGCGGAACCAGTCGGCCACGCCCGGCAGCCCGTCGGCCAGACGCGGCGTGGCCGCCAGGCTGATGCCGCCGCGCGGTGCGCCGTCGCTGCTCAGGGCGGTGGTGGGCGGTGCCACGTCGAGGGTGGTGCTGCCGTCGAGCTGCACCAGCGCGGCCTGCTGCACCGTGAGCGGCACGGCCGGCAGCAGGCGCTGGGTGACGCGCAGCGCGTCCTGTGCGCCGGACAGGCCGTCGCGCGCGGCGATCTCCCACACCAGCGCCTCGGTGCGCGCCTGCGCAGACGTGGTCGGTGCGGTGAGGTCCCAGGCCAGCTCGCGCGCCTCGCCGGGCGGGATGTCCACCGTCTGCGGCTGCGGCGTGAGCAGCGTGGCGCGTGGCGTGAGCGTGACCTTCATCGCCTGCTTGGTGGTGTTGCGCGCGGTGATCATGGCGCGGAAGCGGTCGCCCTCGCGCACCAGCGGCGGCAGGCCGCTGATGAGCTGCAGGTCCTGCGTGGCGGCGATGGTGGCCTCGCCGGTGCCGAACAGCCCGGTGCCGCTGTCGGCCACGGCGACGATGCGGAAGCTCGTCAGGCTGTCGTTCAGCGGCACATCCAGGCTGGCCTGGCCCTGGGCGTCCAGCTCCACGCGCGGGTTCCACAGCAGCAGGGTGTCGAGCAGCTCGCGCGTGGGCGCCTTGCCGCCGCCGTCGCCGCCGGCCGGCACGGCCTTGCGGCCGTAGTGGCGCCGGCCCACGATCTCCATCTGCGCGGTGGCGGTTTCCACCCCCCAGGCGCGTCGCTGCAGCATGGCCTGCAGCAGCTGCCAGCTGGTGTTGGGCATCAGCTCCAGCAGCGCCTGGTCCACCGCGGCCAGGGCCACCTCGGCGTGGGCGGCCGGCTGGCCGTCCGGCAGCCGGGCGCTGATGGTCACGCGGGCCTTGCCGCGCACCGGGTAGCTGGGGTGGTCGGTGGTCACCTTGACGTCGAGCCGGTGGCTGGCGTCGTCCACCCGGATCTCGGCCATGCCGAGCCGGAAGGCGGGCTTGCTCAGATCGACCAGCGCGGTGGGCGGGATGAAATCCTTGCTGTCGCTCCAGAACGCCTGCCACCATTCGCGCGGGCTCCTGTAGCCCCAGGTGAAGAAGCTGTACCAGGGCACCTCGTGCAGGCGCCCGCGCAGCGCCAGCACGCTCACGTACACGTTGGGACTCCAGCCGGCCTGCACCGGCAGCTCCACCGTCGGGTCGTCGCCGCGCAGCTCCACCACACGGGTGCTGACGATGCCCTCGCGCTCCACCGCCACCAGCGCGGTGGCACGGCGGAACGGCATGCGCACCTGGAAGCGCGCGGTTTCGCCGGCGCGGTAGCTGCGTTTCTCGGGCAGCACGTCCATGCGGTCGTCGTTCTCGCCGCCAAACCACAGCTCGCCCTGGCGCGTGACCCACACCGTGGCGGCGGCCTGGCTCTGGCGTGCGCCGGCGTCGTGGGCGATCGCCACCAGCTCGATCTCGCCCGGCTGCGTGAGGCGCGCGGTGCAGGCCAGCAGGCCGCGTGCGTCGCTCTTGCCGGTGCAGACGGTGCCGAGGTCCTTGACGGTGGTGTGGCTGTCGTAGGTGTAGAAGCCGCCCACCATGCGCTTGCGGGTGGTGGTGGTGATGCGCGCCAGCGCCTTCACGTCCAGCGGCATTCCGGCCAGCGGCTTGCCGTGCAGGTCGAGCGCCAGCGCCTGCAGCTTGAGCGCGCGGTCCACCGAGACCCAGCGCTCGGCCTGGATGCCGGCCACCACCGCGGCCGGCCACAGCGTGCTGCTGTGCTGCACGGTCTGGATCTCGCCGTTCGGGTCGGCGTAGCTGGCCTCGATCAGCAGCTGCTCGGGCCGCGCGGGCGCCGCCAGCTTGTCGATCACCACGCGCCCGGTGCCTTCGCGCGACAGGGTGGCGGGCAGCTTGTCGGCCACCACGCGCATGGTGTCGGCGGAAGACGGCTCGTCTTCTTCGCCGTTGCCCTGGGCCGTGGTCTTGCCGCGCGGCGCGTCGAAGCTGAAGCCGCCGTAGTCCGGGAAATCGGGCGTGATGCCGCGCACCGTGGCCGACACGCGCACCGGCAGGCTGGCCGCCGGCCCGCCGCTGACATAGCCGACCTGCAACTGCACCGGCACCGAGGCGGGGGCCACCAGCGCCTCCTTGGATTCCGGCGCGACGCGGCCCTGCAACACCGGCAGGCGGAATTCCTCCACCCGGAAGCTGCCGCTTTCCAGCTCCTGGCCGCCGGCATCGTCATCGCCACCGGCGTTGCCGTTCTTGGCGGGCGGCATGCGCATCAGCACCCGGTAGACGCCCAGCTTGGCGGCGCGCGGGATGGCGAACTGGCTTTCCGAGCTGCGCCCGCCGGTGGCGGTGGCGCGCCAGTTGAGTGGCAGGGTGTATTCCTGCCCGCTGCCCACGTGCTGGATCACCAGCTGGGCGGGAAACACCTTGGGCAGCGCGAAGCCCGGGCCACCGGCGCCGGTCTGGGCGCGCAGCAGGTGCTTCATCGACACCGTGTCGCCGGCGCGCAGCAGGGTGCGGTCGAACACGGTGTGGGCCACCAGGTCGGGCCGCGCCTCGCGGCTGGTGGGCACGTTGAAGCGCCAGGCCTCGATGCCCTTCTGCCAGCTCGACCAGGTGAAGGCCATGTCGGCCGCGCCTTCGTTGGTGGCGCGGGCACTGACAAAGTAGGCCGGGCCGTTTTCCTCGTTGGCGTCGCCGCAGTCGGGCGGTTGCGGGTCGATGCCCTCGAAGCGGGCGATGCCCTGGGCGTCGGTGCTGCCGGCCGCCACTTCGCGGCCCTTGCAGTCGGACACGCGCACCGCCGCGCCGGCCACCGGCTGGCCCTTGTCGAGGGATGTCACCCAGGCCAGCGCGTTCTCGCGCCCGAGTTTGAAGTGCACCGCCAGGTTCGTCACCAGCGCGGTGGTGCGCACGTACATCGTGCGGCCGGCGCCGTACCGGGCGTCGAGCAGCGAGCGGCCGAGCACGGGCGAGGCCAGCTCGACCACGTGGAAGCCCGGTGCGAGCGGCACGCCGATCACCTCGAACGGGCGCGGCTGGTCGGCCTTGGCGGCCGGCGGCACCTGCAGCGCGCGTGCGCCGCTCTGGCCGGCCAGCAGCGACAGCATGCGCGGTTGCACCATGTCCTTGTCGTCGTCACCGACGGGCTTGGGCAGCGCCACGCCCGGCAGCAGCCTGGCGGCGTCTTCGCGCGGGATGAGGAAGCCGTCCAGCCGCTGCACGCGGGTGAACCAGCGGATGATCTCGGCATCGCTCTGTGGCGCCAGGTCCGACACCGTGAGCTGGCGGGTCTGCAGGGCCGGCTCCAGGTAGCGCAGGGTGAGCGGCAGCAGCGCCGGGCCGTCCGGCCCCTCGGCGAAGCGCTCGATGATGCCGAACGAGCCGCTGGCGAACTTGGCCAGCGGCGGCATCGGCCCCGTCGCCACCTTGAGCGGGAAGCTGGCCGCGTTGGCCAGCGTGCGGCCGCTGGCGTCCTTCAGGCCTTCGGGCAGGGAGACGCTGAAGCTGGCGCGCTCGGGCAGCGGGGCGGGGAAGCGCAGGCTGTCCACCAGCGCATCGGCGCCCAGGTCGGCGTCGAACACCGGCGGGTACTCGGTCTTGTCGCCGCGCAGGCGCGCGGCTTCCAGCTGCTTGCGCGGCACCGGCGCGGAGAAGTGCAGCGTCACCGGGCGGATCGGCATGCAGGCGGCCTGGGCGTTTTCGCGCTCGCAGCTCAGCTCGGCGGTGAAGGGCTCCCGCACCTGGAAGGCGAAGCGCTTTTCCACCTGGTTGGCCACGCCGCTGGGGGTGGCCACGCCCTTGCCGAAGACCAGCTGCACGCGGCCGCCGGCCGTGAGGCGCCGGTTGCAGGCCAGGGTCAGGAAGCGCTGCGGCTGCGCCGCCACTTCTTTTTCAGGCAGCAGCGCCTTCAGCAACGCGGTGCGCGCTTCGCCCTCGATCAGCCGCACGGGGATGCGCTCGCCCACGCCGTCGGCCACGCACCACATGCTGGCCTGCACGCTCTGCGGCGTGGCCGGGCCGTTGAGGCGCAGCAGGAAGGTCTGCTCTTCCTCGATCGGCTGGCCGGGCGACGGGCGCACGCTCTGCACGAACGGCCCACCGGTATGGAATTGATAGCTGCCTGCGCCCGTCAGTGGCTGGCCGGAGGCCGATTGGAACCCTGAAACCGGCGTGGCGGTGCAGCGCACGCCGGGCGGCAGGTCGGCGTTGAATTCGTACACCCACTCGCGGTCGGAATTCCAGCGGCCCTGGCCGGCTGAAGCGGCGGCGTTGTCGCAGCGCACCTCCAGCGGCGCGGGCGCCGCCGGGTCGCCAAAGCGGATGGCCGGCGCGTCGAACCTGGCCACCATCTGGCGCACGCGTGCCACCTCACCCTGCGGGCTGAACTGGCTGACGCCGAAGGCGTGCGCCAGGGTGCTGCCGGCCAGCAGCGCCAGCGCCACGGCAGCGCGCCAGGCGCGGAAAGACGGTGGCGGGGTCGGCGACGCGGCGTGGGTCATGGCCGGTCAAGCATAAGGCACACGGGGGCGCCCGTGACGGGACGCACGCACCCGCCTTGCCTGCCGGCAAGTGCTTCAAAAAGAGGAGCTGCCTGCGCCCGCCTGTTAAGGGCTAAAAGCCTGTCAGGCTTGCAACCGCTGGCGGTGGCGCGCGATCTGTGCCCGCACCTGCGCGGGTGCCGTGCCGCCCAGGGTATCGCGGGCGTTCAGGCTGCCGCGCAGCGAGAGCACGTCGAACACGTCCTTGTCGATGCTGGCGTGAAAGCCCTGCAGCACCTTGAGCGGCAGCTCCGACAGGTCGCAGGCGTGCTCCTGCGCCGCCTTGACGGCGTGGGCCACGGTCTCGTGCGCGTCGCGGAAGGGCAGGCCCTTCTTGACCAGGTAGTCGGCCAGGTCGGTGGCGGTGGCGTAGCCCTTCTGCGCCGCGGCCTCCATGGCGGTGGCGTTGACCGTGATGCCGCCTTCCTTGGCGCCAGTCTGCACGTTGGGCTGGCCGCCGATCATCTCGACAAAGATGCGCAGCGTGTCGCGCAGCGTGTCGACGGTGTCGAACAGCGGCTCCTTGTCTTCCTGGTTGTCCTTGTTGTAGGCCAGCGGCTGGCCCTTCATCAGCGTGATCAGGCCCATCAGGTGGCCCACCACGCGGCCGGTCTTGCCGCGCGCGAGTTCGGGCACGTCGGGGTTCTTCTTCTGCGGCATGATCGACGAGCCGGTGGTGAAGCGGTCGGCGATGCGGATGAAGGCGAAGTTCTGGCTCATCCACAAGACCAGCTCTTCCGACAGGCGGCTGACGTGCACCATCACCAGGCTGGCGGCGGCGGCGAATTCGATGGCGAAGTCGCGGTCGCTCACGGCGTCCAGGCTGTTCTGGCACACGCCTTCCATCCCCAGGGTCTTGGCGACGCGCTCACGGTCCAGCGGGTAGGTGGTGCCGGCCAGCGCTGCGCTGCCGAGCGGCAGCTGGTTGACGCGCTTGCGAACGTCCTGCATGCGGGCCTCGTCGCGGCCGAACATCTCCACGTAGGCCAGCAGGTGGTGCGCGAAGCTCACCGGCTGCGCCACCTGCAGGTGGGTAAAGCCGGGCAGGATGACGTCGATGTTCTTTTCGGCCACCTCGATCAGCGCCAGCTGCAGCTCGCGCAGCAGGCCGGCGATCAGGTCGATCTCGCCGCGCAGCCACAGGCGGATGTCGGTGGCTACCTGGTCGTTGCGGCTGCGGCCGGTGTGCAGGCGCTTGCCGGCATCGCCCACCAGCTGCGTCAGGCGCGCCTCGATGTTCAGGTGCACGTCTTCCAGCGCCAGCTTCCACTCGAAAGCGCCGCTCTCGATCTCGGAGCGGATCTGCGCCATGCCGCGCTGGATGGCGGCCAGGTCATCGGTGCTGATGATGCCCTGCGCGGCCAGCATGTCGGCGTGCGCCAGGCTGCCGGTGATGTCGGCATCGGCCAGGCGCTTGTCGAAGAACACGCTGGCGGTGTAGCGCTGCACCAGCTCGCTCATGGGTTCGGAGAACAGTGCCGACCAGGCTTCGGATTTCTTGTCGAGTTGGTTGGAAGACATACGGGGATGTGAAGAATTGCGCCTCGGGCCGACGGGCGGCGGCCTGGGCCGGATCAGCGCACTGGCCGTCCAGCCGGGCGCGCCTACACTGTTTGCCCAGCCAGCACGCCGGCACATGAAAGATTCGCAAATTCTATCGGCCATCATGGAGCAACCGCCTGAAAGGGCGGGCGGCTCCCGCCCGGCGCGCACGCGTGCGCCGCAGGCGCAAGCGCTGGTGTTCGATGCCTGCCACGTCGGCGTGGTGCTGCGCGCGGTGCTGTACGTGGAGGCGGTGGTGGCCGCGGCGCTGCTGTTCAGCGCCACGGGCGACCTGCGGGGCTGGCTGTGGCAGGTGGCGCTGGTCACCGGCGGTACCCTGCCGGCCACCCTGTTGTGGCTGGTGGTGGGCTGCGCGCTCAAGCGCCCGCTGGGGCGGCTGCCCGCGGCCTGGCAACTGGCGGCGGGCGCGGCGCTGGGCGCGCTGGCGGGGGTGTATGCCTGCGCCATGCTGGCGCTGCTGGATTTCGCGCAGCGCGCGCCCTGGCTGGCCAGTGCCGTGGCCGGCGCGCTGCTGGCGGCGGGCCTGGTGGCGGCGCTGATCTGGCGCGTGCGCGGGCGCACGCCGGCGGCCACCGCGGCGCGGCTGGCGGAGCTGCAGTCGCGCATCCGGCCGCACTTCCTGTTCAACACGCTCAATACGGCCATTGCCCTGGTGCGCGACGACCCTGCGCGCGCCGAATCGATTCTGGAAGACCTGTCCGAGCTGTTCCGCCACGCCCTGACCGAGCAGGGCGACACCGCCACGCTGACGCAGGAGATCGAGCTGGCGCGCCAGTACCTGGAGATCGAGCAGGCGCGCTTTGGCGAACGCCTGCGGGTGGAATGGGCCATCGACGACAAGGCCGGCGGCGCCCGCCTGCCGCCGCTGATCCTGCAGCCGTTGGTGGAGAATGCCGTCAAGCATGGTGTCGAGCCGTCGCCGGCCGGCGCCCAGCTGCGCGTGTCCACGCAGCGGCGCGGCGACATGGCGGTGGTGAAAGTCACCAACACGGTGCCGGCGGGGCAGGGGCGCGGCGGCCACGGCATCGCGCTGAAGAACGTGCGCGACCGGCTGAAGCTGCTGCATGACGTGCAGGGGAGCTTCCGCACCGCGCTGGTGAAGGATGTCTACCAGGCGCGCATCGAGGTGCCCATGCCCTCGCGCGCCGACCTGGACCGCGAACGGAGGGCGCAGGATGCTGCACGTGCTCGTCGTCGATGACGAAAAGCTGGCGCGGGGCCGCCTGCGCACCCTGGTGGCCGAGTGCGCCGAGCCGCGCGCCGAAGTCACGGCCGAGGCCGCCAGCGCCACCGAGGCCATGGCGCTTTTGGCCAGCCAGCGCTTCGACGTGGCCCTGCTCGACATCCACATGCCCGGTGCCGACGGCCTGCAGCTGGCGCGCACCCTGGCGGGGCTGGCGAACCCGCCGCAGGTGGTGTTCGTCACCGCCCACGCCGAACATGCGCTGCAGGCCTTCGAGCTGGAGGCCGTGGACTACCTCACCAAGCCCGTGCGGCGCGAGCGGCTGGCCCAGGCGCTGCAGAAAGCGGAGCGGCTGGCACAGATGCGCAAGGCGCTGCAACCCGATGTGGCCGAAGACGCCTGGGTCGTCATCAACGAGCGCGGCCGCACCCTGCGGGTGCCGCTGGCCGAGGTGCTGTACTTCAAGGCCGAGCTCAAGTACGTCACCGTGCGCACGGCCACACGCCACTACCTGCTGGACGGCAGCCTGAACCAGCTGGAAGAGCGCTACCCGGAGCGCTTCCTGCGCGTGCACCGCAACGCGCTGGTGGCCGCCCAGGCGCTGCGCGCGCTGGAGCGCCACACCGATCCGCAGGAAGGCGAGGGTTGGGCGGTGCGGCTGGACGGCATCGACGAACTGGTGCCCGTCTCGCGCCGGCAGGTGGCGGCGGTGCGCGAGCTGCTCGGCCAGTGAGCCGGCGCGCCGCGCTGCCGTGACCGTGCGCTGCTAGGATGCGCGCCATGTCGACCGCCGTACCCATCACCATCGCCACCCGTGAGAGCCGCCTGGCCCTGTGGCAGGCAGAGCATGTCAAGGCCCTGCTCGAAGCGCGCGGCCACCGCGTCACCCTGTTGGGCATGACCACCCGGGGCGACCAGATCCTCGACCGCACGCTCAGCAAGGTGGGCGGCAAGGGCCTGTTCGTGAAGGAGCTGGAGAGTGCGCTGGAAGAGGGCCGTGCCGACATCGCCGTGCATTCGCTGAAGGACGTGCCGATGGACCTGCCGGCCGGCTTCGAGCTGGCCTGCGTGATGGAACGCGAGGACCCGCGCGACGCCTGGGTGTCGCCCGGCTGTGCCGGCCTGGCCGATCTGCCGCCCAATGCCGTGGTGGGCACTTCCAGCCTGCGGCGCGCGGTGCTGCTGCGCGATGCGCTCCTGAAACTGGAGCGTGGCGACGTGTGCATCGAGCCGCTGCGCGGTAACCTCGACACCCGCCTGCGCAAGCTGGACGAAGGGCAGTACGCCGCCATCGTGTTGGCGGCCGCCGGCCTCAAGCGCTTGGGGCTGGGCGAGCGCATCCGCCACGTGTTCGCCACCGCCGAGATGCTGCCGGCCGCCGGCCAGGGCGCGCTGGGCATCGAAATCCGCGCCGGCCGTCCGGAACTGGCGGCGGCGCTGGCGCCGCTGGCCGACCAGACCACCTGGCAATGCGTGGCGGCCGAGCGCGCCGTCAGCCGCGCCATGGGCGGCAGCTGTTCCATGCCGCTGGCCGCGCACGCCACGCTGGAAGCCGGCTGCCTGCACCTGCGCGCCGCCTGGGGCGACGCCGAGCAGCCCGGCCCGCTGGTGCGCGCCGAGGCCGCGGCGGCCATCACCAGCGCGGCCGATGCCGAGGCGCTGGGTGAGCGCGTGGCGGGCGATTTGCGTGCCGGTGGAGCGAAATAAGGCGCACCCCCCTGAGGCGCTGACGCGCCTCGGTGCACGCCGCCAGAGGCGGCGGCTCTTCGGCCCGTCCAGACCTGCGCAGGCAGGTCTGGAGCCGCGGGCCTCAGCCCCCTCTTGCTGCGTGAGGGGGGACACCGCCAGTGGCCGGTACAAGTCCGAGCACGGCGTTCACCCGCATAGCCTGCTCCGCGAGAGCCGGCCCACCCCCAGGCTGCGCGGACTTCGTTCCGCTTCGCCACCCCCCTCAAGGGGGCGCACCCAGTGCCCGGGGAAACCCCGGCCACGGGTGCTGCTGGGCTGGCCAGCTCCGCGGCCTTCGGCTTTTTCTACCTCAAGGCCTGCGCCATGAGCCTCCCACCACGCGTGATCGTGACGCGGCCGGCGCCGGAGGCGGGGCGCTGGGTGCGTTTGCTGGCGGAGCAAGGGGTGCCGGCCGAGGCGCTGCCGTTGATCGACATCGCGCCGCCGCTGGACGATGCGGCTCTGCGCGCGGCGGCGCAGGGCGTGAACCAGTGGCAGGCGCTGATGTTCGTCAGTGGCAATGCCGTGGCTGGCTTTTTTGAATGTTTTCGGGCTCTGGCCGGCACAGGGCGGGCGCAGACAGCTATTGAAACAAGAGCATGGGCGCCCGGCCCGGGTACCGCGCAGAGCCTGCGTGAGGCGGACTGGCCGGCGGCTCTGATCGACCAGCCGGCGGCCGATGCCGCACAGTTCGATTCCGAGTCGCTCTGGGCCCAGGTGGCGCTGCAAGTGCGGCCGGGCACGCGCGTGCTGGTGGTGCGCGGTGCCGACGCCGCCGGCGAGGGCGCCGGGCGCGATTGGCTGCGCCGGCAGATCGAAGCGGCTGGTGGCAGCGTGGACCACGTGCAGGCCTACCGCCGTGTCGCACCCGCGCCGCAAGCGGAAGCGCTGGCGCTGGCGCGTGCCGCGCTGCAGGACGGCAGCCTGTGGCTGCTCAGCAGCTCGGAAGCCGTGGCCAACCTGCGCGGCTGGCTGCCGGAGGCGGACTTCTCGCGCGCGCGCGCACTGGCCTCCCACCCGCGCATCGCCGAGGCCGCGCGCGCCGCGGGTTTCGGCCACGTCGACGGCTGCCGTCCGCCGCTGGAGGATGTGGTGCGCTCGATAAAATCGCGCCCATGAGTGCCGAATCGCCGTCCCCGCCGCCGCGCGTCGAACCCGTGGCGCCGCCGGAGGGCGGTGAGACCCCGGTGCCGCCAGCCCCACCGGCCCCCGTGGCGCCACCCGAGCCGCCGGTGCCCGAGCCGGCGCCGCTGCCGCCGCAGGTCGTCCTGGCGGCGCCGACCCCGGCGCGCTGGCAGACCGTTGCGATCTGGATCGCCGGCGCCCTGGCCCTGCTGGGCCTGGCCAGCAGCCTGCTGCTGTGGCAGCGCTTCTCCGCCGTGCAGGAGCAGCTGGCGCGCCAGACCGCCGACACCGGCGCGCAGGCCGTCGAGGCCCGCACCCTGGCCCGCAAGGCCGAAGAAACCGTGCAGGCCGCCTCGGCCAAGGTTGCCATCCTGGATACCCGCGTGGGCGATCTGCAGGCCTACCGCGCCCAGCTGGACGACGTGCTGCAGAGCGTGACCCGCGTGCGCGACGAGAACCTGGTGGTCGATCTGGAAAGCGCCGTGCGCATGGCGCAGGACCAGGCGCGCCTGACCGGCAGCATCGAACCGCTGCTGGCCGCGCTGCGCACCGCCGAGCGGCGCGCCCAGCGCTCGGGCGATCCGCGCCTGGCGCCGGTGGCCGTGGCCGCGGCGCGCGACATGGAGCGCGTGCGCACCGCCAGCGTGCCCGATGTGGCCGGCCTGCTGGCCCGCATCGACCAGCTGCTGCGCGAGGTGGACGAGCTGCCGGCCGTCAACAGCGTCGGCAAGCCGCGCCCCGGCCCGGCCCAGCCTGCGGAGGCACCGGAAGCCGACAACTGGTGGTCGCGCATGTCCCGCGCCTTCCGCGACGAGGCGCGCGACCTGGTGCGCGTGAGCCGTGTCGAGCGGCCGGAAGACACCATGCTGGCGCCCGACCAGATCTTCTTCATCCGCGAGAACCTCAAGCTGCGCCTGATGAACGCCCGCATGGGCCTGCTGGCGCGCCAGTACGAGGCCGCGCGTTCCGACCTGGCCGCCGCGGGCAGCACGCTGGGCCGCTATTTCGACCCGGCCTCGCGCCGCACGCAGGCCGCCGCCACGCTGCTGCAGCAGGTGCAGGGCTTCACGCGCGAGGCCGATGTGCCGCGCGTCGACGCCACGCTGAATGCGCTGGCCAAGGCCGGGGCCGCGCAGGCTGCCCCGGTGCCTTCGGACAAGAGCCGCTGACGTCATGCGCACCACACTCTGGCTGGCCGGCCTGTTCGCTGCCGCGGTGGCGCTGGCGCTGTTCGCGGGTGAGAACCAGGGCACCGTCACGCTGTTCTGGCCGCCGCACCGGATCGACATGTCGGTCAACCTGGTGGTGCTGCTGCTGCTCGGTGCCTTCGCGCTGCTCTACCTGGCCCTGCGCACCTGGGCGGTGCTGCTTGATCTGCCGCGCCAGGCGCGCCGCTGGCGCGCCCAGCAGCGTGAGCGCGCGGCGCACGAGGAACTGCTCGACGCACTGGTGCAGCTGCTGGCCGGCCGCTACGTGCGCGCCCGCAAGGCCGCAGAGGGCGCCCAGGCCCGCCAGGTCGCCATGGACGCCGCCGGCGAGGCGCTGCCGCACGGCGCCACGCTGCGCGCGGTGGCCCACCTGATCGCCGCCGAAAGCGCGCAGGCCCTGCAGCAGCGCGATCTGCGCGATGCCCAGTTCAACCAGGCGCTGGCCCTGGCCGGCGGCTCCGACACCACGCCCGAGCTGCGCGAAGGCCTGCTGCTGCGCTCGGCCCGCTGGGCGCTGGAAGACCGCGACGCCGCCGGCGCCCTGGCGCGTCTGGACGAACTGCCGCAGGGCGCCGCCCGCCGCACGCTGGCGCTGCGCACCAAGCTCAAGGCCGCGCGCCAGGCCGGCCGCGGCGCCCAGGCGCTCGACACCGCGCGCCTGCTGGCCAAGCACCGCGCCTTCTCGGTCGAGGCCGCGCGCAGCCTGGTGCGCCAGCTGGTGGCCGAGCAGATCCGCGACACGCACGACGCGCACCAGTTGCAGGCCGTGTGGGCGGAGCTCGACGCCGGCGAGCGCGGCACGCCGGAGCTGTCGGCACTGGCCGCGCGGCGGCTGATCGCGCTGGGGGGCGACGCCGCCCAGGCGCGCGCCTGGCTGCGGCCGGCGCTCGACGCCTGGCTGGAAGACCCGGCCAGCCTGTCCGGCACACCGCGCCTGCGGCTGATGGATGCGCTGCTGGATAGCCTGGCGGCCGACGCCGGCGGCCCCGAGGGCGCGGGCGTGACCGACCCCGAGCTGCGCCAGTGGCTGGCCCGCCTGGAAGCCGCGCAACAGGCCTTCCCGCGCGACGCCGGGCTGCAGTACCTGGTGGGCATGGCCTGCCTGCACCAGCGCCTGTGGGGGCGCGCACAGGTGCTGCTGTCGCAGGCCGTGCAACGGGTCGACGATGCCGGCCTGCGCCGACGCGCCTGGCGCGCGCTGGCCGAACTGGCAGCGCAGCGTGGCGACGAGGCCGAAGCCCTCAAGGCCTGGCAGCAGGCGGGGCGCGACTAGAGAGGAACCGGCCCGCGCCGCGTTGCAAATGCTCGCCGCAGCGCGAGCTACGACTCTGCTTTGCGCCTTGATAGGCCAGGTTTTGGCGGCCCTTTCGAGCCCGCGGAATTCATGCTCACCCTCTGACCACCGCTCCGGGGTCTGAGCCGGGGGTGTCTGCGTGGCGCATGTCCGCCGGCCGCGGTGTTCAGCGCATCGGTTCGGCGTGGAACTCGGCCGTCGTGCCGCCGCGGCCGTCCGTCAGGTGCAGGTGCTGCCCCATGACACGCCAGCGCACCGGGCCGGTCAGCAGGCGCTGCATTTCACGCTCCTGAGCATCCAGCGGCGGCGGGCAGAGCATCCGGGTGGCGGCGATGGGGCCGAAGCGCAGCTCGTTGCCCTGCACCGTGTAGCCGCCGCTCATGCGGTTGCAGCCGAACAGCGCCCGTGCGCCGCCGTCGGCGTTCAGCACCAGGTGCGGCGGCGTGCCGGTACCGCTGTCCACCGCCGGTGCCCCATTCACCGAGGTGAGCCGCCAGAAGGTGCCGGCGAGCCGGGGCACCTCACCCGGCTGCGGCGGCTGCGCCGCCTGGCCGCGCACCATGTGCATGGGCAGATCCACCTGGTGGCCATACCCGCGCGTGAGCACCGGCGCCGTGGTGTCCGTGGTGAACCAGAGCTGGCCGTCCACCCGGATGGTGGCGCGCACCGCGTAGCTGGCGCGCGGGTCGATCGCGGCCGGGTTGTAGAGGATGCGGAAGGCGATCTGCGGGCCGTCGACCGGCTGCACCTGGTCGCGCCCCAGCACCACGGCGGGCGCGCCGGCGCGCGAGACATCGAGCAGCACGGCTTCGAACAGCGCCTGCGGCGGCAGCGCGATGCGCTCGCGGAAGCTGGCGGTGCCGGTCACGGCACGGTCCACGGCCGGCGGGCGCGTCAGGTAGGCGGGAGGCGGTTGTTGCACGTCGATGCTCGGGGGTGCTTCGCCTGCGGGCGGGGGCGCAATGACGCAGCCGCCAAGCAGCGGGAGGGCTGCAAGGAGGCTGCTGGCCGCCGTCGCCATGGTTCGGCGGCGGCGGGTGGGAATGGTCGCGGGACGGGTTTGTCCAGAAGCGGAAGTCGCGGGCGAGGACAGGCTGTGCATGGGGTTCTCGTGGAACGCGGACGCGTGCCGGGCGTATGCCCAGCTTAGCCCGATGCACGTATCAGCGGTCGTAGGACACCGCCCGAAAACAGGTTTGCCAGGGGGGGATGTCTTCAGCCACACGCGCCCTGACCGCGCGGGTGACCCGGGGTCAATCCGGCCGGGAAGCTGTGCCGCGCCGGTAGGTGACAAAAGCGTAGCGCAGGCCGCCCGCGCTCACGTGGGGCTCGCGCGCGACCTCGCGCCAGCGCTGGTCCAGCGCCGGCGCGAAGGCGTCGCCTTCGAAGTCGGCGTCGATCTCGGTCACCACCACCTCGTCGGCCAGCGGCAGCGCCTGGGCGTAGATCTGCGCGCCGCCGATGATCCAGACCGTCTCGGTGGGCTGGAACGGGTGCAGCGCCTCGCCCAGGCTGGAGGCGCGGTGCGCGCCCTCGGCCTGCCAGTCGAGCTGGCGCGTGATGACGACGTTGAAGCGCCCGGGCAACGGCCGGTAGGGCGCCGGGATCGAATCCCAGGTGCGCCGCCCCATGATGACCGGGTGGTTCAGGGTCACGCGCTTGAAGTGCGCCAGGTCTTCCCGCAGGTGCCAGGGCATGACGCCGTCCTTGCCGATGACCCGGTCGTGGGCCTGGGCCCAGATCAGGCCGACACGTGGTCGCGTTCCCGTGCTCATGCGCGCATCACCCCATGAGGCGGGTGGCGGCGGCGACGATCTTGTCCGCCCCGATGCGCGCCTCGGCTTCCAGCGTGCTCGCGTAGCCCACGGGGATGCGCGGCGCGCCCAGGCGGGCGACGCGGGCGCCGGTGAGCTCGGCCACGGTGGCGGCGATCTCGGCGCCGAAGCCGGCCACCTGGATCGCCTCGTGCACCACCAGCAGGCGGCCGGTCTTGGCGACGCTGGTCAGCACCGCGTTCTTGTCCCACGGCCAGAGCGTGCGCAGGTCGATCAGCTCGGCCTGCACGCCTTGCGCGGCCAGTTGCCCGGCCGCCTGCTCGCAGGCCTGCAGCTGGCGCGACCAGGAGACGATGGTCACCTCGCTGCCTTCGCGCACCGTGCGTGCCTGGCCCAGCGGCACCACCTGGCCGGGCGTCACGCTGCCGGGCGTGCCCCACAGCTCCTTGTGCTCCATGTAGACCACCGGGTCGCCCGACTGCAGCGCGGCCAGCAGCAGGCCGTGGTTGTCAGCCGCGGTACCGGGCGCCACCACCACCAGGCCGGGGATATGGGCGAACCAGGCTTCCAGCGACTGGCTGTGCTGCGCGGCCGAGGACGACCAGATGCCGATCGGCATGCGCATCACCATCGGGACCCGGCCCTGGCCGCCGAACATGTAGCGGTTCTTGGCGGCCTGGTTGACCACCTCGTCGATGGCGCAGAGCGCGAAGTCCACCACGCGCAGCTCGACCACCGGCGTGCAGCCGGCCAGCGCCATGCCCACGGCGGCGCCGACGATGGTGCTTTCGGAAATCGGCGTGTCGATCACGCGCTGCGGGCCGAAGCGCTTGACCAGCGGCGCGCCGCCTTCGTCGCGGTACTGGCCGAACACGCCGCCGCGGCCCAGGTCTTCGCCCAGCGCGACCACGGCCGGGTCGCGCTCCATGGTCATCGAAAGCGCCAGTGCGGCGGCCTGGGCGTAGGTCATGGTGACCGCGTTCAAGGGTGTCTCCTGTGGCTGGCTGGCCTGGGGTGCCAGCGCCTGGCGTTCCGGCGCGTTCATGCCCACACCCCCGCGCCAGTGTTCTGGATGTCGGTGTAGGCCGCGCTGCTGTCGGGCAGGGGCGCGGCGGTGGCGGCGGCCACGGCGGCGTCGATCTCGGCCCGGGCTTCGCGCTCGACGCGCTCCACCTCGGCGGCCTGGCCCTGTGCCAGCAGCTGGGCGCGGGTGCGGCCGATGCCGTCGCGCGCCAGCGCCTCGGCCACGGCCGCCGGGTCGCGGTACAGGGCCGGGTCCACCGCGACGTGGCCCTTGTGCCGGTCGGTCAGCGCATGCAGCAGGCGCGGGCCGCTGCCGGCGCGGATCTCGCGAACCAGTTCGGCCGCCGCTTCGCTCACGGCCTGCACGTCGGTGCCGTCCACCTGCACGGCGGGCAGCCCCAGGGCGGTGGCGCGCGCGCTGGCGCCGGGGCCGGCCGTCATGGCGCGGCTTTCGGTGGTGGCGGAGATGCGGTTGTCCTCGCACACGAACAGCACCGGCAGGTGGTAGACCACGGCCCAGTTCAGTGTTTCCATGAACGGCCCGCGGTTGATGGCGCCGTCACCGAAGAAGCAGACGGCAATGGCCTCCTGCCCGCGGATCTTCAGCCCCTGCGCCGCGCCCACGGCGATGGGCAGGCCGGCCGCCACCACGCCGTTGGCGCCCAGCATGCCGACCGAGAAATCGGCGATGTGCATGGAGCCGCCCTTGCCGCCGTTGTAGCCGCTGGCGCGGCCGAACAGCTCGCACATCATCTTCGTGGCGTCGGCGCCCTTGGCCAGCGTGTGGCCGTGGCCGCGGTGGGTGGAGGTGAGCAGGTCGGCGGGCTTCAGGTGCGCGCACACGCCGGCGGCCACCGCTTCCTGCCCGGTGGACAGATGCAGCGGGCCGCGCACCAGCGCGGGCTGGGTGGTCGAGGCCTCGTTGCCCCAGACGGCCACGCCGCCCTGGCTGGCGACTTCGGCCGCGTCCTCGAAGGCGCGGATGCGCACCATGGTGCGGTAAAGGGAGAGCAGATCGGTCATGCGGTTACTATGGAATTGAGAGCTGCCTGCGCCCGCCACGTCTGGGCGGGAAGGCGTTTTTATACTGCAACCGGGGCCTTGATGGCCGCGTGGTGCTGGTAATCCACCACTTCGAAATCCTCGTACTGGTAGTCGAAGATCGAGGGCGGCCGGCGCTTGATGTGCAGCGTGGGGTAGGGGTAGGGCGTGCGGCTGAGCTGCTCCTGCACCTGATCGAAGTGGTTGCTGTAGATATGGCAATCGCCGCCGGTCCAGATGAAATCGCCCACGGCCAGGTCGCACTGCTGCGCCAGCATGTGGGTGAGCAGCGCGTAGCTGGCGATGTTGAAGGGCACGCCCAGAAAGATGTCGGCGCTGCGCTGGTAGAGCTGGCAGCTCAGGCGGCCGTCGGCCACGTAGAACTGGAAGAAGGCGTGGCAGGGCATCAGCGCCATCTGCGGCAGATCGGCCACGTTCCAGGCGCTGACGATGATGCGGCGCGAATCCGGGTTGGCTTTGAGCTGCTTCACCACCTCGGCGATCTGGTCGATGTGGCCGTTGGGGTTGTCGGGGGTGGGCGCGGGCCAGCTGCGCCACTGCACGCCGTACACCGGGCCCAGGTCGCCGTCGGGCTTCGCCCATTCGTCCCAGATGGTTACGCCGCGCTCCTGCAGCCATCTGGCGTTGCCGTCGCCGCGCAGGAACCACAACAGCTCGTAGATGATGCTTTTCAGGTGCACCTTCTTGGTCGTCACCAGCGGGAAGCCCTCGTTCAGGTCGAACCGCATCTGGTGGCCGAACACGCTGCGCGTGCCGGTGCCGGTGCGGTCGGCCTTGAACACGCCATGCTCGAACACATGGCGCATGAAGTCTTCGTACTGATGGCGGATGGGGTGGGGCGCGGATTGTGCAGCCAAGGCGCTCCGCTGCTCGGGAACATCGGTCGAGGCGCCAGATTGATCGTGCCCAACGATCATTAGCTTTGGGTGAGGACGATCAGCCATGATGTTTTTCCACCAATTGGAGTTCTTCGAGTCGGATGGCCATGGCCCATTCGGAAACCCGAAACAATTTGAACAGCGGTATGAAGTTCATCCCATTGAATCCAGCTGCGCTGCTCAGTAGCTGGGCAAGCGCGCGAGTCGATGCTGGCTCCCATCGTTCATATGGAAGCGAACCACCGAGCGCAAAGCGCGTTTCCTCGTTCCAAGGGAAAGGGGAGCGTCCGAATCGGGCTTCAAATTCTTGCTTCACCAACCTCCTCGGCATCAGAAACATGGATGCGAAGATGTCAGCTTCTCGTTCAACGCCATCTCGACTCGAGAGCGAGCCATCCGTGGCGCGATCTCGGTGCATGCCTCGAAAGTCGTGCATCACCGCATGACCAAGCTCGTGAGCGGCGGTGAAATTTCTCACTGGAATTGGAAAGCCGCTGGAAAGAAGTACTTTGCGAGAGGTCTTGTCTATGAGCCCAGCCACCTTCGAGGCATGTCGGTCGCTGTTCGCCATGGAGCCTAGAGCGCCGTGGGTTTCCACCTCATATCCCAGAAGCTCTAGCACGATGATCGGATCGATCATGTCGATTGGACGGCGTGTCGCATGATCCGCGAAAAGGATCGCGCGCTTGCTCCAGATTTGTTGGTGCTGCTCACGTGCAAGTCTTTCAATCCAGTTTCGTCGCTCCCGCTGGGGGCTCGATTCGCGGGCAGGTCCAGTTCGGTGAGGGTGTTGCAACTTTGGCTGAGCATCTGCTCGCTCAGAGTTAGGCTGCAGCACAAGTTCGCTCAGCGCCTCCAGTTCATTTGCATGGGCATACTGGTTCTCCAGTCTTCGCCGATCAGCTTTGAGTTGGTCTAACTCCTCTAGTAGATCCAGGCATGCATAGGGGTTCTGCTGCTCTCGCCGATAAGCACGAATGGCTCCCTCAGATGATGTGTCCACGGAAACCTCTTTCTCAATAGGAGCCGAAAAGGGTGTCGAGCGCATTGACGATGTGTTCGGCCTGTGCGCGCAAGTTCACGACGGGGGTACGCAACTCCGCTGCGGGAAAAGCCGCGATTGCCGGTGCATCCAGAACGACCTGGAGGCCGTCGATGTCGAAAGCGGGGTTGAGGTCGCGCATGGGTGTGCCGGCCATTGTCGCGGCTCGCATTGGTAGCACCACGCGTGTGTCGATGCTGCTGATGTAATCGTTCTGCACGTCCATGAGGAAGGGCGTGTGCTTGCGCAGCATCGCATCCGGGTGTCGGTAGACGTCGAAGCGGGCCATGTCAGAAGCTGCGGTATTTGGCCAGCGGCAAGCCTTCCTTGGCGATGCGCGCGTTGTACGCGGCGACGGCTTCCTTGTTCTCCTCGGCCCACCTTTCCCAGTAGCGCCGTTTGACCTCGGCTGCCAGCAGTTCGTCCACCGTCTGCGAAATGTTCATGCCCATTTCGCGCGCCATCTCCAGGACCTTGCTGTTGAGCGACAGGTTGGTGGCTTTCTTGGGGGCATTGTCCAAGTGTCTCATGGTGGCTCCATGTCGATGATGCGCGTATTTTATGCGCATCTTTCCTGCTCATGCGTCTGCCGGTGGAGCGGGCTTTTCAGGTCTTTAAGCCGCCTGCCGAGGCACGTCAGCTCCTGCCTCGATAGCAGCCAGCCCACACCCAGTCAGCCCGCGCCGTTCGTCGCGTAAAGCGCTTGCCAGAGTTGTTGCGGCGGGCTCAAAATACTGTTTATAAACACAGTTATTTGCAGCCGTGCCATCCATTGCTTCAACCTCCACGCGTACCCCGATATGGCGGGCCGACATGTTGCATGCGGGTGTGCCCTCCAGGGTGGTGGTCACCGGCCAGGCCGCGCTGGACGCCGAACTGCCCGGCGGTGGCTGGCCGTTGGGCGGGCTCGTCGATCTGCTGCAACCGGAGGAGGGCGAGGCGCCCCTGTGGCCGTTGCTGCTGCCGGCGCTGGCCGTGCGGCAGCGGGGCGGGGCGGTGCTGCTGATGGGCGTGCCGCAGCCGCCTTATCTGCCTGCGCTGGCGGCGGCCGGGCTGCTGCCAACGCAGGTGCTGTGGGCGCCGGATGAATGCCCGTGGATGGCCGAGCAGGCGCTGCGTTGCGCCGGTGTGGCGGCCGTGCTGGCGTGGCTGCCACATGCGCGCGAGGCTGAACTGCGGCGCCTGCACCTGACGGCGGCCCAGCGGGGCGACGTTTTGCTGTTCGCAGTGCGGCCCGCGCAGGCGGCGCGCGGTGCTTCGCCCGCGCCGCTGCGGTTGCGGCTGGAACTGGGCGAGGCGATGCCGCAGGGGTTGCCGGGGCAGGGGGCGGCGCCGCTGCTGGTACACATCGTCAAGCGGCGCGGTCCGCCGCTGGCCGCGCCGCTGCGGTTGCCTGTGCAGCCACCGGTCCTGCGTGCGCTGCTGGCCGCCGGCGCGGCCCGGCAGGGTGCGGGGGCTCAGGTGCTGCCGTTCCCCGCCCGATGGGCAGGCAGGCCAGAAGGAGCGCGCGATGTGGATCGCCTTGCAGTGGCCGCTTGAGGTGCTGACGGGCGAGGCGGCGGTCGTCGTGGGCGCGCATGTCGGCGGAGCCGCGTCAGCGCTTCCGCAGGCCGAGGAGGGCGGCCGCATGGCCACGCCGGAGGCCGAAGCCGGGCAGCCCTGGGCTGGCCTCGCCGCCCCTTCGCCCGAAGCCCTAGCCTGGTGGGCGTTGCAGTTCACCCCGCACGTCGCCTGGGTGGATGAGGCGCTGCTGCTGGAGGTGTCAGGCACCTTGCGCCTGTGGGGCGGTCGGCGTGCGCTGCTGCAGCAGATTTTTGAGTCCAATCCGCATACAGACCTTGCACGGCAGGCGCAGGCAGCTACAAGTTTGGTAGCTTTGGCGTGCCTGCGGCTACGGGTGGAAGGCGGCGCGGGCCGCGTCGCCCGCGCATCCGATCTGCCGCTGCACACCCTCAGCGCCGCGCGGCCGCACCTGCCGGTGCTGGCGCGGCTGGGCTGCCGCAGCTGGGGCGATCTGGCAGCACTGCCGCGCGCCGGGCTGGCGCGGCGCTTCGGCCCCGAGCTGGTGCAGGCGCTGGACGTCGCCTTCGGCCGCGCGCCCGACGTGTACCCCTGGGCCACGCTGCCGGAGCGCTTTGCCGAGCGGCTGGAATTGCCCACGCGGGCGGACACCGCGCCGGCCCTGCTGTGGAGTGCCAGCCGCCTGCTGGCCAGCCTGCAGCTGTGGCTGCGCGCGCGCCAGCTCGGCGTGCTGGCGGTGGAGCTGCGCTGGCGGCTCGACGTGCGTCGCCTGAACGGGCAGGAGCTGCCGCCCGAGCAGGCGCTGGTCGTCGGCACCGCCGAGCCGGTGCAGCATACCGAGCACCTGCGCCGCCTGCTGGCCGAGCGGCTGGCGCGCACCCCCATGCTGGCGCCGGCGGTGGGGCTGGCCCTGAGCGCGCTGCGCACCGCGCCCTGGCAGGCCGCCAGCCACAGCCTGCTGCCGCAGGATCGGCGCGGGGGCGATCCGCTGCACGTGTTCATCGAACGCGTCAGCGCCCGCCTGGGCCCCGGCCAGTTGCTGGCAGCCGAGCCGCAGGCCGACCACCGGCCGGAACGCCGCCAGCGCTGGCACCCGGCCGAGGCGCTGCTGGCCGCGCCGGCGCCGCAGGCCGGCCGGCCGCGCGGGAAGCGGGCGCAGGGCCGTGGCGATTCAGCGATGGCCTCGACACCTGCTGCGCAGAAGCACGTACGGATCGAAGGTCTTATGTCGAATCGCGTTCAAGCATCTCCAACCGTTCACGCTGAGCCTGTCGAAGCGCCGCGCGAGGCCCAGCCAGGCGCAGCCCGAACGGTTGGGGGCGATCGAAGGCCACCCGGTACCCGCCCGAACGCAGGGCAGGCCGGCGCAGCCACCGGCGATGGCCCACGCCGGCCACCTTCATCCATGTCCCCCGGCCTGCCTGCCGACTGGCCCGACGCCCTGGCACCCACCACCCTGCTGCCCGAGCCGTTGGCCCTGCCCGTGCACGGCGGCCAGCCGCATTACCGCGGCCCGCTGCGTCTGCTGACCGAGCCGCGCCGCATCGAGGCCGGCTGGTGGTCGGATGCCGAGGCGGAAGAAGGCGCACTGCCTGCGGCGCGGGAGCGTGGGGGCCACCCCGCCGCCGGGCCGTTCCCAAGGCGGGGTGCGGCCCCAAGGCCTGGCGAAGCCGGGGCCCCATCCCCGGCTTGGGGCAGCGCAACAGACGAAGTCGTGGAGCGTGGGGGCGCGATCTCGCCGCCGCCGGGCCGTCCCAAGGCGGCGAGGGCCCCCTCGGGGGGCAGCGCAGCATGCGAAGCAGCGGAGCGTGGGGGCGCGGTCAGCAGGGACTACTTCATCGCCCAGAACCCGCGCGCCGAGCTGCTCTGGGTGTTCCGCGAGCGGCCCACCGCCGCGCGTCCGGGCGCGGCGGACGAGGCGCGCTGGTTTCTGCACGGCCTCTACGTCTGAGGTGCGCCATGCCGGAGCCGAGCTTCAAGGAACTGCAGCGCCGCGCCCAGGAGGCGGCGCGGCTGGCCCGCCTGGCGAAGGTGCGGCCACTGCCGCTCCGGCCGGCAGCGCCGGGCCATGCGCAGGAGGGCGAGGCCGGTGCGTCAGCACAGCGTGGGGGTCACCCCGCCGCCGGGCCGCTCCCAAGGCGGGGTGCAACCCCCCCGGGGGGCAGCGCAACAGACGAAGTCGTGGAGCGTGGGGGCCCGGTCTCGCCGCCGCTCGGCCGCCCGAAGGCGGCGAGCACCCCCTCGGGGGGCAGCGGACCACGCGAAGCGGGGGAGCGTGGGGGCCCGTTGTATGCGGAACTGCACTGCCTCACCCACTTCAGCTTCCAGCGCGGCGCCAGCAGCCCGGAAGAGCTGGTGCAGCGTGCCTGGGCGCTGGGCTACACGGCGCTGGCCGTCACCGACGAGGCCTCGGTGGCCGGTGTGGTGCGCGCCTGGCAGGCGCTGGGCGCGCTGGAGCGCTCGCAGGCCGACCCGACCGACGACGAACTGGCCGCGCTGCACGCTGCCCGCGCCGCGGCGGGCGTGGCCGCGCCCCTGCGGCTGCTTTACGGCAGCGAGTTCCGGTTCGAGGACCAGGGCACGCTGGTGGCGCTGGCGCGCGATCTTTCGGGCTGGGGCGATGTGTGCAGCTTCATCAGCCGCTGCCGCGGCGCGGCGGAGAAGGGCCGCTACCGCCTGCCGCCGCTGGCCGTGGCCCTGGCCGCGCTGCCCGGCTGCGAGCGTCTGTGGGCGCCGTGCCGCGGCTGGCTGCAGCATCCGGAAACTATGGATTTCATAGCTGGTTGCGGCCGTCAGGAAAGGGCTGCAGGCCTTTTTGGCATGGAATCCGGCGATGCGTTGGCGCCTTCCGCAGCCCGGCCCACGGCCTTGCTGGTCGAGCTGAACGGCGACGCCGACGACGCCCTCTGGCTGCTCGCGCTGCGGCGCCTGGCCGCCGCCACCGGCCTGCCGCTGGTGGCCGCTGGCGACGTGCACCTGCACGTGCGTGCCCGCAAGCGCCTGCACGACGTGCTCACCGCCATCCGCCTGGGCCGCCCGGTGCAGCAGTGCGGTTTCGCGCTGCAGCCCAACGCCGAGCGCCATCTGCGCCCGCGCGCCAGCCTGGCCAGCGTGTACGAACCCGACCTGCTGGCCGCCACGCTGGCCGTGGCCGCGCGCTGCAGCTTCCGGCTGGAAGAGGTGCGCTACAACTACCCGCTGGAAACCGTGCCATCGGGCCTCACACCCACGCAGGCGCTGCGCCGGCTCACGCTGCAGGGTGCGCTGGAGCGCTACCCGCGCAGCCGCTACCCGCGCGTGCCGATCCAGATCTGGCGCTACGTGGCCAAGGAACTGCGGCTGATCGCCGAGTGCCGCTACGAGATGTTCTTCCTCACCGTGCACGACATCGTGCGCGAGGCGCGGCGGCTGGGCATCCTGTGCCAGGGGCGTGGCTCGGCGGCCAATTCGGTGGTGTGCTGGTGCCTGGGCATCACCGCCGCCGACCCCGAGAAATCCCACCCGCTGCTGGAGCGCTTCATCAGCCGCGCACGCCAGAACGAGCCGCCGGACATCGACGTCGACTTCGAGCACGAGCGGCGCGAGGAAGTCATCCAGTACATCTACAAGAAATACGGGCGGCACCGCGCCGCCCTGGCCGCCACGGTGATCGCTTACCGCACCCGCAGCGCGCTGCGCGACGTCGGCCTGGCGCTGGGCGTGGATGAGCGGCTGGTGGACGCCTTCGCCAAGGACCACCATTGGTTCGACCACGAGCTGGCAGCGCACCGCTTGGGCGAGCTGGCCGCCACGGTGGGCGCTGCCGCACCGCCGGCGCTGATGCGGCTGTGGCTGGAACTCACCGACCAGCTGCGCGGCACGCCCCGCCACCTCAGCCAGCACGTGGGCGGCTTCGTGCTCACCGAGACGCCGCTGCACCGGCTGGTGGCGGTGGAGCCCGCCGCCATGGACGGCGCCGAGGCCTGGGGTGTGGGTGTGGAGGAGCAGGGCGCAGAAGCCAAGGCCTGGGCCGACCAGGCCGCGCTGGCCCCCTGGCTGCCGCGCCGGCCCGCGCTGCGCCAGGTGATCCAGTGGGACAAGGACGACCTGGAGGCGCTGGGCATGCTCAAGGTCGACGTGCTGGCGCTGGGCATGCTCACCGCCGTGCGCCGCTGCATCGATCTGGTCAGCCAGCGGCGCAGCCAGCCCTTCACGCGCTACGACATCACGCAGGACGACCCGGCCACCTACGCCATGATCCGCCTGGCCGACACGGTGGGCACCTTCCAGATCGAAAGCCGCGCGCAGATGAGCATGCTGCCGCGCCTGAAACCCGAGGTCTTCTACGACCTGGTGGTGCAGGTGGCCATCGTGCGGCCCGGCCCCATCAGCGGCGGCATGGTGCACCCGTACCTGAAGGCGCGCGAGCGGCGGCGGCAGGGAAAGCCGATTGAGTACGAATTGTCCAAATACGACCAGCCGGGCACCCAGCCGAGGCTGGCCAAGGCGCTGGCGCGCACGCTGGGCATCCCCATCTTCCAGGAGCAGGTGATGGAGCTGTCGATGCTGGCCGCCGGCTTTTCCGCCGAAGACGCCGACCGTCTGCGCCGCGCCATGGCCGCCTGGAAGCGCAAGGGCGGCCTGGGCCCGTTCGAGATCCAGTTGACCGAAGGCATGCTGGCCAACGGCTACAGCGCCGAGTTGGCCGCGCGCATCTTCAAGCAGATCCAGGGCTTCGGCGAATACGGTTTCCCGGAGAGCCATGCCTACAGCTTTGCCCTGATCGCTTACGAAAGCGCCTGGCTCAAGTGCCACGAGCCGGAGGCCTTTCTGGCCGCCATGCTCAACTCGCAGCCCATGGGCTTTTACGGCCCCTCGCAGCTCATCCAGGACGCACGGCGCCACGGTGTGCAGGTGCTGCCGCCAGACGTGGCGGTGAGCGGCTGGGATTGCGCGCTGGAGCTTGAGTCAGGGTCAGAGGAATCAGGGTCAGATCACGATTTTTTTGATCCCAATCGGCCTCCAGCCCAGGCACAGCAGGCGCAGGCAGCTATCAACACCATAGCTGACAGCGTGGTGGAAGACGTTTCGCCAGTGTCCGGCCCGGCAGCGGAAGCATCCCACGAACTTTGTGAATCAAATCGGCCTCCAGCCCAGGCGCAGACGCCGCAGGCAGCTATCAAAAAAAGAGTCGATGGCGCCGCCGCAAAGGCTGCCCCGCGCCCCGCCGTGCGCCTGGGCCTGCGCCTGGTCAAGGGGCTGGACAAGCCGGCGGCGCAGCGCATCGCCCAGGCGCGCGCGCTGGCGCCCCTCGCCAGCGTGGCCGATCTGGCGCGCCGCGCCGGGCTGGAAACGCGGCAGCTCAACCAGCTCGCCGCCGCCGACGCGCTGCGCAGCCTGGCCGGCCACCGGCGCCAGCAGGTGTGGCAGGGCTCCTCCCTCAAGCCCGCGCCCGCGCTGCTGCACGACGCCCCCATCGACGAAGCGCCGCTGGCGCTGCCCGCCGCGCCGGAGGGCGAGGAGATCGTGCACGACTATGCCGCCCTCGGCCTCACGCTGCGCCGCCATCCCATGGCGCTGTTGCGCGAGCGGCTGGCGCGGCGCGGCGTGCAGACGGCGGCCCAGCTCGGCCAGCGCCCGCACGGCGCGCGCGTGCGCGCGGCCGGCCTGGTCACCGTGCGCCAGCAGCCGCAAACGGCCAGGGGCACCATCTTCGTCACGCTGGAAGACGAGACCGGGCCGGTGAACGTGATCGTCTGGAAGAGCCTGCGGGAGGACGACGCCCAGCGCACGTCCTGCTGCGCGCGCGCCTGATGGCCGTGGAGGGTGAGTGGCAGCGCGACGTGGACAGCGGCGGCCAGGTCCAGCACCTGATCGCCCGCCGCCTGCACGACCTCACCCCGCTGCTGGGCCGGCTGGCCGAGGCCACCACCAGCCGCGATTTTCACTAGGAAAACACTGGGAGAGCCGCCATGCCGCTGCCCCTGCCAGCACCCGGCCTGCGCCGCCTGTTCGTCTGCCTGCTGCCCCACGAGCCGGCGCGCCACGCCATCGCCCGCCTGCGCAGCGAATGGCACTGGCCGGCCCACCGCTGGTGGACCGAGTCCGAGCGCCTGCACGTCACCGTGGCCGACCCGCTGTACTACGCCGACGCCGAACTGGCGCGCCTGCGCGAGGGCCTGCGTCAGCTGCGCTTTGGCCCCTTTACGCTGCGCCTGCAGCGCGCCCACGTCGGCGGCAGCCACCTGGTGCTGCAGGCGACGCCCAGCCCGGCCTTCAAGGCCCTGCAGGCGGAGGTGGCCGATCTGGCGCGGCGCGCCCACGCGCCGTTCTGGCACCGGCCGGGCGCGCATGTCACGCTGTCGCGCGATGCGCTGGGCGTGGCCCCGCCACGGCTGCCGCAGGCCATCGACTGGCCGGTCAGCGAGGTCTGCCTGGTGTGGTTGCAGCTCACCCCCGAGGTCGGGCGGCGTCACTACGAAGTGCTGGCGACTTGTGGCGCTTCTGAAGCACTGGTGGCGCCGGCGCAGCTGAGCTTCGGCTTCCAGTAGCGGGTCGCGTTCAGGAACAATACCCAACCGTTCACGCTGAGCTTGCCGAAGCACTGGATGAATGCTCGATGAACGCCGCCCGCCCGCGATGAACGACCCGCACCCATCTCCCACGCCGCGCCGCCTGTTTACCGCCATTTTTCCCGACGCGGCGGCGTGTGCCGCCATCGACGCCGAGCGCCAGCGCTGGGACGGCCTGCCACGGCGCCTGCGCCCCGCGCCTGATCGCATGCACCTCACGCTGCAGTTCTTCAACCGGGTCGATGCCTCGGCGCAGCGCAGCTGGTCGCAGGCACTGACGGCCCTGGGCTTCGAGCCGTTCCGCATCGTGCTGGACCGCGCCGAGCTGTGGCGCACCGGCAGCGGCACCATTGCCGTGCTGCGGCCAGCGCCCAACCCGGCGCTGCAGGATCTGCACCGCGCCACTGACGCGCTGGCGGCGCAGGCCGGTCTGCAGCCGGAATCGCGCGCCTTCAAGCCGCACCTCACCACGCTGCGCCATGCCGAGCGGGTGACGCTGGCGCCGCTGGCCGCCCCCATCGCGTGGACGGTGCGGCAGGTCGATCTGATCTGGTCCGACCTGGCGGCCCAGCCGCCGCGTTATGTGAGCCTGGGCACATTCGGGCGTGCGGGCCTATGATGAACCGCTCCACCCGGCCACTCATGGAGGTCCCGTGAAACTCATCGGCATGCTGGATTCGCCGTACGTGCGGCGCGTCGCCATTTCCCTGCAGATGCTCGGCCTGCCTTTCGAGCACCGGTCGGTTTCGGTGTTCCGGGGCATGGACGAATTCCGGCGCGTCAACCCGGTGGTGAAGGCCCCCACGCTGGTGTGCGACGACGGCACGGCGCTGATGGATTCGACCCTCATCCTGGAGTACGCCGAGGCCCTGGCCCGGCCCCGCTCCCTCATGCCTGCCGGGTTGAAGCCGCTGCAGCAGGAGCTGCACCTGATCGGCCTGGCGCTGGCTGCCATGGAAAAAAGCGTGCAAATCTTCTACGAGCGGAACCTGCGCCCGCCGGAAATCCAGCATGAACCCTGGGTCAGCCGGGTCACGGATCAGTTGCTGGCCGCCTATGACGCACTCGAGAGCGAGGTCGACGGCTACCCGGCGCCAGGGGCGGCGGGCTTCGGGCAGGCCGGCATCACCATCGCCGTGGCCTGGCACTTCACCCGGCAGACGGTGGCGGACGCCGTGCCTGCCGGGTGCTTTCCGCGCCTGGCAGCCTATTCAGCGGCTGCGGAGAAGCGGCCGGAATTTCTGGCCGCGCCGCACGGCGATGGCACCTACCGCGGGGCTGCCGGAGCGTGAAGGGCCTATGCGCTTGACCATGCGGGGCAGGCACGGCACGCGCCGGGTAGGCATCTCTCGACCCAATCGATAAGGTACAGAAGCATGCAACACGCGCTGCAAGGCAAGCGGGTGCTCGTCACCCAGTCCAACGAGTTCATGGGGCCGGTGCTCTGCGAGGTCTTCGAAGAGCAGGGTGCCACGGTGGTGGCCAGCGCAGAGCCGCTCTGGGAGCCGGACGCGGCTGACCGCGTGGTGCGCGCCGCAGGCGCCATCGACGTGCTGGTGGCCAACCTGGCGTTCACCGCACCCACCACGCCGGCCACCGAGGTGACGGAGGAGGAGTGGCGGCAGGTTTTCGGAGCGCTGGTGGACCCGCTGCCCAGACTGGTTCGCGCCGCCGCGCCCGCGATGATCGCGCGCCGGGCCGGCAAGATCCTCGTCATCGGCAGCGCGTCCGCGCTGCGCGGCATGAAACGCACCTCGTCCTACAGCGCCGCCCGCGGCGCCCAGCTGGCCTATGTGCAGGCCGTGGGGGTGGAGCTGGCGCCGCACAACGTGCAGGTCAATGCCATCGCCCAGAACTTTGTCGACAACCCCACGTACTTTCCGCCCGAGGTGCAGGCCAACCCGCGCTTCCAGGAGCGCCTGGCCCGCGAGGTGCCGCTGGGCCGGCTGGTGTCGGCGCGCGAGGATGCCCTGTTCGCCGCCTATCTGTGCAGCGCCGCTGCCGACTGCTTCGTGGGCCAGGCCTTTCCGGTCTGCGGCGGCTGGGTGGCCCGGTGATGCGCGGCCCTTGGGCAGGTCATCCAGGCCGAGGCTCAGTGCTCAGGGCTCGAGCATGGGCAGCAGCCGCGCCTCGCCCGCCGGGGTGACGCGCAGCGCGCGGTCTTCCTGGCCGGGCCGCAGCCAGTCGCGCTGCAGGTAGTGGTCGAGCAGGGCGGTGGCCAGCGTGCCGGCCAGGTGGTCCTGGCGTTCGGACCAGTCCATGCAGCGGTAGGCCAGGCGCCCGCCGCCAGTGGGCAGCGGCAGGCCAAGCTGGCGCAGCCAGTCTTCGCCCGAGGCGGTGGGCACGAAGCCCTCGGCCGATTCGCGCAAATGGCCCTGCGCCAGCAGCATCTTGAGTTGCGCCACGCCCAGTTCGCCCGCCAGGTGGCCGTAGCAGCGGCGGGCGCGCTTGAGCGGCTGGTAGGCGGGGCGGCGCCAGCGCGCGGTGACGTCGTCGCGCTCGGCCACCAGCGAGAGCGCCTCCAAAGCGTGCGCCACCTCCACGTCGGCCAGCGCGAAGTACTTGTGCCGGCCCTGCTTGCGTGCGCGGATCAGCCCGGCGTCTTCCAGCTGCGCCAGCTGCGAGGTGGCGGCCTGCGGCGTGACGCCGGCGCCGCGCGCCAGCTCGCCCGCCGTGCGCGATTCGCCCGCCAGCAGCAGGGCCAGCATGCGCGCGCGGGTCGGATCGGCCAGCAGGGCGGCGACGCGGGCGAAGCGGGGTTCGGGTGCGTGGCCCATGCGCCTATTGTGGCGGGCGGTTCAATGTGCCTTCCACGCCCTGCAACCAGCGGCGCTCTTCCTTCAGGATGAAGCGCTGCTGCTGCGCCCAGGCGAAGTTGCGGGCGCCTTCCTCGTCCGCCCTGAGGCGCGCGCGGTACGCCTCATAGGCGGCCAGCGAGTCGAAGCCGATCAGGCCCCAGGCCTCGATGTTGCTGCCTTCGTGCGGCAGCCAGTAGCCCACCAGATGGCCGCCGCAGCGCGGGATGATGCGGCCCCAGGCTTCGGCGTACCGGAGGAAGGCGTCTTTCTGGAACGGGTCGATCTCGTAGCGGATGAAGCAGGTGATGGTCATGGCTGGTCCTGGCGGAGGTGATGGTGGTTGGCGTCTTGCGGGGCCTGGGCGCGCTCGCGCAGGCCGTAGTCGCGCCGCACCTCGGCCACGCGCAGGCGGTAGTCGGCGAAAACGCCGCCACGGCCCTGCTGTTGCGCACCGCGGTGCGCGGGGCGGTTGCGCCAGGCCTGCACGGTGGCCTCGTCGCGCCAGAACGAGAGCGACAGGTATTTGCCCGGCTCGGCCAGGCTCTGGAAGCGCTCGACGGAGACGAAGCCGTCGATGGCCTGCAATTCATTGCGCAGGCCGGCGGCCAGGTCGAAGTAGCGGTCTTGCTGGTCCGGCGCGGGCCAAAGCTCGAAGATGACGGCGATCATGGTGCAGGGCTTTTCAGGGGAGGGACTGGCAGTGTCCGAGCCTTGGGCGCGTCGATGTTTCGGCGTCGCCGGAACTGTCGCCGGCGCCCGTGCTGCCCTGCAACATGAGAGGGCTTCGGCTAAAATCTGGTTGATTCAACCAACTTTGAAAGGCCCGCCATGCCCGCCCCAGCCGTTGGCCTGTTCGAGGCCAAGACCCATTTGAGCGAATACGTCGCCCGCGCCGAGCGGGGCGAAGAGGTCATCATCACCCGCCACAACAAGCCGGTGGCCAAGATCGTGCCGCTGCATGCCAAGCCGGTGCTGGCGGCAGAGGACATGCCGCCTTTCATCCAGCGCACCCACAACATGGGAGCACCGCTGGTGGATCTGAGTCGCGCCAACCAGTTGCTCGACGAGCTGGACGTCCAGGAATTCCTGAAACTCGACGCGCGGCTGGGCGCAGAGCGGCAGACCAGGCGCCGCAACAAGGCATGAAGCTGCCCGATACCAACCTGCTGCTCTACGCCGCCAACCCGCTCAGCCCGGACCACGAGGTCGCCCGCGCTTCGCTGGACACGGCGGCGCGCGAGCCTGAAGGCGTGGGTCTGGCGTGGCTGCCGCTGATCGGCTTCGTGCGGCTGTCGACGATGGCGCGCGTGATGGCGAGCCCGCTCAGCGTGGCGGACGCCTTGGCCGACGTCCAGGGCTGGTTGAACCACCCCAACGCGCGCTTGCTGCAGCCGGGCGAGCGCCATATGGACATTCTTGCGCGCCTGCTGCTCGAAGCCGGCACCGCCGGCAACCTGACCAGCGACGCCCACATCGCCGCCCTGGCCATCGAACACAACGCCGAGGTCCTGACCTTCGACCAGGATTTCGCCCGATTCACCGGTCTCCGCTATCAATTACTGAGCTGACTGCGCCTGTCCTGCCTGGGCCAGACGCCAAAAACATGATGAAAACCGCCAAACCCCCCATGTCCGTCGCGGACATCCGCAAGAGCTTCCTCGACTTCTTCGAGAGCAAGGGCCACACCGTCGTGCCCAGCAGCCCGCTGGTGCCGGGCAACGACCCGACACTGATGTTCACCAACAGCGGTATGGTGCAGTTCAAGGACGTGTTCCTGGGCAGCGACAAGCGCCCCTACGTGCGCGCGGCCAGCGTGCAGGCCTGCCTGCGCGCCGGCGGCAAGCACAACGACCTCGAGAACGTGGGCTACACCGCGCGCCACCACACCTTCTTCGAGATGCTGGGCAACTGGAGCTTCGGCGACTACTTCAAGAAAGAGTCGATCGCCTGGGGCTGGGAACTGCTCACCCAGGTCTACGGCCTGCCGGCCGACAAGCTCACGGCCACCGTCTACCACGAGGACGACGAGGCCTACGACATCTGGACCAAGGACATCGGCCTGCCGCCCGAGCGCGTGATCCGCATCGGCGACAACAAGGGCGGCAAGTACAAGAGCGACAACTTCTGGATGATGGCCGACACCGGCCCCTGCGGCCCGTGCAGCGAGATCTTCTACGACCACGGCCCGCACATCCCCGGCGGCCCGCCCGGCAGCCCCGAGGAAGACGGCGACCGCTTCATCGAGATCTGGAATCACGTGTTCATGCAGTTCGAGATGCACGAGGACGGCAGCGTCACCAGGCTGCCCGCGCCCTGCGTCGACACCGGCATGGGCCTGGAGCGCCTGGCCGCCATCCTGCAGCACGTGCACAGCAACTACGAGATCGACCTGTTCGAGAAGCTGATCGCCGCCGCCGGCCAGGCCACCGGCTGCGCCGATCTCGCCAACCCCTCGCTCAAGGTGATCGCCGACCACATCCGCGCCACCGCCTTCCTGGTGAGCGACGGCGTGATCCCGAGCAACGAAGGACGCGGCTATGTGCAGCGTCGCATCATCCGCCGCGCCATCCGCCACGGCTACAAGCTGGGCCAGAAGCAACCCTTCTTCCACAGGCTGGTGGCGCCGCTGGTCGAGCTGATGGGCGCCGCCTACCCGCGCCTGCAGGCCGAGGCCAAACGCGTGGAAGAGGTGCTGAAGGCCGAGGAAGAGCGCTTCTTCGAGACCCTGGCCAACGGCATGGAAATCCTGGACGACGCGCTGATTGCCGGCCGCAAGGAACTGCCGGGCCACGTGGCCTTCAAGCTGCACGACACCTACGGCTTCCCGCTCGACCTGACGCAGGACGTGTGCCGCGAGCGCGGCGTCACCGTGGACGTGGCCGGCTTTGACGAAGCCATGGCGCAGCAGAAGGCCGCCGGCCGCGCGGCCGGCAAGTTCCGGATGGACAAGCAGGTGGAGTACGGCGGCGCGGCCAACGTGTTCACCGGCTACGACGAGCTGGTGCACACCAGCAAGGTGGTCGCGCTCTACCACGAAGGCACGCCGACCGATGCCCTCAAGGCCGGCCAGAGCGGCATCGTGGTGCTCGACACCACGCCGTTCTACGCCGAAAGCGGCGGCCAGGTCGGCGACGCCGGCGTGCTGGATGCCGAAGGCGTGGAATTCGGCGTGGAAGACACGCAGAAGATCAAGGCCGACGTGTACGGCCACCACGGCGTGATGCAGCAGGGCACGCTGAAGGTGGGCGACACCGTACAGGCCCGCGTGGACACCGCGCGCCGCGCCGCCACCCAGCGCAACCACAGCGTCACGCACCTGATGCACAAGGCGCTGCGCGAGGTGCTGGGCGGCCACGTGCAGCAGAAGGGCAGCCTGGTGGATGCCGAGAAGACGCGCTTCGACTTCGCCCACAACGCACCGGTCACGCCCGGGCAGATCACCGAGATCGAGCGCCGTGTGAACGAGGAGATCCTGCAGAACGCCGCCACCCAGGCGCGGCTGATGGACATCGAGAGCGCGCAGAAGACCGGCGCCATGATGCTGTTCGGCGAGAAGTACGGCGACACCGTGCGCGTGCTCGACATCGGCTCCAGCCGTGAACTCTGCGGCGGCACGCACGTGGCGCGCACCGGCGACATCGGCCTGTTCAAGGTCGTCAGCGAAGGCGGGGTGGCCGCCGGCGTGCGGCGCATCGAGGCTGTCACCGGCGCCAACGCGCTGGGCTACCTGCAGGGCCTGGAAGCCAGCCTGCACGCCGTGGCCGCCACGCTGCGCGCGCCCACGGCGGAGGTGGAATCGCGCCTGGGCCAGGTGCTGGAGCAGGTCAGGTCGCTCGAGAAGGAACTGGCCCAGCTCAAGGGCAAGCTGGCCTCCAGCCAGGGCGACGAACTGGCCGGCCAGGCCGTCGACGTGAAGGGCCTCAAGGTGCTGGCCGCGCGTCTGGACGGCGCCGACGCCAAGACCCTGCGCGACACCATGGACAAGCTGAAGGACAAGCTGAAAAGCGCCGCCATCGTGCTGGCCGCCGTCGACGGCGCCAAGGTCCAGCTGGCCGCTGGCGTCACGCCCGACGCCGTGGGCAGGCTCAAGGCCGGCGAGCTGGTCAACTTCGTCGCCCAGCAGGTGGGCGGCAAGGGCGGCGGCAAGCCGGACATGGCGATGGCCGGCGGCACCGACGCTTCGGGATTGCCCAAGGCGCTTGAAAGCGTGCAGGGCTGGGTGGCGGAACGCGTGGGCTGATGCGAATGCTCACGCGGCGGCGGGTGCTGGCCGTGATCGCGGCCGCCGCCACGGGCCCCGCGCTCGCCCAGTTCGAGGCCAAGCCCTGGCCGCCCGGCCGCGCGCTGCCGCCGCTGGCGGGCACCGACCTGAACGGGCAGGCCTGGAATCTGGCAGAGCTGAAGGGCCGCCCGGTGCTGGTCAACTTCTGGGCCACCTGGTGCGCACCCTGCAAGGAAGAGATGCCCACGCTCCAGACCCTGGCCGAGCTGGAGGGCGAGCGGCTGGTGGTGCTGGCCGTCAACGTGCGCGAGCAGGCTTCGCGCGCGGCGCGCTTCGTGCAAAGCGCCGGCCTCACGCAACTGCACGTGCTGCCCGATCCGCGCGGCGCCACCGCCAGGGCCTGGGGCGTGGGCGTGTTTCCCACCACCGTGCTGATCGATCGCGAGGGCCGTGCCGTCCGCACCGTCACCGGCGCCGTCGACTGGACAGGGTCCGAGGCGCAGGGTTGGCTGCGCGAGCTGCGTCGATAATCGGGCTGCCGCGCGCTTCAGGCGCCGGCCACCTGCCTTCGGGACATTGGCGTTCGGGTTCGCCCTGCGCCTCGCGTGTGCCGACAGGTGTTCCGCCATCGATAGGAGTTCTCTGCATGAACCTGCAACGCCGCGCCCTGTTCGGGCGCGTGGCGGGCCTTGGCCTTGCCGCCACGCTGCCCGGCGCGCTGTCCACCCCTGTATGGGCGCAAGCCGCCACATCCTCCAGCCACCGCTTCGATCCCCAGACGGGCGACTGGCGCAGCTTCGACGTCACCACCCGCGTGGACCTGCCCGCCACCCGCGGCGTCACCCGCGTGTGGGTACCGCTGCCCACGGTGCAGACCGGCTGGCAGGTGCCGGTGACCGACGCCTTCACCAGCAACGGCAAAGCCCGCATCACCACCGACGGCCACCAGGGCGTGCGCATGGTCGCGGCCGAGTTTCCCGCCGGCGTGGCACAGCCCTTCGTCGAGGTGACCAGCCGTGTGCGCACGCAAAGCCGTGTCGAGGCCCGCCAGCACCCGGAGCGCGAAGACGCCGCCACCCTGCGCCATGCGCTGCAGCCCACGCACCTGCTGCCCACCGACGGCATCGTGCGCGAGACCGCGCTCAAGGCCACGCGTGGCGCGCGCGGCGACGAGGCCAAGGCCCGCGCCATCTACGACTGGGTGGTGGCCAACGCGTGGCGCGAGCCCAAGGTCAAGGGCTGCGGCGAGGGCGATGTGAAGACCATGCTGGAAACCGGCAACCTGGGCGGCAAGTGCGCCGACCTGAACGCGCTCTTCGTGGCCCTGTGCCGCGCGGCCGGCGTGCCGGCGCGCGACCTGTACGGCGTGCGCCTGGCACCGTCGTCCTTCGGTTACCAGCAGCTCGGCAGCGGCTCGGCCAACCTCACCGGCGCCCAGCACTGCCGCGCCGAGGTCTACCTGCAGGCCAGGGGCTGGACGGCCATGGACCCGGCCGACGTCGCCAAGGTCATGCGCCAGGAGCGCCCCGAGTGGATCAAGCGCACCGACGACCCGCTGATCGCCCCGGTGTACCGCGGTCTGTACGGCGCCTGGGAAGGCAACTGGATGGCCTACAACACCGCGCACGACATCAAGCTGCCCGGCAGCCAGGGCGACGCGCTGGGCTTCTTCATGTACCCGATGGCCGAAAACGCCGAGGGCTGGTTCGACCAGTACACGCCGGCCGAATTCAGGTACAAGATCAGCGCGAGCGAAGTGAAGGCCTGATCGCCACTGTGGCCGGGTGCTGAAATGCTCCTGTTTATGGAGCTGCCTGCGCCCGCCACGCAAGGGCTGGAGCCCTGAAAGACCATGAATCCCGGCAACCCATCCACTCTTGTTCCGCCCGTGTGGGTGATAGGCGCCGGCTCCATCGGCTGCTACGTGGGCGGGCTGCTGGCCGCCGCCGCGCAGGGCGGCAAGGTGGCGGTGGGTGTGCCCGCGGTCATGCTGATCGGCCGGCCGCGGGTGCTGCAGGCCGTGGGCGAGCGGGGCATGGCGCTCACCGCGGTGGACGCCGCGCCGCAGCAGGTGCCGTCCGGTGCACTGCGTCTGGTGGCTGAGCCACCGGCCTGCGACGGCCCGGCGCCGCTGGTGCTGCTGGCCGTCAAGAGCGGGGCCACGGCCGATGCTGCGGGGCAGCTGGCGCGCGTGCTGCCGGCCGGCAGCCTGGTGCTGTCGCTGCAGAACGGCGTGCGCAACGCCGAAGTGGCGCAGGCCGCTGCGCCGGCCTTGCGGGTGCTGCCGGCCATGGTCGGCTTCAACGTGGCCGAGCTGGAACCCGGCCACTGGCACCGCGGCACGCAGGGCGCGCTGGCGGTGCAGGACGACGCGCGCCTGGCGCCCTGGCTGCCGTGGTTCGCCGCCGCCGGGCTGCCGCTGGAGCGCCACGCCGACCTGCGCGCCGTGCAGTGGGGCAAGCTGCTGCTCAACCTGAATAACCCGGTCAACGCGCTGTCCGGCCTGCCGCTGCGGGCCGAGCTGATGCAGCGCGGCTACCGGCGCGCCTTCGCCGCGCTGATCGACGAGGCCCTGGCCGCGCTGCAGGCCGCCGGCATCGCGCCGGCGCGCGTCACGCCGCTGCCGCCCGAACGCCTGCCCACGGTGCTAAGGCTGCCGGACTGGCTGTTCCGCATCGTCGCCGCGCGCATGCTGCGCATCGACGCCAAGGCGCGCTCCAGCATGGCCGACGACGTGGCCGCCGGCCGCCGCACCGAGGTCGACGCGCTCAGCGGCGAGGTGGTCCGGCTGGCGCAGGCGCACGGTCTGTCGGCACCGCTGAACGCCCTCATGGTCGAGTTGCTGGACGGCAGCTGGCCCACGCCGCCGCCGCGGTTGACGGCAGCCGAGCTTTGGGCACGGCTGCGGTCGGATTAGGGCGGTCTGCACAGGCGCCGCAGGCCTGAACGCCTGTTTGGCTCTGCCAGGCGGCCGCGCTTGGCTATTTGTGAATGAAGTCTCTGGTTTTGCCAGATTTGGCGGGCGCAGCCAGCTATTGAAAACGTTGTTTTTTTTAGGCGTTACGGCTTCGGATGCGCCCTTGGCGGTTCTCACCGTTGATGGCTGTTATTTCTTGAATGAAATCGGTGCTCGGCCCAGATTTGGCGGGCGCAGGCAGCTATTGAAAGCGTAATGTTCTGGTCGCGCCGCAGGCCGGGATGTGCGCCCGGCGGCGCACCTACTTTTCTTTGCTTCGCCAAAGAAAAGTAGGCAAAAGAAAGGCGACCCCACTTGCCGTGTCCCTTCGCTTCGCTGCGGGCAACCTGCGATGCTCGGGCATGGGGCGGCGCTGCGGAACTCGCTTTGCGCCTTTGGCGCTCCGCTCGAACAGCCGCAGCGAGTCAGAGCACGAAGCATGGTCTTGCTGCGCAGCCCATGCCCGCCCCACGCCCTGCGCTTCTCGGCACGGCCAGAGGGGAGTGGGGAGAACACGGGCCGTCGCTTCGCTCGGCCCCGAAACCACCGACAGGGCGCGAGGCCAGTTCTGGCACCCCCAGAAGGCCGCGGAGCAGGCCAAGCCAGCAACCGCCGTGGCCGGGCTTGTACCGGCCAGTGGCGGTGTCCCCCCTCATGAAGTAAGAGGGGGGAAGGCGCGTCAGCGCCTCAGGGGGGTGTTCCTATATCAACCTCTCGCGCGGCGAAGTGATCTTCTTGAGC
>ERZ795053.101-NODE-101-length-100814-cov-17.460951_pt1 | contig 100814 bp, 94 predicted proteins | sample MGYA00375137_ERZ795053 | MGnify/ENA primary metagenome ERZ795053 (study PRJEB30182, sample SAMN05720284) | activated sludge metagenome | isolation source: Anaerobic digester | place: Hong Kong | collected 2014-12-17 ...
GCCAAAGGCCGGGGCTTTGTAGCGCCCAACCCGATGGTGGGAGCGGTCATCGTAGCCGATGGCAAGGTGATCGGAGAGGGGTATCATCATCGCTTCGGCGAGCCGCATGCAGAGATCGAAGCACTGAACAGTGTGCTGCCGCATGATCAGGAGAAGATCATCGGCGCTACCATGTATGTTACCCTTGAGCCCTGTTCCCACCACGGAAAAACACCACCCTGCGCCGATCGCCTCATTGCTGAACAGATCGGTAAAGTGGTGATTGCCACACTCGATCCGAATCCGCTGGTAGCAGGCAGGGGAGCAGCGAAACTGCGGGACGCTGGCATCGAAGTGGAAACAGGTATGTTGGAACAGGAAGCTGTTGCATTGAATAAAGCATTCTTCAGTTTCCATCGTAAGGGCAGGCCATTCATCACCCTCAAGTGGGCACAATCGGCCGATGGATTCATCTCAGCACTTCATCGTCAGCCGGTGCATCTGACCAATGAGACCAGCGACAAACTCGTGCACCAGCTGCGGGCGGAGCATCAGTCCATCCTCATCGGCGCAGCCACTGCCATCTCAGATGATCCCTTGCTCACGGTCAGACATGTGTATGGTAATGATCCGCTGCGACTGGTACTGGGTGACGACAGGATGCTGCCACCTGAGTTGCGCATGCTGAACGATGGCGGAAATACCGTTATGCTCCATATGGAAGGCAGAACATTCAGATCCTTTCTTCTGGAAAAGATGCAAGGTCTTCATGTCATCAGTCTGCTGGTGGAAGGCGGTACCAATACCCTGGAAATGTTCCTGCAGGAAGGTCTGTGGGATGACATCTGGCGGTTCTCTGTTGCACAGACACTGGAAGGCGGCACACCGGCGCCAAGAATATCACTTGTACCCGATGAGAAACGATCGGTGGATGGTGATGTACTGGAGATCTATCATCGCCAGTAAAAAAAAGACCCCTGCCGAATGACAGGGGTCTGAAGATCTCATATGATTCAGATCAGGGGAAGATACCCAGCGCCATGTAGTCATCTGCGATCTTGTTGATGGCCACCACGAAGGCTGCCACCCGCAGGTTGTTCACTTTGTTGTTGCTCTTCCACTCCTTGCGAATGTCGTTGTAAGAATTGATCATGGTCTCTTCCAGTCCGGAATACACCAGGTCTATCTCATCGGCACCACGTGCAGCCTTGACCTTGTCTTCGTCCTTCAGCTTCACGCCGGTCAGCGTTTCAAAGCTCTCGATCAGGTTCATGTTGCTGGCCTGCTCAAAGCGCTTGCTCATACGTCCGAAGCGTACGTGAGAGAGGTTCTTCAGCCACTCAAAGTAGGATACGGTCACACCACCTGCGTTCAGATACATGTCGGGCAGGATCATGATGCCCATGCCATTCAGGATGTCATCAGCATCTGAGGTGATGGGTCCGTTGGCGGCTTCGCCGATGATCTTCGCCTTGATGCGTGGCGCATTGTCTTTGGTGATCACATTTTCCAGGGCTGCGGGGATCAGGATATCACAAGGTTGTTCCAGGATATCGCTGGTCTTTTCCATATTGGTGGCACCCGGGAAATTCAGGATGGAACCGGTACTCTTGCGGTGGTTGAACACGGCTTCGTAGTCCAGTCCGTTCTCATTGTAGATAGCACCTTCATACTCGCCGATACCCACGATGATGGCACCACCTTCCTGGAAGAATTTGGCACTGTAGTAACCTACGTTTCCAAATCCCTGCACGATGACCTTCTTGCCTTCCACACCGGGTGTAAGTCCCAGAGCTTCCATATCTTCCTTGTAGGTACAGGCTTCTTTCACACCATAGAATACACCAAGACCGGTTGCCTCGGTACGTCCGTTGATACCATGCTGGGTAACAGGCTTACCGGTCACACAGCCATAGCCATCTACAGAGTCAGGATGCAGCGCCATATAGGTATCTACGATCCAGCTCATCTCACGTGCACCTGTTCCGTAGTCGGGAGCAGGTACATCGAGACCGGGACCTAGCATGTTCTTCTTCACAAGTTCTGCAGCGTAACGGCGGGTGATGCGTTCCAGCTGCTCTTCGGTGTATTCTCTCGGATTGATCTTGATACCTCCTTTGGCACCACCAAACGGCACATCTACGAGCGCACACTTGTAGGTCATCAGACTGGCAAGTGCCATGACCTCATCTTCATTCACCATGTTGTCATAGCGGATACCACCTTTGGTGGGTGTGCGGTGGTGGCTGTGCTGCACACGCCAGGCCTCGATCACACGGAACTCACCTTTGATCTTCACGGGAAACTTCATCCGGTACACAGAATTACAGGCCCGGATCTGGTCGAGGAGACCCCTCGGATGGCCGGTAATATCGGCCGCCTTTTCGAAGTTCTGAACGACGCTTTCTAAGAAGCTGATGTTGCTCATACGAATGTTGGTATTTAGGGTTTATTGTTCTTTTTCCATATTGGTGATGCGGCGGTCCAGGTTGTATAGATACAACAATAAACCGCACAGAATGATGAGTATCACACCCACCACGATCCAGATCAGTCCGTTGCTTCGCAGTCCTGTGGCCATCTCTGCCTGATCGCTGCTTTGTGCCAGCAGCCATGCAGGGTGAAGAGCGGTAAGCAGTACCGCCAGCAGTCGGATAAAAAATCTCATAATACGTTTATATGATGTTTTCTGTAATGCAGGATGCGCACCCTGACACGCAGGGAAGCGATCCACAAGCCAGTTAGAAAATAAGCGAACACAGCAGGGTAGAATACGGTTCGCATGCTATTGTCGAGATCATATGTGCTGAAGGCAGGATTGCCTCCGTTTCCGGGGTGCAGGGAATCTGTAAGTCGCGGGATGACGAAGATGAAAACGATGAGCAGCATATAGGCGAAGATGCTGTACACAGCAGCAACTCTGGCTCGTTTTTCTTCATCATTGATGCTGCCTCTTAAAATGAAATAAGCAGCGTAGATCATCAGTCCGATGAAGGCACCCAGTATCTTGGTGTCTGCAAACAACCAGGAAAAAGTATCCCCCCAGGTAAAGCTTCCCCATAACATTCCGGTAAGAAAGCCAAGACAGCCAAACAACACGGCCACAGCAGCGGTCTCTGCAGCCATGATATCATGTACCATCTTTCCGGTGCGCAAAAAACGCACGGACTGCACCAGCGATACCAGCAAAAGCAGGATCATGGTGAACCAGACAGGTACGTGAAAAAAGAGGTTTCTGATGGTCTCGTGAAGGACGAATCTGGCAGGTACCTGGATCATCATTCCTGCTGTGAAAGTGTAGAGCATCAGCACGGCTCCCAGCACCTTCCACCACCGTTTATGCAGCTGGTTGATCATCCCCGATTAGTCCCGCCAAAGGTACGGAAATAATATCAATGCCAACACCACAATGAAGATGTTCAGTGCAGCTAAATAAAGCAGATCCTGTGCATTCATGGCCAGGTTCTGTCCGGTCAGCGCCAGCAGGCTTACACGTATCAGAATGCGCATGACAGGAAGCAGGATCGGGAAGCTCAGAATGGCTGTCAGGGTGCCGTTGTTTGCAGCCCTGGATGCCACTGCGCTGATCATACTGAAGGTGGATGCAAAAGCCAGGGCACCCAGCAGCATGGCCAGCAGAAAGGATGCGTCGTCTTCTACCGGATAACCCTGTGTGGCGATGTAAAAAAGTAGTGCCAGACCTGACATCACCACCATGACCACTGCATTGTAAGCCATCTTGGCCAGGATGATATGCTGCGGAGAGGCCAGGGTATAGAAATAATATTGCCTGCCTTCTGATTCCTGCAGAAAACTCTTGGCCACTGCATTGACACTGGTGAACAAGATGGCGATCCAGTACAACACCATCCAGGTGCGGTCGTCGGTCTCTTCAAAAGTGAAGGTGATCAGAAATATGATGCTGAGCAGATAGAGCAGGATTCCGCTCATGGCATACTTGTTCCGCCACTCACTCCGAAGCTCACGCATGAACAATACGCCAATGGCCGAACGTTTTCCCACAGGGCGAAATTACCCCAAACGTATCAATGTGATGCTTTAGATTTGTGGCACATGATACGAAAGATACTGGTTGCCAACAGAGGAGAGATCGCCATCCGGGTGATGCGCACCGCAAAGGAAATGGGAATCGCTACCGTGGCGGTATATTCAGAGGCCGACAGAAACGCCATGCACGTGCGCTTTGCAGATGAAGCCGTGCTGCTGGGTCCGCCGCCCAGTAATCAGTCTTACCTCCTGGGCGATAAGATCATTGCCGTTGCCAAAGAGACCGGTGCTGATGCCATCCATCCGGGTTACGGATTTCTCAGTGAGAATGCCGCTTTCTCCAGGAAGGTGCAGGAGGCCGGGCTCATCTTTATCGGTCCGGATCCTGAAAGCATTGAACGAATGGGCAGTAAGATCGAAGCCAAGCAGGCGGTGAAGGATTTTGGTATTCCCATGGTGCCGGGAACAGATCATGCTATCAGCGATATTAAAGAAGCCCTGGATGTGGCTGAAAAAGCCGGCTATCCTGTCCTTATCAAAGCCAGTGCCGGTGGAGGTGGGAAAGGTATGCGTGTGGTGCAGAATGCTGCAGAAATGGAAGAGCAGATGCATCGTGCCATGAGCGAGGCGGAAAGTGCGTTCGGCGATAGTTCTGTCTTCATCGAGAAATTCGTGACCAGTCCGAGGCATATTGAAGTGCAGGTGATGGCCGACAGACATGGCAATGTGATCTACCTCTTTGAAAGAGAATGCAGCATCCAGCGAAGGCATCAGAAACTGGTGGAAGAAGCACCCAGTGCAGTGGTCAGCGAGAGCATGCGGAAGGCCATGGGCGAAAGTGCGGTCAATGTGGCCAGAGCCTGTAACTATGTGGGTGCCGGAACTGTTGAATTCCTGGTAGATGCCGACCTGAATTACTACTTCCTCGAAATGAATACCCGCCTGCAGGTGGAACATCCGGTCACCGAGTTCATCACCGGACTGGACCTTGTGCGCATGCAGATAGAAGTGGCACAGGGCGATGAACTCAAAGTAAAACAGGAAGACCTGCGTATTCATGGTCATGCCATCGAACTCCGTGTTACTGCCGAAGACCCCGCCAACAACTTCCTGCCCGATGTGGGCAAACTGATCACCTACCGAAGACCGCAGGGAGCAGGCGTCCGGGTGGACGACGGGTACGAAGAAGGGATGGATATTCCCATTTATTATGACCCGTTATTGAGCAAACTGATCGTGCATGCAGAGAACAGACAACTGGCCTGTGAACGCATGGTGAGAGCCATCGATGAATATACCATCAGCGGTGCTGCCACCACCTTGCCCTTTGGCAGATTCGTCATGCAGCATGAAGCTTTTCTGAGCGGACAGTTTGACACCGGTTTCATTGAGCGTTACTTCAAACCAGACATGCTTCAACGGGAAGAAGAAGATGAACTGGCAGTGGCAGCTTACGTAGCCACCCACCTCCAATCCAGACCAACAGCCAAACAAACTACGCAGCAGGCAGCGCAGGTCTCCAACTGGAAAAAAAACAGGATAGGGTAGAGGTGAATAAGAGAATGGGAAAATGGGAAAATGGGAGAATGTGAAAATGAGAGAATTTGAAAATGTGAAAATGGGAGAATGGGAGAATGGGAGAATGGGAAAATGTGAAAATGGGAGAATGATGCAGAATGGGAGGGAGTGTTCAATTAACTCATTTTCACATTACCTCATTTCCACATTTCTTCATCCCGATGGCTATCGGGGCCATACCTTCCACCACACCTTTTTCTCCTCCTTCGGTAATAAATCCGCATAATTCAGAGGATACCGTGGTTCGATAAGTTTGTTGGATACCGGTATCGCTTTGACCGGCAATGGTTCAATGAATACAGTTGCCGGCGGACCCGGATCAGGAGGCGGCGGGGTCTCATTCGGCGGATCGATCACTTCAATGCGTACTTTGGCCAGACCTGCCCGGATATACCCAAGTCGTTCAGCCGCAGAATAGGTCAGGTCAATGGACCGTTTGTTCCATTGCGGCATCCGGTCGTTGATGCGCAGTATCACCACAGAATCGTTGGCCTTGTTGGTGACCATTACCCAGGTGCCCAGTGGCAGGCTCTTATGGGCAGCGGTCATCTTGTCCTGGGTAAAGATCTCGCCACTGGCGGTCTTCCTGCCAACGAACTTGTCGTGGTAGTAACTGGCCGTTCCCTCTTCCACATACGCAGACTGGGCATCAGACAAAGAGCAGAGGCAACTCAGCAGGAGCAGGCAGCTTCCTTTGACAAGGATTTGCATTCATTAAAATTAGCCGAATTTGGTGGTAGGGTTATCCACAGGTTCAGGATCCGGGAAAAAGGGAAGGCTGTACCCCGGAAATCAGCCCTTCATGAGCCAGGAGCCACTCTTTACGGTGTATTCCGCCTGCATAACCCGTCAGGCTGCCATCACTTCCGATCACCCGGTGGCAGGGAATGAGCACCAGCAGCGGGTTGGCCCCCACCGCAGCGCCCACTGCCCGGCTGTATTGGTTACCGCCAAGTTGTCTGGCCAGCGACAGATAAGTGGTGGAACCGCCCGGCGGAATACGCAGCAATGCCCGCCAGACCAACTTTGAAAAATCTGAAGCAGCTGGCAGCTCGAAATGAGGTAGTGGGGTGCCGGGGTCGGTCAGGTACAACCTGAACCAGTGGGCGGCCTGTTCGGTAAAAGGATCGGATACACCGACAGGTGCAGTATCAGAAAAATAGCAACGGGAGAGGCTTTTGCCGTCAGATTCAGCCACAAAATAACCGGCAGGAGAGGGAACGCAGCTGCTGAACATGGCTCAGATGGCCACTTTCAGCTTGTTGATACGGCTCTGGTTGAGCTTGCTTTCGGCATACTCCAGGTCCACCCGGAATTCCACATCCTTGTTCTCTGCTGAAGGCATATCGAACATGGCATCAGTAAGCAGGGCTTCACAAATGGATCGCAAACCTCTGGCACCCAGCTTGAATTCCATGGCCTTGTCAACAATGAAATCCAGCACTTCATCATCGATCTCCAGCCTGATGCCTTCAATCTGGAAGAGCTGTTTGTATTGCTTGATCAGGGCGTTCTTGGGTTCAGACAGGATGGCACGGAGTGTTTCTGCATCCAGCGGATCCAGGTGAGTAAGCACGGGCAGACGACCGATCAGTTCAGGAATGAGTCCGAATTGCTTGAGGTCCTGCGGATTGACATACTGGAGCAGGTTCTCCTTGTCAACCACAGCTTCTTCTTCCTTTTTGAATCCGATCAGCTGGGTGGAGGTACGGCGGGCGATGATCTTCTGGATACCGTCGAACGCTCCTCCACAAATGAAGAGAATGTTCTGGGTATTGATCTTGACCATTTTCTGTTCCGGGTGTTTGCGGCCACCCTGTGGTGGTACGTACACTTCGGTGCCCTCCAGCATCTTCAGCAGGGCCTGCTGCACACCTTCACCGGACACATCGCGGGTGATAGATGGGTTATCGGTCTTCCGGCTGATCTTATCGATCTCATCGATATAGACGATACCTCTTTCGGCTGCAGCCACATCATAGTTGCAGACCTGAAGGAGACGGGAGAGAATACTCTCCACGTCCTCACCTACATATCCGGCCTCCGTAAATACGGTGGCGTCCACAATGGTGAAAGGAACATTCAGACAACGGGCAATGGAACGAGCCAGCAGGGTCTTGCCGGTACCGGTCTCACCCACCAGAACGATATTGGACTTTTCGATCTCGACCTCCTCGATCTTGGGCTGGTTGAGACGCTTGTAATGATTGTACACGGCGACCGACAGGATCTTCTTGGCTTCTTCCTGACCTATCACATACTGATCCAGGAACTGCTTGATGGCCTTCGGCTTCATGATGGCATTCATACCGAACTTATAGCGCTTGCCGGTATGCTGCATCTCTTCTTCTATGAGCTGCTGGGCCTGACCCACACAATTCTCGCAGATATGTCCTTCCTGACCGGCGATGAGAATATTCACCTCGGTTTTCGGGCGGCCACAGAAGGAACAGTGCTGGTCGTCGTTCTTTTTCATTATGCAGTTTTTCGCGGATTACGGGACAGCACCTCATCCACCATGCCATAGTCTTTGGCTTCGGCAGCGGTCATCCAGTAATCACGGTCAGAATCTTCTTCAACCTTGTTGAAACCCTGACCGGAGTGTTGGCTGATAATATTATAAAGTTCGGCTTTTAATTTCAAAGTTTCCTTCAGTGCAATTTCCATGTCACTTGCTTGTCCTTGCATGCCACCAAGCGGCTGGTGGATCATGACACGGCTATGGGTCAGGGCAGAGCGTTTTCCTGCGTGCCCGGCACAGAGCAGCACAGCAGCCATAGAGGCGGCAATACCGGTACAGATGGTGGCCACATCAGGGTTGATATACTGCATGGTGTCATAGATGGCCAGACCTGAATAAACAATACCGCCCGGGCTGTTGATGTAGATCTGTACATCACGCTTGGAGTCCACTGAGTCCAGGAATAAAAGCTGGGCCTGGATCACGTTGGCCACATAGTCATCAATGGGTGTTCCGAGGAAGATGATGCGGTCCATCATCAGGCGGGAGAAGACGTCCAAAGCCTGGGCGTTCAGCTGCCTTTCTTCAATGATATAGGGCGTGAAATTGGTCACAAACTGGCTGGTACTCTGCATGTAACTCTCCAGCGTAGTGGTGGGGATACCCATGTGGCGGGTAGCAAACTTCTTGAATTCGTTATTCGGCATATGCAGTTTCTTTTTGTAAGGATTGATATTCTTCCAAAGTGGTTGCCTGATCGTCAATGCTGATCATGCTGCGGATCACATCCAGGAACTTTTCCTGCATGACCCGGTCGTGCATGCTTTCTACAAATGAACGCTCTTTCAGCTGACTTTCCACAATATAACGCACAAAATCTTCACCCAGCTGTCCGTAGCTGTTGCGCACATGCTGCACAGCGGCCTGGATGATTTCATCCTGGGTGGCCTCCAGCTGATGCTCCTGCTGTACTTTGCGGAAGATCAGTGATTCTTTCAGCCTGCGCATAAATTGTGAGAAGGTCTCTTCGTCTTCACCATCGGCAGCACGGCTGTTGATGAACCATTTTTCCAGAAATTGATCAGGCAGGTCTATCGAGGTCTGTTCGATCAGGTACTTATACAAGGTATTGTCTAATTGTACCCTGGTCATATTGTCATTATACTGCTCTATGAAACCGCTGATGCGTTCACGCAGGGCAGATTCGTCGGTTACTTCGCCATATTCTGCAGATACAGACTGGAAGAAAGCTTCATTCAGTTCGGCCGGAATCAGTCGCACGATACGATCTACCTTACATTCAAAGCCAGGCTGAATGGCTTCCACGATCTCTTCTGACGGTTCCTGCATCTGCAATACATTGCGGGCTATCTGCGCACGCTCTCCTTTAAAGACGGAGAAGATGTCTGCGATATTGTAAGCCCCGCCTTTGGCAATGGTGCCGAACAGTTCTTTTCCTGTATCGGTCAGCATTTCGAAGTTGAAAAAGCTGTGAACGTGCAGGCCTTCTTCTCTGGCACTTCCGTCTTCGTTCAGCTCCTGCAGGTGCACATAGACCACATCTCCGTCTGCAGCTTCTTCCACTTCATCTCTGTTTCCGTACTTTTTCTGTAAACGTTCGATCTCCTGCTCCACTTCTGCCGATGATGCCGGAATGCGATACCAGGTGAAATGATCAGCACTGCTGATACCCAGTTCGAAGGATGGTTGCAGGCCTATCTCATAGACAAAAGTGTATTCCTGCTCTTTGGTGTGGTCTATCTCTACACGGTCTTCGGCAGATGGCAACGGATCGCCCAGCAGTCTTTCATTGTTATCTTTCAGGTGCTCGTCAATGCTCTTGTTGACCAGCTTGTTGAGTTCATCGGCCAGGGCCTGATCACCATACATCTTTTTGACCATTCCCATTGGTACATGACCCGGGCGGAACCCTTTGATCTGTACTTTTTTAGAAAGGTCTTTCAGTGATTTTTTAAAGGCATCGGCATAGTCTGCAGGGCTGATCTGAATGCTTACCCGCTCATGTCGCGGTCCGAGGTTGTCGATCTGTACGTTCAAAATGTTTCGTTTAAAATTCAGTGCGGGTGGAGGGACTCGAACCCCCATGCCTCGCGGCGCCAGATCCTAAGTCTGGTATGTCTACCAATTTCACCACACCCGCAGTTCCCGGCCATCCCCTCACTGGGACGGAAAAGGAGGTGCAAAATTACCACATTTTCGCATCCTTAGTCAATTTTACCTTCCGGAAACTGCCTGGAACTTCTGATTGTTCATAAGGCAAAGGCTTTGTTAAAACACTGTATTTTAGCACGAATATGCCCACCATCCCCGCCATTGACCAGGAAAAGGAGAAGCAGCTCATCCTGAAAGAGTACCGCAATCTGCTGCGTTCGCTGAAGGAGACGATCACCACCAGTGAGCGGAAACAACTGCGTCTTGCCTTTGAAATGGCACTGGAGGCGCATAAAGATATGCGCAGAAAATCTGGTGAGCCCTACATCATTCACCCGCTTCAGGTGGCACAGATCGTGGTCAAGGAAATGGGTCTCAATGCCACTGCCGCTATCTGTGCCATTTTGCATGATGTGGTGGAAGATACTGAGCTTACCCTGGATGATATCAAAAGGGAGTTCGGGGGGAAGGTGGCGAAGATCATTGACGGACTGACGAAAGTATCCGGAGTGTTCGATCTGACCTCCTCCATTCAGGCAGAAAATTTCAAGAAACTGTTGCTCACCCTGGCCGATGATGTCAGGGTCATCCTGATCAAGATCGCCGACAGGCTGCACAACATGCGTACGATGGACAGTATGCCCCGGAAAAAGCAGCTGAAGATCGCCTCTGAAACCCTGTTTCTATATGCACCACTGGCACACAGGCTGGGGTTTTATGCCATCAAGTCTGAGCTGGAAGACCTGGGCATGAAATACACAGAGTCAGAGACTTACAAGGAGATCGCCCGTAAGTTGAGTGACACCAAACGGGAACGCAGCAGGTATATCAATGAATTTACACGACCCATCAAAGAGCGTCTCGATGAAGAGGGTATGAAATACCAGATCTATGGAAGGCCTAAATCCATCCATTCTATCTGGAACAAGATGCGCACCAAGCATGTGACCTTCGAAGAAGTATATGACCTCTTCGCCATTCGGATCATCATCGATTCACCACAAAATAAGGAAAAGGCAGATTGCTGGAAGGTGTATTCCATCGTTACTGAATTATTCACCCCCAATCCTGACCGTCTCCGCGACTGGATCAGCACGCCAAAGGCTAACGGTTATGAGTCGCTGCATACCACGGTCATGGGGCATCGCGGTCGCTGGGTGGAAGTGCAGATACGCACTGTTCGCATGGATGAGATCGCAGAGAAGGGTTTTGCAGCGCACTGGAAATACAAGGAAGGAACAGCAGATAAATCACTTGATACCTGGCTGCGTGAGATCCGTGAACTGTTGCGGAATCCCGACTATAACGCCCTGGAATTTCTGGACGATTTTAAGAGCAATCTGTTCTCGAAAGAGATCTATGTATTTACACCCAAGGGTGACCTCAAGATCCTGCCACAGGACAGTACGGCACTGGACTTTGCCTTTGAGATCCACACCGATGTAGGCTATCATTGTATTGGTGCCAAGGTCAACCACAAGCTGGTACCCCTGAGCCACCGCCTCTCCAACGGAGACCAGGTGGAGGTGATCACGAGTCGTAAGCAGAAACCCAATGAAGACTGGCTCGGATTTCTGATCACCAGCCGGGCGAGGTCCAAGGTCAAGCATGCACTGAAAGAAGAAAAGCGGCAGGTGGCACTGGTGGGAAGAGACATGCTGGAAAAAAAGATGAAGTCACTGAAGCTGCCTCTGGACGATAAGAACATGGCAGAATTGATGTCTTACTATCACCAGCCTACCTCGCTGGAATTGTTCTATCGGATACAGAACAAAGACATCGACCTGAAGGACCTGAAGAATTTTCAGATCAAAGGAGGCCGTATCATCGCACCCAAGCGGCAGGATAAAGGGAAGGGAACCATCAATCCCAACCTCATTACCGCCAACGCAGACCTGCTCATTTTTGATGAGATGAGCGACAAGATCGCCTACTCATTAGCCAAGTGCTGCAATCCTATTGTGGGCGATGATGTGTTCGGGTTCATCACGGTCAATGAAGGCATCAAGATCCATCGCACCAACTGCCCCAACGCTACGGAACTGCTCAGTAAATATGGTTACCGGGCGGTCAAGACCAGGTGGACCAAACAACAGGAGATCGCATTCCTCACAGGGCTTAAGATCACCGGAGTGGACGATGTGGGGCTTGTCAATAAAGTCACCAATGTGATCAGCGGCGAGATGAAACTCAACATGCAAAGCATGACCATCGGCGCCAAAGAAGGTATCTTTGAGGGCACCTTCATGGTGTATGTCAAGAATACCGACGAGCTGGAAGACCTGATCCATCGCATCAGCAGCCTGAAGGAGATCACCAGTGTAACGAGGATCGAAACATGAGCAAGCAAGCAGAAGGCAAAGACAAACCCGGACTGATAGACGAAGTGAAAAACATCTTTGCTGCCCATATGGAACAGCATGGACTTCGCAAAACCCCCGAACGCTTCGCCATCCTCGAGGAGATCTACCGGCGTAACGATCATTTTGATGCTGAGACGCTGTACAATGAAATGCTTCGGCAGCAATACCGGGTAAGCCGGGCAACGGTCTATAATACCCTGGAACTGCTGCTTACCTGCGATCTGGTGTCGCGTCACCAGTTTGGCAAGAACCAGGCACAGTATGAAAAATCATACGGATACAAGCAACATGATCATATCATCTGTGTGGATTGTAAAAAAGTTGTGGAATTTTGTGATCCACGCATCCAGCAGATACAGAGTATGATGGGCGAATTGCTGAACTTTCGCATCACCCACCACTCTTTGCAGATGTATGGCATTTGCGGTACCTGCCAGAAAGCCCGAGAGCTGGCGGCAGAAAAAGCGACGAAAACGTGAGCATGGAATACCAGGTTGAAAGAAAAGAGAACAGCATTGCACTGATCAGCGTCAGGGGACGGATCGTGGGCGAGTACCAGCTGGTACCCCTTACCGAAGAAGTGGATGAACTGCTGGAAGACCAGTACCGCCATATCATCTTTGACCTGTCGCAACTGGAGTTCATGACATCTGCCGGATTGTCTTTCTTTCTAAAGACCCTGACCCGGGTGCGGCACCTGGACGGCGAGGTCATTCTGGTTGCACTCAACCATTTGTTGAATGATCTGCTGGTAACAACAAAACTCAACGCTGTTTTTATTATCGAACCTGATGAGGAAGCAGCTATGCATTACCTGAAAGAAACCGGGGCGGTTCACTAGCCGCCGGGCCCGTGTTCATATTTTCTGACTGAATTGTCGGCTCCATTCCTGAATTTTGCCTTTCAAGCGACACACATGAAAGTGGATGTTTTATTAGGGCTGCAATGGGGCGACGAAGGAAAAGGCAAGATAGTGGACTATCTGGCCGAAAAGTATGATGTAGTAGCCCGTTTTCAGGGCGGCCCGAACGCAGGCCATACCCTGATCCTGAACAACGGGCAAAAATTCGTGCTGCATACCATCCCATCAGGGATTTTCCTGCCGCATACCAGAAACCTGGTGGGAGCCGGTGTGGTCATCGATCCCGTAACCTTCGGCATGGAGATAGCACGTTTGCGGGAAACCGGTGTGGATCCTGCCGGCAGGCTGTTCATCTCCCGCAAAGCCCACCTCATCCTGCCTACCCATAAAATGCTGGACGCTGCTTCAGAAGCATCCAAAGGACATGACAAGATCGGTAGTACGCTGAAAGGAATAGGTCCGGCTTATATGGACAAAACAGGACGAAACGGACTGCGTGTGGGCGATCTGGAGCTCTCCGATTTTCGTGAACGATACGAAAAACTCAAAGCCAAGCACCTGGAGTTGCTGGCACTGTATGGTGACAAGCCCACAGAGATTGCAGGAGAAAAAGAATGGCTTGCCGCAGTGGAAGAATTACTGAAGCTGGACATAGTGGACGGTGAATATTTTATTCATGATGCTTTGACCAGCGGACAAAAAGTACTGGCCGAAGGTGCACAGGGCAGCATGCTGGATGTGGACCACGGCACCTACCCGTTCGTGACCAGCAGCAACACCATCACAGCCGGAGTCTGCACTGGTCTGGGCATTGCTCCACACATGGTAGGCGAGGTGATCGGAATTTCCAAAGTGTACTGTACCAGGGTGGGTAGCGGACCTTTCCCTACTGAACTGTTCGATGAAGAAGGCGATGAACTTCGTCGTATAGGAAATGAATTCGGCGCCACTACTGGCAGACCCCGCAGGTGCGGATGGATAGACCTGCCGGCTCTGAAATATACCATCATGCTGAACGGTGTCACCCAGCTGGCACTGACCAAAGTGGATGTGCTCAACACCTTTGCCTCAGTGAAGGCTTGTGTAGCCTATAAGCATAAAGGGCAAACCACAGACAGGGTACCTTTCGATCTGGTAGGTGCCGATATCGAACCGGTGTATCAGGCATTTCCGGGCTGGCAGTGTGAGCTGGATGGAGAGGGCGGAAGAAGCGGATTGCCGCAAACCCTTCAGGATTATCTGCAGTTCCTCGAAACAGCCGTCGGAGTGCCCGTTACCATGTTATCTGCAGGTCCTGAAAGGGATAAGCTCATGGAATTTTAATAATGGACCGCATCCGGGAAGTCTTTACCTGTGAAGACCCGGTTCTGTTCCGGCAGCAACTGCTGCAGTGGATCTCGGCGTTCGATGTATATGCCGTACTGGACAGCTGTGGCAATGATGTATATGGCCCGCCCGCATTTGATATGCTTTGCGGAGCAGGTATGGCATCAGCGATCTCTCTGGAAGCAGGCGATGCTTTTCAGGCACTGGAATCATTTGCAGCAACCGGCGACTGGTTTTTCGGGCATCTGAACTATGACCTGAAGAATGAAACCGAATCTCTGAGCAGCAGCCATCCTGATTCCATTGGTTTCCCGGATCTTTTTTTCTTTCGTCCGACGATCCTCATCAGACTGCAGGGCCATGAAATCAGTATAGAAAGTCTGACGGCCTCTCCAAAGCAGATCATGGATACCATAGTTTGCCTGGAACCACTTTCATCTTATCAGCCCGGTGCCATGCAAATGCATCCGGTCATGCCCCGGTCAGCGTATCTCAATAAGGTAGAGGCGATCCGCCGGCACATCATAAACGGCGATGTGTATGAACTGAATTTCTGCCAGGAATTTCTGGGAAAAAATGCCCGTCTGGAACCTGTCAAAGTATTCGATGCCTTGTGCGCTGCTGATAAAGCTCCCATGAGTGTGCTGCACCGGAACGGCGACAGGTATCTCATCAGTGCAAGTCCGGAACGCTTTCTGATGAAGCAGGGTAACAGGCTGCTTTCCATGCCCATTAAGGGTACCATCAGAAGGGGAGCAGGTGCAGATGATGAAGAGCTCAAAGAGCAGCTGCGACAAAGTATCAAAGACCGGGCAGAGAATGTCATGATCACTGATCTGGTGCGCAATGATCTGACCAGGTTTGCCAAAACGGGCAGCATCCGGGTAGATGAGCTGTTTGGGGTCTATCCTTTCGCACGGGTATTTCAGATGATCAGTACGATCAGTGCAGAGCTGCAGGATGATGCCGTTCCCGTGAAGACCATACGCCAGGCATTTCCCATGGGAAGTATGACCGGAGCCCCGAAGGTCAAAGCGATGGAACTGATTGACAGGTATGAGGTCAGCAGGAGGGGATTATACTCAGGAGCCTTCGGGTACTTTACACCCGATGCCGACTTTGACTTCAACGTGGTGATCAGAAGTGTGCTCTATAACCAGCGATCAGGGGTGGTATCAGTGCAGGCCGGCGGGGCTATAGTTTATGATTCTGATCCGGTGCAGGAGTATGAAGAATGTCTGCTGAAAGCCTCCTCGCTCTTTGATGTGTTGCGGGCTGAACTTATTCAGCAATGAACAGATAGTAGTTCTTCTTGCCTCTCTGGAACAGCAGATATCGGTTGCCGATAAGATCTGCAGTGGTGACCGTCATATCCGCATCTTCGATCTTCTCTTTGTTGAGCTGCAGGGATTTTTCCTGCAGGGCCCTGCGCAATTCTCCCTTGCTGGGAAGCACATTGCTGTGTTCACACAAGAGGGAGGGGAGGTCAGCACCTGATTCCAGCACCGATCTGGCAATATGAAATTGAGGCACCCCTTCGAATACATCCAGGAAGGTATCGTTGTCCAGTTTGCGCAAAGACTCGCTGGTGGACTTTCCAAAGAGGATGTCGCTGGCGGCGATTGCTTTTTCCAGATCTTCCTCAGAGTGCACCCTGGCGGTCACCTCTTCTGCCAGTGCCTTTTGCAGTTTGCGCAGGTGCGGTTCTGCTGCATGTTCCGAGATCAGAGATTCCAGGGTGGTCCGGTCTTTCAGTGAAAATATTTTAATATAAGTTTCGGCATCAGTATCAGAGGCATTGAGCCAGAACTGGTAGAATTTATAAGGACTGGTGCGTTTCGGATCGAGCCAGATGTTGCCACCTTCGGTCTTGCCGAATTTAGTACCATCAGCCTTCTTGATCAGGTTGGTACAAATGGCAAATACTTCGCCGCCTTCCATCCTCCGCACCAGTTCATTACCGGTGGTAATGTTTCCCCACTGATCACTTCCTCCCATCTGCAGCATCACACCCCTGTTCTTCCAGAGGTAGTAGAAGTCATATCCCTGCAATAGCTGGTAAGAGAACTCTGTAAAGGAGATGCCTTTTTCCAGACGTGTCTGTACGCTGTCTTTCGCCATCATATAGCTGATGGTGATGTGCTTTCCCACTTCTCTCAGAAAACCAAGAAAGGAGAAATCTTTCATCCAGTCGTAGTTGTTCACTACCTCAGCGCTGTTAGCACCGCAATCGAAATCCAGAAATTTCTCCAGTTGTTTTTGCTGGCATTCCACATTGTGCCGGAGGGCCGCTTCATCCAGCAGGTTGCGTTCTGCACTTTTTCCACTGGGGTCGCCCACCATACCAGTGGCACCACCTACCAGTGCAATGGGTTTGTGGCCACAGCGCTGAAAATGGAGGAGGGTCATGACCTGAACCATGTTGCCCACGCCCAGGCTATCGGCGGTAGGGTCAAAACCGATATAACCGGTGGTCATTCCCTTGTTGAGGTGATCTTCCGTGCCTGGCATGATATCAGCCAGCATTCCCCGCCAGCGCAGCTCTTCCACAAAATTCGACATGCCGCAAAAATAGGCCATTCACGTCATTGCGCTGTCAAAGCTGACATGGTTTTCAGCCGTTAATTGAACAATTTTGACGGAAACGCACTTGAACCAGTATGAACTTCCTGAGCCACTACTACCATGAATTGCCTGTCAGCGATCCGTATTTCGTGGCCGGTGTGATCATGCCTGACATACTTTCCAACTACTCCAAACGGAACGGCGAAAAGGTGCGCCTGAATCCATCAAAACTGAAAGCGGGAGTGGAAGCGCCTTACCGGTCGCTGGCAGAGGGGGTCAGGCAGCATTATTTTGTAGATGGCTTTTTTCATGACTCCGGTTTCTTTGACGAAATGACCAGTGTCATTGAAGAAAAGGTGCATGCCCTTGATTTTCAGTGCTTCCGGAGGCGATTATTTGCCTTTAGCCACGTCTTTCTGGAGCTCATGCTGGACCGGTCACTGCTGCTGGAAGACCGAACCATTGCTGACAATATGTATGGCTTGTTGGAAGAGCTGGACGCCAAGACGGTAAGTGGTTTCTTTAACCTCCAGGAGCAGGAAGACCATGCCGATGGGATAGCCAGGCATATTCAGGTGTTTACGGAACGCCGGTTCATATACCATTATGCCGATGAAGAACGTTTGATGATGATCCTGGATGCCATTAACAGCGGTTTTGGTAACCCTGCGTTCACTCAATCAGACAGAATGCAGCTGACCCACCTGATTCATGACATGGACGGGATATTGCGCACTGAAAAGTTTCCTAAATTTCCGGCTGATTCCTGATATGCTGAAACGCCACTTATTAATCATACTGCTGATGTGCGGAGTGTTCTCTGCACAGGCTCAGGCTGTTCGAAAGTATTCCAATGAGTTTTTGTCGATCGGCATTTCCGGCCAGGGTATGGCTATGGGAGGCAGCATGGTTGCCGGGGTGGATGATGTGACTGCCGGATACTGGAATCCGGCCGGCTTACTGCTCATAGGCAACGATATGCAGGTGGGGCTGATGCACGCTGAGTATTTTGCGGGCATCGCCAAGTATGACTATGGAAGTGTGGCCATTCCGCTGCAGCAGAAAGATGCCGTACTGGCATTTTCACTGATCCGTTTTGGTGTGGATGATATTCCCAATACGCTCTTTCTGATTGGACCTGACGGAAGCATCAACTACGATAACATCACTTCTTTTTCAGTAGCTGATTATGCATTTCTCAGTTCCTACGCCACCAGGCTGGCATGGAATGACCTGCGCATAGGAGGAAGTGCCAAGATCATTCACCGTACTGCCGGATACTTTGCCACTTCCTGGGGTTTCGGATTGGACATCGGGGCACAGATGGAGAAAGGTAACTGGGAATTTGGTGTCATGGGCCGCGACATAACCGGAACCTTCAATGCCTGGTCATTCGGTTTCACGGAAGAAGATCAGGCTGTGTTGCTGGCAACCGGAAATGCGCTACCTGAAAGCTCGCTTGAGATCACCACGCCCCGCATCATTCTGGGTGCCGGTTACAACATGGCACTGGGCGAACATTTTACCCTGAGGCCTGAACTGAATCTGGACCTTACCACCGATGGTAAGCGCAATGTCTTGCTGGCGGCAGATCCGGTCAGCATGGATCCGCATCTGGGCATTGAAGCCGGCTATAAAGATTTCATTTATCTGAGGGCCGGAGTGAATAATGTGCAACAGGCCATTGCAGATGACGCTACCACTGAAAGCTGGGTATTGCAACCCAATCTGGGCGTGGGGGTGGTCATAGGACCTATACATCTTGATTACGCTTATACTAATATAGGAAACCAGGCGGAAGTGCTGTATTCTCATGTGGTGTCGCTGCAGTTGTCCATGCCTTCGCGTCAGGTTCCTGATCAAAACTGATCCGCTAACCTGCGCCTATGATCAAACGCATACCCTCGCTTATTATACTGCTCTGGTTCGCTTCGGCACTGTCGGCGCAAACAGACCTGTATGGCAATGAATGGATATCATATGATCAGCAGTATCTGAAGATCAGAACAGCTGCAGACGGGCTTTACCGCCTGCACTATGATGAGCTGGCAGACGCACTTACAGCCATCGGTACAGATATAGCCACTATTGCTCCTGACGACTTTCAGCTATTTCAGCTGGGCGAAGAGCAATATCTGTACATTGAAGGAGATGGAGATGGCAGCTTTGATCCGGGAGACTTCATCGAGTTTTACGGAATCCGCAATGATGGAAAGCTGGATACCCGTCTCTATGAAAATGAGCAGTATCAGATACATACCTATACCAGCCTCTTTACCGATACCGCAGTTTATTTTCTCACCTGGAACTCAGATCCGGGCCACCTGCGCATGGAACAATTGGCCAATGTGCTTAGTGACATGCCAGAACCGGAATCGCATTATGAATTTCGCACCCTCATGATCAACGGCTCCACTACGGTGTTGAATCACGGTGCAAGTTATTTTGCTCCCGGAAGGTATTACCTGGAGATCTATTCATCTAAATATGACGACGGAGAAGGTTTTTCTGAGACCAGGTTTGCAGGTACCACCAGAAACAAGACACTGAGCACTTCCAATATATACTCCGGAGAAGATGCTTTTGTGCCCACCCTTCGAACAGCGGTCATTGCAACCAATGAAGTGGAACATCACTATACCATTTCCTTTAATGGAACCACTTTGTATGACACCAGTTTTACAGGATATGATTTTAAAAAATATGAATTTTCTATAGACAATTTATTGAGCAGTAATACCGTGTCGTTTGCGTCACTGAATGGCAGTAATGACTATCTGCGAAACTGTTATATTGAGATCACCTATCCGCGTATCTGGGATTTCAATAATGCCAGCAAAGTGGGCCTGCGGCTGGTCAACTCTTTATCGGCCACCAAATATCTGGTCATCACTGATTTCAATGAAAAGTCCACCGATCCGGTTATCTGGGATTTTGACGATCACAAAAGAATGATCGGTACCATTGTTGGTTCCAATACAGAGATCCTTATGCCTTACGATGCTTCAGGCAACAGGATATGGCTGAGCAGCCAGGATACCCTTGATATTCTGCAGGTGCAGGAACTGGAGCCGGTAACCTTCATTGATTTCAATAACCCGGTCAACCAGGGTGACTACCTGATCATTTCACATGCAGGGTTGCGTGATGACGGAACTGGTGAAGACTGGATACAAGCTTATGCTGACTATAGAGAGGGGTTTGCAGGCGGATCTTTCCAGCCGCTGATTGCGGATATAGCACAGCTGACCGATCAGTTTGCTTATGGTATTAAAACACATCCGCTGGCTGTCAGGAATTTTGTATTCTTTGCTGAAGATCATTTTGAAACCGATCCAAGGTATCTGTTCCTGATAGGTAAAGCAAGAAAGTATGATGGTTGCAGGAACAATGCAGAAAGCTTTGCGCAGAATACCGTACCTACATTTGGCAATCCGGGTTCAGATGTACTCCTGGTGTGCAGGCCGGGAAGCTATATTCCGGAACTTCCAGTTGGCAGACTGGTAGCATATAACGGCACAGAAGTGAAAAACTACCTGGATAAAGTGGTAGAGTACGAAACTGTGCAGGCAACGACCGATCAGACTATTGAAAGCAAAGCATGGATGAAGAACATGCTGCATTTTGCAGGAGGGTTGAATGAATATGAGCAGAGCCTGTTCAATACCTACCTGCGTAACCTGGGTGATATTGCTGAAGACACGCTGTATGGAGCCAATGTTATTCAGTTCAACAAGATCACTACAGATCCAATTTTTTATGAAACATCAGACTATATCGATTCCCTTATCAATAGTGGAGTTTCACTGGTCACATTCTTTGGTCACAGCACTACCGGCTCATTTGATTACAATATCGGCGATCCTGAAGATTTTACGAATTATGGAAAGTACAATGTGATTTTTGGTAACGGATGCAATACTGCGGCAATCTTTGATGGCACCATCACACTGGGTGAAAAGTATATCAATACCGAAGACAGGGCCTCTATCGCATTTATTGCTGCCACTACTTTTTCACTTGCAGGCAGCCTGTATAACTATGGCCTGAGATTCTATGCAGAACTTTCCCGATACAGGTATGGTCAGGGCATAGGAGATGCACTGCAGGGTGCAGCAGAATATATTTCCGCTTTTGACAACATTTATGACCTCCTGACCCTGCAGCATACAGCCCTGCAGGGTGATCCGGCTCTCAGGCTCAATACCCATAGTTTACCGGATTATGTGATAGAAGAACCCTATGTGTTTTTTGAACCTTCAGTTATTACCACACTGGAAGACTCTTTTACAGTGCAGGTGGTGGTGACCAACATTGGAATGGCCATTGACAAGGATTACACAGTATCAGTTGAAAGGATCAGGCCTGATGGCAGCAGTGAGCTGGTTACCCGAACACTGAGAAGTGCTCAGTTTCGGGATACCGTAGGTATCAGGCTTTTTACCGATGCTAACAGCGGAGTGGGTTTGAATAGTTTTACCATTACCGTTGACTATGGAGATTCCATAGCTGAGATCGCAGAGTGGAATAATGTTATTAGCAAGACCCAGCTGATACTTGGTGATGATGCTAACCCGGTCTATCCCTATGAATTTGCACTGATCAATGAAGCACCTGATTATCTTGCTGCTTCCACAAGTAATCCATTTGCAGGTACCCGTACTTATGTGATGCAGATCGATACCACAGCCTCTTTTAACAGTCCTTTGTTGCAAAGCCATTCTGTTACCCAGAGCGGAGGAGTGCTGAAATGGGAAGCGCCGCCCGTTACATGGCTCTCCGGCAGGGTATATTACTGGCGTGTCAGTGTGGATACTGCAGGTGGTGCTGATTATCTCTGGCGCACAAGTTCCTTCCGTTATAAAAGCGGCGAGGAGATAGGTTGGAATCAAAGCCATTATTTTCAGTATGCCGATGATTTATACGATAACATCTCTCTGGATGAGGACCGCAATTTCCACTTCGTCAACAACTATGTCAACTACCAGGTGGCTACAGGTATTTACCCTACCACTGACTGGACCGAAGTGACCAGCTATCTGAATGGCGAAGAGATGGCTGTAGGCTCCTGTGCCAATAATGGGTTTGTAGTATTTGTGATCGATCCGGTAAGTGGCTATCCCTGGCAGGTATCTGAAGTGGATGATTCCGGTTTCGGACCTTATGGAGATATTTACTGTTCTGCCGATGCCTATGAACAGATCATTCAGTTCAGTACGGCTGATCTGGAGAGCAGAACTGCTTTCTATCATTTCATGAAGGACAGTGTACCAGACGGCACCTATTTCTTGTGTTACAGCAATAACTATCCGCAATTCAATGAGTGGCTCGATGATACCTTGTCACTGGGTGGCGAAAGCCTTTTCGATGCATTCAACGAGTACGGTGCGGTCATGATCAACGATCTGGCTGTATATGATTTTGACAGATCATACATCTTCTATGCAAAAAAAGGTGAACCTGCTTCTGCATTTGAGATCATTGGCGACACGCTGGGAAACAAGATCGATGCCGTGGTCAATATTTCAGGCCTTTGGGATGAAGGCAGCTACACTTCAGAACGCATTGGACCTGCCGCCGCCTGGGATCAGGTGAAATGGAATTATGAAGCTCCGGATTCAGAAGCAGACAGTGTGTATCTGGAGGTTCTGGGAGAAGATGAATACGGAATGCAAACATTACTTTCCAGCGGGCTTGTTTCCGGCGATACCACCATCAGCTGGATCGATGCTAACATGTATCCTTATATACGCCTGCGCACCAATACCTTTGATGATGTGGTAAGAACACCTGCTCAACTCAACGAATGGCAGGTCATCTACACACCGCTAGGAGAGGCTGCCCTGAATGCATTTGCTGATTTTTCCTGGCAGAAAGACAGCATACAGCAGGGTGAGCCGCTGCATTTCAGAGTGGCTGTAGATAATGTGAGCGCCTGGGATCTGGATAGTATGCTTATTGCGTTCACCATTCAGGATGCTGCCAATGTATTGCATCCCGTACCTTTTGAAAGACAGGATTCCATTCGTGCATTTGAAAGGTTAACGGCCGATATTACCATTGACACAAAAGACATTCCTCCAGGTGCTTCCACGCTGATCGTGGAGGTCAATCCCCCGTTTGACCAGCCGGAACAATATCACTTCAACAACATAGGCTATTTACCCCTGCACGTATCTGGTGATCTGTCCGATCCGAACATAGACGTCACTTTTGACGGAGTACATATTCTGGATGGCGATATTGTTTCAGCCAGCCCGGCTATCGTTATCGCCCTGAAAGATGAAAATACATTTCTGGCTCTTTCTGATACCAGTCTGATGCAGGTTTCTGTGAAGTATCCTGACGGATCTGTTGTTCCATTTGCTTACCATGACGGCACCCTGATATTCTATCCGGCTGAGACCGCTGCCACGAACAATACTGCCAGGATTGAAATGAATCCTGATTTCAGTCAGGATGGTTTATACGAATTATGGGTGAACGGGGCTGACGTGAGTGGTAACAGCAGTGGCGACGGGGTGGACTATCGCATCGGATTTGAAGTGGTCAATAAGCCGATGGTGAGCAATGTTCTGACCTACCCGAATCCATTTACTACACAAACCAGATTTGTGTTCACGCTGACTGGCAGTGAAGTACCTGATTACATTAAAGTTCAGATCCTGACCGTGAGCGGAAAAGTGATCCGCGAAGTACTGGCTCCTGAGCTTGGCCCATTGCATATAGGAACGAATATCACTGAGTTTGCCTGGGACGGAACAGATAAATTTGGTGATCCGGTTGGAAACGGACTCTATCTGTACCGTGTGGTTTTCAGACTGGACGGTCAGTCACTGGAGCACTTTGATACAGGAACCGATCAGTATTTCGAGAGCGGTCTGGGTAAAATGTATCTGGCCAGATAAAAAAAGCCCCGTTAAACAACGGGGCTTTTTTTATCTTGAAGCTATTATTTAGAAGCGATCTTCATTTTACGGAAGGTTTCGTCATGCATAGCTTCCATTGCTTTGTCTATCGCCTCATCCTGAGAGTTATAGACCACCCAGAAGGCTTCAAAATCATACAGATTTCTGGCGATGGTAGAACGAAGTAACAAGTCAAGTCTTTCCTTACAGGTTTCAAACTCTTCCTCATTGAATGCTACTTCTTCAGAAGTTGCATAATCAATGAATTCTTTCCAAAGTCCTTCGGTCACCTTAAAACCATTCAGAAATGCAAAGGCATCCGGATATTGTTTATTCAGTTCTTCGCGGTGGTCATTTACATATGTCAGACTGAACTGGTTGTGCAGGCTGTTACGCAGTATATCCAGATAGTACTCTGTGGTCCAGGTAGTATCTATTGGTACATAGATATCAGGCATGATACCACCTCCGCCGTAAACCACCCGTTTTGCATTGGTGAAATACTTCAGGGAGTCCGGGTATTCAAATACATGATCGGCGGTAAGTTCTCCATCCTGAAAGCGTTCATCGAGATCTTTGTGATAAGCATCTATTCCATCGTCATAAGGCTTTTGGATACACCTGCCAGAAGGAGTATAGTATCTGCTTACAGTAAGTCTGACAGCAGACCCGTCGGTCAGGTTGTACGGACGCTGCACCAGACCTTTTCCAAAACTGCGCCTTCCAACGATCAAGGCACGATCCCAGTCTTGCAGGGCTCCGGAAACGATCTCACTGGCAGAAGCCGACGATTCATCTATGAGCACCACTACTTTCCCGGATTGCATTTTTCCAAATGAGGTAGCATATGCATCCTGTCTTGGGTAAGCCCGGCCATCGGTATAAACGATAAGCTTTCCGGCATCCAGAAATTCATCGCTCAGATCAATGGCTGCATTCAGATATCCACCGCCGTTTCCGCGAAGATCCAGGATCAGGTTCTCCATGCCATCGCCTTTCAGTTCAGACACAGCATCACGGAATTCTTCAACAGTAGATGCGGCAAATTTGCTTACGCGGATATAGCCTGTTTCAGGATCCAGCATATAGGATGCATCAACGCTGTATAGTGGTATCACATCTCGGGTAATGGAAAAGTCCTGAGGTTTTGTCAGGCCTTTGCGGTCAATACTGACCTTCACCCTGGTGCCTTTTGGTCCGCGAAGTCTGTCGGTCACTCCTTTGTTGGTGATGCCAATTCCGGCTACATTTTCGCCGTCTATCACCACGATCTTATCGCCGCTCATGATGCCCACTTTTTCTGATGGCCCGCCTGAAATGGTATTCACTACGATGATGGTATCTCGAAGAATATTGAACTGAATACCCACACCCTCAAAATTGCCTTCCAGCGGCTCGTTGGCCTGCTGTAATTCTTCTTCGGTAAAATAGACAGAGTGGGGGTCCAGGTGTTCCAGAATGGCATTGATGGCCTCATCGACCATTACGCCCGGGTCCACATCTTCCAGGTATTTGGAATCTATGAGCTGCATGAAACGCTCCAGCTTGAGCTGAGCTTCCTGCATGGTCATGGTAGTGTCGCTGGCGGTCTGTGCGAACACAGATGCCCCGGTCAGTAACAGAATGAATAGAAGAGATTTTGCGCTGTTGTACATAATGATAGGCTTAACAAATTATCAACGTTAAAGGAAGCAAGTTTTTATGATAAGACGCAATTTTTAAAAGTATTTCACATTTCATGCCATAAATCCCGGAAAGCTGCTGCATCCGGCGGTTGTTTACCTTTGTGACATGCGTAACAGGGCAACAGGCTTTGTATTGATGTCAACGATGTTCTTCGCCCTGATGAACGTGTGTATCAAGCTGTTGCCTGGAATACCCAGCTATGAAATAGTGTTGTTTCGTTCTGTGATCTCTTTCATCTTATCACTTACTCTGTTGCTGCGTCTCAGGATATTCCCGTTCGGGAAAGGCAATTACTTTTACCTCATCATGCGGGGAATAGCTGGTTCAGCGGCCTTGCTGATTTATTTTTATACGCTGCAACACCTGCCACTGGCCACTGCAGTCACAGTGCAATATCTGTCGCCGCTTTTCACTGTTCTGTTCGCTGCTTTTCTGCTGAAAGAGAAGCTTCGCTGGCAACAATGGATCTTTTTACTACTCTCTTTTGCCGGGGTGGTGCTGATAAAAGGGTTTGGCAATGATTTTCCCGTTTCTCTGTTGTTACTGGGTATGCTGTCGGCGGCGCTTACCGGCTTTGCCTATAATGCAGTCAGAAAGGCGGGCGAGACTGAGCATGCACTGGTTGTGGTGTTCTATTTGCCATTGGTCACCATTCCGGTCATCACGCCTTTTGCCGTGAACAACTGGGTGATGCCTTCGGGCAACGAATGGCTGTTGTTAATTGCTGTCGGGTTGCTGACACAGATCGCCCAGGTGTATCAGACCAGGGCATATCAGATTGAGATGGCCAGCAGGGTAACGCCTTATACTTTTCTGGGGATCGTTTTCGCCATCATCTTTGGCATCTTCATATTTCATGAGCACTATACGCCGACCGGTTATCTGGGGATGATCATAGTGATGACCGGTGTCGTGCTGAATTTCTTCTTTCTGAACAGGTTAACCAGTTTACGCAGGTTGCAGGCCTATCTCAGGCATTTTCCGGGTGGGTGATCAGGCTTCCAGTACCAGGAAAATATTGCCTGAATCTGATGAAGAAGTTTCGCCGGGGTGGTTGCTGTATCCAACATATTCCAGTGACCTGATCTTCCAGCCACTTTCGGCCACCAATTTTCTGATCTCCGTTTCTGTGAAGTAATGCAGGTATGCCAGGTGGTCGTGTCTGTTCCTGCTGTAGAAAACATCACCTGATTCATAGTTGAAATGCTTCAGATGAAGTTTCCGGTGCATTTCTCTGATCAGCGGGCCCCATTCAGTCTGGTCATCCAGGTTGAAAACATCTACAAAAAGCAATGCTCCCTGTTTGGCAAGCCGGAGTAATCTGCGCAAATAGTCCACCCGGACCTCATGGCAGGACAGATGACCAAATGCATATAAAGTGGTCAGTATGTCAAACTTCCCGCTTAGATGCAGTTCAAAATCGTTCCAACTGGCATGCATGATCTCCAGGTCTCTGTCTTTAGCTTGTTCCACCATCTCCTTACTGAGATCGACCCCGATAATCTGATAATCTTTGCCCGACAAAGTTCTGATCTCTGTAGCCCGCCTGCCGGTTCCGCACGCCATTGCCAGCAAACGGTCCACATTGCCAGCCTGTTGTAAATGACCTGCTATTCGACTGTTGATTCCTTCAATATATAGTTTTCTGGATGCGTATGCCTGGTCAAGATAATCGTACATGGTAGCCTGATCATCATAGTAGGCTTCCAGCATGTTGCTTATGGTTGTTGCATCCGGTTTGGGGATGAGGGGGCGAATGATATGAGATGCGGGTTCATCATCGCCTGACGTATCATAAGAGAAAGCATGGTCTGTGATTCTGCTGAAAGATGAAACAGGCTCATCCCAGCTGGCACTGGCAGCCTGATCATTCAGGATACCTATTCGGCCATTTGCCAGATCATAGATCTGAAGACCGTCCAGGTTCACCAGTGCGGGATGATAGAAGTGCACTGTGATCAGGGGCTGGGTTTCCGATCCATTCCGTATGGTGTGGATGATATTGTCCTGCTCCGGAACAATGCCTCCTGCATGAACGGTAGTGATGGATGTTTCCCGAAGGATGCCATCTTTCATAGCATATTCCACATTTTGGCAAACACCCCTGACAACTGCCACATAACCCCAGAATCCTTCATGGAAATGCACTGCACTTGCAGCTCCCGGGCTCCAGTATAACACCAGACATTCAATAGGGTCCAGGGTTACGATCTTTCGGGAATACCCGGTGGTAACCTTTTCCGGTAAGTGCTCAGCATAAGGATAAGAAGCAGGATCTGTCTGGTATAAGACCCTGCCCACTTCTTCAAAACTGATCCGGTCTGCCGGGATGGATCGCAAAGATTGTATGATCTGCTCCATGTTCGGAGCAATGAAAATAGTCAAAAGCTGTCAATGCTTTCACATTAATAAACAACATATAATAAATAACAGGTAGTTTCAGAGTTGCAATAACCTGCGGGCTGTAATTTCGGAAGGATCTGTAGTCAGCACCTTGTTTCTGATCTCCAGATGTTGCAGGTCGCAGTCGTAGTCTTCCATCCATTCAGAAGCATGCAAGCACAGAGATTCTATGGATTGCAGGATATACTCCAGTTCATCATTGGTTGTGGTAGGGTGCAGGGAAAGCCTGACCCATCCCGGCTTATGGGAAAAGTCGCCAGACAGAATTTCATTTGCGATCTCTTCACTGTTCTGGCTGTCTATATACAACAGATAGTGACCGTATGTACCGGCACAGGCGCAGCCACCTCTTACCTGGATACCGAAACGGTCATTGAGCATTCTCACTACCAGGTTATAATGAAGATCGTCAATGTAGAAGGAAATAACAGGTAATCTTTCACGTATTTCTCCTGCCAGGATATGCAGATTGGTGATGGCCTTCAGTCTGGGCCAAAGCATATCCATGATCTCTTTTTCACGGGCAGCTATCTGTTCCGTTCCCATTTCTTCTTTCAGGAGAATGCTCAGGGCTGTGCGCATGGTGCCAAGAAAAGCGGGAGTGCCGCCATCTTCACGCAATTCAATATCGTCCAGATAAAGATGGTAACCCCAGGGATCGGTCCATTTCACTGTTCCTCCGCCCGGATGGTCAGGTACTGATGTATGATAGAGTTTCTTATTGAAGACCACAGCTCCGGGTGCCCCAGGCCCTCCTAAAAATTTATGGGGAGAAAAGTACACTGCATCCAGGTATTCATCCTGTTCATCAGGGTGCATATTGATATCAATATAAGGAGCAGAACAGGCAAAGTCCACAAAACAATATCCACCAGCCCGGTGAATCATACCCGCCATGGTATGATAGGGTGTCATGATACCGGTTACATTGCTGCAGGACGTTACGGCAGCGATCTTCAGCGGCCTGTCACGGTATTCTTCCAGCAGGGCAGCAAAATGCTTCAGATCAACCAGCCCATTTTCATCAGGGTCTATGATCCGCACCTCTGCAATGGTTTCCAGCCAGGATGTCTGGTTGGAATGATGTTCCATATGGGTGATGAACACTACAGGTCGTTCATCAGGTGTCAGGCTAACCTTGTTTCTGAAATCTTCATGAAGTTTAAAACCAAGGATCCGCTGCAGCTTGTTCACCACTCCTGTCATGCCGGAGTTACTGGATATCAGCACATCATCAGGACCGGCGTGTACGTGCGCCTTGATGATACCCATGGCATGGTGATAGGCCCGTGTCATAGCGCTGCCGGTATAATTAGTATCGGTATGGGTATTGGCTACAATGGGGTATATCTCCCGTAAAAACTTTTCTTCGATCTTCCGATCAAGTCTGCCGCTTGCTGTCCAGTCGGCATAGATGATCTTCTTTTCTCCATAAGGTCCGGAAAAGGTCTCATCCACCCCGATGATACGGTCGTGAAATGGTTTGAAATATGTTTCCCAAGCAGATACCTGATACATAAAGGCAGAATTCTTAAGCAACAGCTTCCTGCACCAGCGCAGCTGCTTCTTTCAGCAGGATGGCACTCTTTACTTTTAAGCCGCTTTCGTCTATCATTTGTTTGGCTTCTTCAGCATTGGTTCCTTGCAGGCGGACTATGATAGGCACACTGATCTCACCAATATTCTTATAGGCATCTATGATCCCTTGCGCTACACGGTCGCAGCGAACAATGCCACCGAATATATTGACCAGTATGGCCTTGACCTCAGGATCTTTCAGAATGATCTTGAATGCTGTTTCCACCCTTTGTGCATCGGCAGTTCCTCCCACATCGAGGAAGTTGGCCGGGTTGCCGCCGGAAAGTTTGATGATGTCCATGGTAGCCATTGCCAGCCCGGCACCATTTACCATACAACCTACATTTCCATCCAGTTTGACGAAGTTGAGTCCGGCTTCTCCAGCTTCAACTTCCGTAGGATCTTCTTCCGTAAGATCTCGCATAGCTGCAATATCAGCATGTCTTCCCAGGGCGTTGTTGTCAACCACGCATTTGGTATCTACCGCAATGATCTTACCGTCAGACGCTTTCAGAACAGGGTTGATCTCCAGAAGTGAACAATCATTTCCTGTGAAGGCATTGTAGAGGCTGGTCACGAAGCGTGTCATCTCTTTGAAAGACTCGCCAGACAATCCCAGATTGAATGCAACTTTCCGGGCCTGAAAAGGCATGATTCCTACAGCAGGATCGATCCATTCTTTGTGGATCAGATGTGGGGTTTTGTCGGCTACTTCTTCAATATCCATTCCGCCCTCTGTGGAATACACGATCACGTTTCTGCTTTTCTCGCGATCCAGCAGAACCGAAACATAGAATTCTTTCGTATCCTCAGCTCCGGGGTAGTACACATCCTGTGCAATCAGAACCTGGTTTACCAGTTTGCCTTGGGCGCCCGTCTGAGGCGTTACCAATGTGGCGCCGAGAATAGCGCCAGCTTTTTCTGCTACTTCTTCGAGTGATTTCGCCACTTTGACACCCCCGGCTTTACCACGGCCACCGGCGTGGATCTGGGCCTTCACCACCCAAATGGAAGTGCCGGTATCTTCGTGAAGCTTTTTGGCGGCAGCTACTGCCTCATCAACGGTCTTTGCTACAATGCCTTGCTGTATGCGTACGCCAAAGCGACTGATCAGTTCTTTACCCTGGTATTCATGCAGATTCATCTCAACTGTTTTGCCCGCAAAGATACACAATGCCACCGTGGCTGACCGCCTTCAGGTCCAGATTATCCCAACACGAAACTGCGCATGGAAACAGATCCCATGGTATTTTTTTCATTGAAATAGAACAGGTCATCGCCGGGTAAGGAAGCACCTAAGGCATAGAGCATTGGCAGGTAATGTTCAGTTGTTGGTATGGAAAGATCGGCAGCACGGCCAAGTTTCCTGAATGCTACCAAAGACTGATGGTCACCTTTATTGATCAGTTCTTTTACCTGTTCATCAAATTCTATCGTCCAGTCATAGGCTGAATCATTCCATTGTGCCATCCGAAGGTTGTGCACAATATTACCGCTGCCAACAATGAGCAATCCTCTTTCCCGGAGGCCAGAAAGTTCCCGGGCCAGTGCATAGTGTTGCTCCGGGCTTGCTTTGGCATCCAGACTCAGCTGAAAGACCGGCACGTTGGCTTCCGGGAACATTTTTTTAAGCACACTCCAGCTTCCGTGGTCCAAACCCCAGTCATGGTCTTCCTGTACAGAAACGGTTTGCACCGTGTCCTTAACGGTTAAAGCCCAGGCAGGAGAGCCGGGTGCGGGGTAGTTGATCCGGTACATTTCTTCCGGAAAACCGTAGAAATCATGGATGGTTTCAGGTTTGTCAGTCATTGCCACCTTTGTGCCATTGGTCATCCAGTGTGCAGATACGCACAAGATGGCCTGTGGCAGGGGCAGCTGTTTGCCAATGCGTTCCCATTCATTGCTGAAAGCATTCTCTTCTATGGCATTCATGGGGCTGCCATGTCCCACGAACATGGCTGGCATCACCCCGTCGTATCCGGTTGGGAGCAGTTCGGTCAGATCTTTTAGTTGTAAGGCTGTCATGGCCATCAGGCTGTTTTGTATGAATTGTCTGCGGTGCATATTCGGTACCTTTGCATGCAATATGAATGACCAGCAAGCAAAAAAAGTTTCCGAATCTACGACCATTTTTACAGAGATCGTGATGCCTAATGATACCAATCCAATGAACAATCTCATGGGAGGTAATCTGCTTAAATGGATGGACATTGCCAGTGGTATTTGCGCCGGAAAGCATGCAGGGAAGGTGGCGGTAACTGCTGCAGTGGATAATGTCAGCTTTGGGCGCCCTATTAAGATCGGGGATGTGGTGACCATTGAAGCTCAGGTGACCAGAGCTTTCAACTCCTCCATGGAGATCTATATCGAGGTATTCAAAGAGAATATCAGGAGCAGATCTGCAAAAGTGAAGTGCAACGAAGCCTATTATACTTTCGTTGCCCTGGATGATGACGGTCGTCCGTGTGCTGTTCCTCCGGTAGATCCTCAAACCGATGAAGAGAAGCACAGGTTTGAGCGGGCCATGCGGCGAAGAGAGTTGCGTCTGATCCTGGCAGGGCGCATGAAACCAGAAGAAGCGGCTGAGTTAAAGGCGATATTTATTCCATAAAAAAAGCCGGCTATTGCCGGCTTTTTTTATGGTTAAATATCAAATTAGTATGGCTTGTTCGGAAGGTTGACCGGCTGAATGAAGTTTTCTTCCTTCACCATATCCTGTTTACCCAGATAGGTCCAGACGATGGCTTTGCTGTACTCATCAAAGACTTTGTTGATGTCTTTAAGTGCAGTGGCATTCACATTATCTGTAAATGACTCCATTTGTTCCCATCCTCCCATGACCTCAGAAACTCCAAGAGAATTGGCGAGGCTGGATGTAGTTTCCATGCCCATATAATACTGGGTCAGAAAGACTTCTTTTACATCTCTCAGTTCATCTTCCAAAAAGCCTTCCTTCTTGATCTTGTTGATCTCATCTACCATAACCTGCATACTTTCTTCGGGCTTGGTAGTGGATATATAGATCACACTATAGGGGTTGTTTACAGCTGCCATGGCATAGAATGCAGCTGGAGCATAAGACAGGCTTCGCTTGGTGCGCAGTTCTGTGAAGTAACGATCGCCAAGAATTGACATGGCAATCTGCATGGCCACTCCATCTTTGGAATTGGCATATGGTGCACTCATGACACCGCGAATGTAGTTGGTAGCAATGTCGCGGTCTTCAATGAAGTATTTGCCTTCGGTCAGAATGGTCCTTTGTTCTTGTGCTCCGGTACTTCCCTGGGGCAGGTTTGCCAGTGAGGTTTTGATCTTGGCGGTCAGATCTTCTTTACTGATATTACCAACCACCACCAGGAAACAGCGTTTCTTACTGATCACTTTCTGGTGGTACTGTTTGACCTGATCTACAGTAAGTTTTTCCAGTGCTTCCGGTGTACCGGAGGGGTCTTTACGATAATTGGACTTTGGAAAAGCATTGATGCGGGAGGTCAGTGCGAGGTGTGAGTCCGGGTCGCTTTCAGCATTTTTGGCCCCTGCAATCAGTTGCTGTTGTAACAAATTGAATTCATTTTCTGAAAAGGCAGGCTTCAGGATGGCATCGGTGAACAGGTTCCATGATTCATCCCAAAAAGCCTTGATACAGGTCATGTTCACAGATCCGTAATCCAGATTGGTGCCGGCACTGAATTCAGTCCCCAGCTTTTCTGCAGATGTCTTGAACGTGGTCTTGTCCATATTTTGGGTGCCACCATCAATCATCAGGTTCAGAGTCAGGTTCTCAATACCCTGCAACTCATCAGGATAATTGGCGGTTCCACCTTCCACAAAGAGGCGAACAGAGATCACATCTTTGGGTGTTGATTTCAAAATGACCTGAATGCCATCCACATTGAACTCTTCAGTTCCATTACCGGCAAACAGGGCAGGGGTTGTTCCTGCAAGCAGCACTGACAGGAGTACACTAGATAATATCTTTTTCATTGTGCGGGTATTTATTGGTTATTCAGCTTTAACAAATCCCATTCCTTTCAGATCGATCATATCCTTCATGGCAGGGTTCAGGGCAAGACCTACAACATGAGGTTTGCCACTGATATAGGTCTTGATATATCTGTCAATATCTTCACGGGTCACCTTCTGCAGGTTATCTACATAGTTGGTATAGTAGCCAATGGTGGCACTGGCCCACCAGTAGGTAACGGTATGAACAAAGCTTGAAGTGGATTCTTTACCATAGGCATCATCAATAGCCAGCAGGCGCTTGGCGGTTTCCAGTTGTTCATCAGTAAAGTAATCAGGGTCGCTCCACATGCTGATCTGTTCCCACAATTTGTTGTAGGCTTCCTGCACTTTCATTGGGTTGGGTACCAGGATGATCTGGATAGGTCCGGTGTATTTGGCAGTCTGGTAGCCCACCTGAACCTGGAAGGCCAGTCCTGTTTCTACCAGTTCCTGCTGCAATTTGCTGGATGCCTGCTGCAGAATGTAGGAGAACACATCAGCAGCGTAGGTTGACTGCAGGTCGTTTCGGGTGTCAGGTCCATGGAATCCAATAAGGATCAGGGGTACCTGAGCATTGGGGCTTTCAGTGAGGAACATGGTTTCACCTTCCAGTGGTTTCATTTCAGGTATCGGCCATTTCTGGAAGGGATCAAAATCACACGGCTCCCAGCTGCTGTAGATCTCTTTTACCATAGGGAAGACATTGTTGTGATCCACATCACCTGCAACTACCAGCATGGAGTTGTTCGGGTAGTAGTATTTCTCCTTGATGATGTTCATCTTTTCAGGAGTGGCTGTCAGGATCACATCATGCAGACCGATAGGGTTCTTGCGGTAGTAGTTCTCGCCCCACATCTCCCGGCCAAACTGCTGGAACATGGCAAAGTAAGGGTTGGATTCTCCACGCTGGAATTCACCGTCCACCACAGGGTTCTCATTTTTCATTTCCTGTTCCAGGAACAACGGATAGCGGATGGCGGAATTCATGAACAGCAAACCTTCTTTAAGATTCCGGTTGCTGAGGGTAAAGAAGTAATTGACACGTTCGTCTGAGGTTGTACCATTAAATACGATGCCCAATTCATTGACCCTCTTCAGGAAATCTTCCTGAGAAGGTATGTCTTTGTTGGCTTTGAAGAACATGTGTTCGTACAGGTGCGACAAACCGTTAAAGGAACTGTCTTCAGTGTAGGAACCATTGCGCACAACGATTTCTACAGTAGCAAGTGGCACAGTGTTGTCTTCAATCACCAGCACTTCGAGGCCGTTATCCAGTTTCTGCATATAGAAATTGGAAGGCAGGTCCATTTGCGCCGTGGCTGTAAACATACTGGCCAGGGCTGCAAACGCAAGATATATTTTTCTCATATGAAGGGTTTACGAAGCAAAGATACCTAACAGACAGTAAGCAGGCCAGAAGCTGCCGTTAAACAATGTTAATGCGGAATGCAGAAACTGGCAGACTGATGAACCTGTAACCCGGGTTCACGGAACAATAGTCCTTTGTAGAACAGATCTACTGAATAACAGAACGACTGGTTGCTTTGGAGGATCTGCCATGCCTGATGCATCTCCTTGCTCCAGTGAATGTCATCCAGAACGACCACACTTTTTTCAGACAGGTATGGCGTGATCATATCTACATACCGCAAGGTAGGTTCCAGCCGGTGATTGCCATCAATATATACCAGGTCAAAAACAATTGAAGGCTTGTTCAGCAGTTCAGGTAATTGCTCATCAAAGGTGCCTGTATGCAGGCTGATATTGGAGATGCCGGTTTTTTGCCACAGGCTCAAGGCCTCCTTTGCAATGGCCGGGCTTCCTTCAATGGTATCAACTGTGACCTTGCTTCCTGCCCCTGCCATGTAGGCAGCACTGAGTCCGAGCGAGGTGCCCAGTTCCAGGATCCGATGGTAACCGCCCCAGCGCACCAGCCGGAACAGCATTGCACCCTGCGCAGGCGAAATGACCGCCTGCCTTGCTATGGAAGACACGCTTCGGTTGCGTTGGAATCCGGAAGTTCTGGAGCCGGCTCCATGGTCTTCTATCTCCAGCAGATGCTTGTCGGTTAAAAGTATCTGGCGTTCTTGCTGCAAGCGGTCAAACAGATAATACTGTCGCTTATCCTGCAGCACTTCCTGGATCAGGCTGAACAGGAAAGGTGAATGAACCTGGCTGTATGGAATACACCTCATGCGGTGTTGAAGGAAATACAGCACAGATACCAGTCGGTCCATGCCGCAAAAGTACACCTTACACGAATGCAAACAGAGGTTCTCCTTCATATGAGGAAGAAGCGTTCTGAAAGGACAGGGGTTTTTAGTAGATTTGAGAACAACAAATTGTTATCGATGAATAAGATAGTTACACTTTTATTCTTAAGTATCGCCGTAACAGCTGTTTCAGCACAGCGGCAATCAGAAGCTGTTCCGTTTACTTCTGAATTATCCGGTCTGGAATCATCTGTGCGCACCAGTGGTGACACGCTGGCAAACTTTGCGCTGGACGAACCCTGCGCTGCAGACCCTATCATCTTTACTTCTGTAGGAGGTGGATTTGTGAACGGAACGAACGGCTATGGTGATCTGGAAAAGGTGCAGCTGATCTTTCTGCCCAGTTCCGGAACAGGTGCCTGCAATGAGGTGCTGGTCTTTTTCGGAGGTAAATCGGTAGATGGTGATGGTACAGTAAAGGCTTTGGTGTATGAGGTGGCTGGGGACGGTTCACCTGGTGAACTGTTGGGTGAATCCGATCCTGTCAATGTGTCTCTGTGTGACACGGCCGGTCTGTTTACCGCTTTCCCTATTGGGACACCTGACTCTTTCATTGACATATTCTTTGCCGGGATCGATGTGTCAGATACCTATCCTACCGGCGATTCCATAGGCGTACTTTCTACCGATGACGGCTGTGGAAACGGAGAAGAGGTCTGGGAAAAATGGTCTGATGGTGTCTGGTACCCTTATGTAGGGGAAGGTACCTGGAATCTGAATATTGCCCTGTTCATTTACGGGGTGGTTGACTGGGAGGATAATTCACCTCCTGCTTCTCTGGATGACGCCTGGGCAGCTAACGGTGGTCTTACCCTGCATCCGGCTTATCCCGATCCTGCAAACCAGCAGGTCAGTATATCTTATGGGTTGGCTGAACCGTCGGGAGTTGAACTCACCATGTACAACCAGGCTGGCCAGATCGTTTATCAGTGGTCAGGCCAGCAGACAGCCGGCGAGCAATTAATAGCAATTGAAACGTCACAATGGCCTTCTGGTAAGTATTATTATCAGGTTGCAGGTGCACAGGGTATCCTGTTTAGCAGCCTTATGGTGCAGCATTGATCATTCTTGTCATTCTCAAAAAGGGGGCATTTGCTCCCTTTTTTTTGTCACTTTATTTTAACATTTGGGTCAATATTTAATATAGTATTACAATTTGACCTGTATATTTGTCACAAAAATCAACCATGAAGAAACTCACATTGTCGGTTCTGCTATTGTTGACCTGTTTTGCACTCCGTGCCCAGGTAGGCTTACGAGTAGGCGGACACCTGGGATTCAATAACGTTTTCATTCACAATCAGAACAGCTACGGCTATTCTGAAATGGATTATGAGAATAAATTTGGCCTGATGGGCGGGGTGGATGTTGCCTACAATTTTGATGGTATGAGTGGTGTTCAGACCGAGATCAACTACGTAAAACTGGGTCAGGATTATTTTGACAGAAACAGAGATTTTTCTGCTGATTCTGACAATAACCCAAAGGTGGATACCTATCGCCAGATCGATCTGAGTTACGTTCAGATACCGATCTTCTACCGCTTCCAGTCAGAAAAACGCAAAAAGACCGTAGCCGTATTTCATGCTCTGGTAGGTCCTACTTTCGGATTTCTGATCAGTGCAGACATGGCCTATCAGGCTGATGTGGAAAGTAACGGTGAACTGGTGGATATTCCTCTGGTAATCATAGAAGGAGCTGTACCCGATTTTGTAGCTACAGATGCAGAAGAAGAACCAAAAGATTTCTTCCGCGGATTTGATATGGGAATGCAGTTTGCCTTTGGCGCAGATATCTATGCCAATAAGCAGGTTTATTTTACTCCTCAGCTTCGGATGTTCTATGGTTTTACTGACATCAACTCACAGCCAACCAGAGATCTGTACACAGACTATGCGTTTAGTCGCAATGCTTTTGTAGGATTTACCGTCGGCGTTCACTATTATGTGAAACAGTAGTCTGACAAAGAAAACAGGAAAGCCCCGTATCTGAAGATACGGGGCTTTTTTTATGTGCTAAACAGAGTCCACGGATGGTTTTTCGGAGTGGGGGCACAGATGCTGATATAGGCACCTGTTACCGGATGGGTAAAGGCCAGGGTATGTGCGTGCAAACAAACTGATCCATCAGGATTGGATCTGGCAGAGCCATATTTCAGATCTCCCTTTACCGGGCACCCAATGGCAGCAAGTTGTGCTCTGATCTGATGGTGTCTTCCCGTTTCTAACAATACCCGCAGCAAAAAGAAACTTTCTGAGCGTTCCACCAATTCGTATTGCAACCTGGCTTCCTTTGCGCCTGTGCGGTTTCCTTGTATCACATAACTCTTATTCTGTTTTTGGTTCTTCCATAGCAGATGTGTCAATGAACCGTTTTCAGGTTGGGGGCATCGGTCTGTAATGACAAAATAGGTCTTCTCAACTTCACGCTCTGCGATGATCCTGCTCATTCGTTCGGCTGCCTTGCCGGTTTTTGCAAACAGCAGTACACCACTTGCAGGCCTGTCCAGACGATGCAGCACACCCAGATACACATTCCCGGGCTTTTGATACTTTACCTTTAAATATTCACTCACCAGCTCACCAATGGGGATATCGCCGGTCTTGTCTCCCTGAGAGATCTCGCCGGGCAATTTGTTGACGGCGATCAGGTGGTTGTCTTCATATAAGATCCTGGCAGGATCCATCATGGCAGAATGGTTTTTCTAACCTTCGCAGGTAAGCTTGCCAGGATCAGATCATAAGAATGGTCGATCCATTCCAATAGAAGTTTGTCAGGAATACTGCCATCCACAATTACTGTGTTCCAGTTCATTTTATTCATGTGGTAACCCGGCAACACGTGCATGGGGTACTTGTCTCGCAGCAACAGAGCATCTTCCGGATCGCATTTCAGGTTCATGCGCATTTCGGGTGTGTTCAGTGGGGCCAACGCAAACATTTTGCCACCTACTTTCATGACCAGTACATCAGGCCCGAATGGTAAGCCTTCTGTTACACCGGGTTTGGCAAGACAATATTCTCTGAATGATTCCAGGTGGAGCATAGGTTGTAAAAATAAAAAAGCGCAGACAGTGCTGCGCTTTTAATTATTTGCTTTTCAGATCAGTTCTTCAGCATACTTCTTTGTGCGGTATGTGCATCATCGTTGATTCGAATGGTGTACATGCCAGAGGGTAATCCCATCACAGGCAGAGAGGTCTGGCTGATGGTACCCGGAGTATTGCGCAGATCATCAGAGAATACGATGCGGCCAGACATGTCAATTATATCAACATGCAACAACTGGCCTGAAGCAAAGTTGTAAGAGATATTGACCCAGTTGTCTGCGGGATTCGGGTACACTTCAAACCAATAGTTGTCTGAAAGATCATTTACCGCTACGGTACCACTGGCAATATTGATATTATCCAGATACAGATTGTTTTCCCAGCTGCTCACAGTGCGGAACTTCACAACCAGCTTATCGCCAATGTACGGTGTCAGGCTCAGGCTTTCCAGTCGCCACTGGTCATTGGCAGGAATAAATGCAGCACCTGTTGCAGGGGCCGTATTCAGGTCTGGCCAGGCTTTGTAATAAATACGGGTCCAGTTGACTCCGCAATCAGTACTGACCAGTACTTCCAGCGAATCAGAGTATTCTCCACCCGGCGTATAGTTGGCGTAAGCCACATCAAAATCCAGGTGGGCAGCAGGAATGCCGGTCATATTATAGGCAGGCAGTTCGAGTTCATCAACAGCACCGATAGCAGTATTCTCAAAGTGATTCATGAACACGGAGGCAGAACCAGTTTTGGCAGCTGCTGTTGTTCTTTCCCAGGTAAAGCTGCCATCAGGGTTATGGACGGTATAGCCGGCATAGGGGAATGGATCTACTTCAAATCCCTGAATAAGCGGAAGGGTGAGCCCGAAGGTATTGATAAAGAAATCACTGCTGGCCTCGTCATTGCTGCTGTTTTCATCAGGTTGTCCGTTTGGATCAACCACGGTAACTACTATGCTGTGTGCACCATCTCCAAGAGAAATGGAAGGCAGGGTCACATCTTCCGTTTCATAGGTTTCCAGTGAACCAGTCCAGAAATATGTTAATGGAGAGGCTCCGTCAATGCTGTATTGAATATCTACACTGGTCATGGTTTCCAGACCGGTATTGCGGATGGTAACAATAGGAGAGAAGGTGGAGAAACAATAGTTGCCAACAGGAGATACGATCTCCAGTGCCTCAGCATCAAAATTATAACTCACACAGGCAAGAGAATTACCCAGGGCAAACCTGGCTCCGCCTGCTTCAAATATGGCACGGGCTCTGTCTTTCTGTCCTTCGGTAAACATATTGTAGCAGGCATCATCTGTATAGTCCATATAATTCTGAAACTGTATGGACTCACTGCAGGCATCTGCCAGCGGATAGGTAGGACAACCAAAGGTCTGTACATCCTGTACGGGGGTGTCATCTACTGAATCATCTGTTCCGCAACCGGCTGCATCACCCCAGATATGATAGAGGTTGAGCCAGTGACCTACCTCATGCGTTCCTGTTCGACCGAGGTCATAAGGTGCAATTACATATCCTTCACGGCCAAAGCTGGAATATGTGATGACCACTCCATCAGTTTCATCGGGCCCTCCGGGAAACTGCGCATAACCCAGCAAACCTGAACCCAGATCGCAGCTCCACATATTCATATATTCATCGGCAGGCCAGGCGTCATCGCCACCTGAAGCAGTGAATTTTACATCATCACTGATGCCGAATGAACTGGACGTAGTTGGTATTCTTACAATACCGGTGGTCGGGTTTCCGTCCGGATCGACCGTAGCCATGCAAAACTCAATTTCAAAATCAGCCGCAACTGCATCAAACTCTGCTGGTGTATCTGCAGCATCTGCATTGAGTCTGCGCAGATCTTCATTAAGTACATCAATCTGTGAGAGCACCTGGGCATCGGAGATGTTTTCCAGGTCATTTTCATATACCACATGCACTACAACCGGAATGGTGATGACATCAGCTCTGGTACCACTGGCCAGGTGCTTATTGATATATTTCTGGGTGAAATCTTCAACATATGCACGGCGTGCTGTGTAACCGGCATTTTCTTCCTGCAGGCGATGGTCCACATCAGGAGTTCCGCACTGTTCTGCCGACTGTGCATACAAACCGGAAGTAATAATCACGGACAGGAGGAGTAATACAGTTCTTTTCATAAGAATGGTATGTAGGATGTATTTACAGTCAAAATTACTGAATATCAGTGACCAAATAGAGTAAAAACAAGGTGCAAAACCTAATTATGACCTTTTGACATTATCGTGAAATAGACCGATTCTGTTCAAATAGCTAATTTTGCGCAAAGACCTGTCCTGATGTCTGCTGCTGACGACCCCGGCCCGCCCCCGAAATACCCGTTCATTTCATATCTACAGACCTCCTTTGGCATAAGGCGGAATTACCTATTTTTAAGCGATCACGCATGATAACCGATTTCCTGATCATTTTTCTGTTGATCTGCCTGAACGGGCTTTTCGCCATGAGCGAGATCGCTATGATCTCACTGCGTAAAAGCAGGCTGGAAACAGCCGCAAGAAAGGGCGATAAGAGAGCTGCTGCAGCACTGGAACTGCACAACCAACCTGGCAGATTCCTCTCTACTGTCCAGATAGGAATAACCCTGATCAGCATCCTGACGGGTATATATTCCGGTGATACCCTGAAAGAGCCCATTATTGGCTGGCTTTCTCAGTGGGATGCAGTTGCGGTTTATGCAGATAGTCTGGCGGTCACCATTGTGGTCATCTTCATAACCGGCCTGTCTCTCCTTGTGGGTGAATTGCTGCCTAAAAGAATTGGCCTCAGCTATTCAGAATCCATAGCCAAGATCATGGCAGCACCTATGACCATGCTGTCAAAAGTTACTGCCCCTTTCAGCTGGGTGCTGACATCTGCCACCAATGGCCTGATACGTCTCATGAGGCTGAAGCACTCGAATGATGACCGGGTAACAGAAGAAGAGATCAAGGCCATGATACAGGAGGGAACTGACTCCGGCGAAATTGAAGAGATCGAACAGGACATTGTGGAGCGGGTGTTTCATCTGGGCGACAGAAGGATCGCATCACTTATGACCCACCGCAGTGATATTGTATGGCTGGATATCAATTCGGGTCCTGAAGAACTGAAGCATACCATCTCCACAGAGGTGCACTCTGTCTATCCTGTTTGTGACGGAGACCTGGACAAGGCACTTGGTATTGTTTATATCAAGAACCTGTTCCTTGCAAGCGACGAAGAGAAATACGGAAAACTGCGTGATTATATCAAGCCGGTGCTGTTTCTGCCGGAAAACAATACTTCTTATACCGTACTGGAAAAGTTCAAGCAATCAAAAGTGCATTATGCCCTGGTAGTAGATGAATACGGTTCGGTTCAGGGCCTGGTTACCATCAATGATATTCTGGAAGCTATTGTAGGCGAGTTTGATGAACTGAACCTGCCTGACTACAGCATCATTCGCCGCGACGATGGCAGCTTTCTGATAGATGCTGGCCTTCCATTCTATGACTTCCTGGTGTACTTTGATATTGAAGAATTTGACAACCTGGAAGAACTGGAATACAACACGGTTGCCGGTTTGATCATACAGGAGCTGGACAGGATACCCTCTGAAGGGGAAAAGTTAACCTGGAAAGACAATGAGTTTGAAGTGATCGATATGGACGGTTCCAGGATCGATAAGGTATTGTTCCGTCCGGCTGAACCCAACGAAAACGAGTCGTGATCCTTATTGCTGACAGTGGTTCCACCAAAACCAACTGGGCTTTGCTGAAAGAAGCAACTCAGGCGCATACTTTTTCAACTGCAGGCTTCAATCCCAATTATTCTTCACCTGAAGCGTTTGAAGGTGCCGTCAGAGAAGTGTTCAGTGCTGCGCAGGCAGCTTCAGTTTCTGCCGTATATTTTTATGGTTCAGGAGCCGGAAACCTTCGCAATGATGCCATCCTTCAACAATTACTGGGCAGCTGTTTTGTTCATGCAGAGATCAGGGTGTTCAATGACCTGATGGCTGCCTGTCGCGGGTTGGCAGGAAACCAGCCTGGTGTAGTCTGCATTCTTGGCACAGGTTCCAACGCATGTTTGTATGACGGTGTGAACATGTCACATGATCAGTACAGCCTGGGCTATCTGCTGGGGGATGAAGGCAGTGGTTTTGCCTTTGGCAAGCGCATGCTCGCGGCCTATCTGTATGAGCAGATGCCCGCTGACCTGATGGCTGCCTTCTCTGCCTCCTATCCTGTTACCAGAGATGCGGTGTTGCACATGGCTTACCAGGAGCAATCGCCCAATAAGCACATTGCCGGATATAGCAGATTCTGCAGTGCACATGCTGATCATCCCTGGATGGCACAGCAGATTTCAGATGAGTTGGAACGTTTCTACCAGGCATTCCTCCGTCGTTCTGAAACCTCCGGGCTTCCTGTTCATGCAACCGGTTCTGTAGCAGCCGTTTTTGAAGATCAGTTGCGGAAGGTATGCAGCAGCCATGGCCGGTTAACCGGTCAGATCCACGCAGATCCGCTTCCGGGTCTGATACGTTTTCATCAACAAAAACACTGACTATGTTTCCTGATATAAACGGTATTGAAACACCAGCTTTTGCATCTCTTCAGCAGCATGCAGAGACATGGAAGACACAGCACATGCGTGCACTTTTTGACCAGGACCCTACACGTTTTGATCGATTTTCTTTTCATCAGGAGGGCATGTTGGTTGATTTCTCCAAACACATGATCACAGATGAAACACTTACACTGCTTACAGATCTTGCCGCTTCCTGCCAGCTGAAAGAGGCCATGGATGCCTTGTTTTCGGGGGAGCCTGTCAACCGTACAGAAAACCGTGCGGTACTGCATACTGCCTTGCGAGATCAGAGCGATCGGATGGTGGTGGTGGATGGTGAAGATGTGAAGCCTGCAATCAGACAGGTGCTGGAAAAAATGCGTCTATTCTGCAATGAGATTCATGCCGGAATTCGCACTGGTGCCGATGGCAGATCCTACACCGATGTGGTCAATATTGGCATAGGAGGATCAGACCTCGGGCCTGCAATGGTGTGTGAAGCACTAAAACCATTTCACAAGAAGGGAATCCGGGTGCATTTTGTGTCTAATGTAGATGCAACACATCTGGTAGAATGTGTACAGGATCTCGATCCGGCTACGACCTTGTTCATCATTGCCAGTAAGACCTTTACCACCCAGGAGACCATGACCAATGCCCGTTCTGCAAAGCAATGGTTCCTGGAAAGCGGCATGCAGGAAGAAGACATTGCCAGGCATTTTGTAGCCGTTTCTACAGCCTTACAGGAAGCTCAGGCATTCGGGATAGATCCGGACAATATTTTTGGTTTCTGGGACTGGGTTGGCGGACGATTTTCACTTTGGAGTGCTATTGGGCTGAGCATCATGCTGGCTATTGGCGCCGATGGTTTTGATTCATTACTGAATGGTGCATACGCGGTAGATGAACATGTCAGAACAGCTCCCTTGAACAAGAACATTCCTGTCATCATGGGTTTGCTGGGCTGGTGGTACAACCAGTTTTTTGAAGCCCGCACACATGCAGTCTTACCCTATGATCAGTACCTGGAGAAATTTCCTGCCTATCTCCAGCAGGCTGATATGGAAAGCAATGGAAAGCGAATAGACAGAAGAGGCAAGGAGGTCAGTTATCCAACCGGTCCGGTGGTTTGGGGTGCACCCGGTACCAACGGCCAGCATGCTTTTTATCAGCTGATCCATCAGGGAACACAGCTCATTCCATGTGATTTCATTGTTCCGGCCCGATCGCAGAATCCGTTGGGTGATCATCATGCCATTCTTCTGTCTCATTGTCTGGCACAAAGTGAAGCCATGATGAAAGGAAAGACAGCAGAAGAAGTTCGTGAAGAACTGGAGCATTCCGGAATGACCGAAGAAGAAATACAGTTTCAGCTGCCCTACAGGGTGTTCCCGGGAAATATCCCATCTACAACGATCATTGTTCCTGAATGTAATGCCTTTCAACTTGGCCAGCTCATTGCCCTTTATGAACACAAGATCTTTGTTCAGGGTGTACTGTGGAATGTTTTCAGCTTTGACCAATGGGGTGTGGAACTCGGCAAGAAGCTTGCAGCTAAGATCCTGCCTGAAATTTCAGGCAGAAAGGAACCGTCCGGACATGATGGATCTACCATCGGCCTGATCAAAGAGGTTCTTAGACTAAGGTCTTAAGTGATCAGGAGATTGCATCCTCTGATATCACTGTTGTCTGCACGGCCAAGCACCTCAAATCCGCCATCATCTCTTAACCTTCCCAGGTCTCTTGTGCCAATGAAAGAACAGGAGTGCTGATTGGCCAGGTCAATGATCTGCAGGAGGCCGGTTCTTCCAGCTGGTAACATATGGAATGGGTCTTCAGCATCGGCTATCTGAATTTGCATCCACGGTGGTGGATAGAATATACCTCCACCGGAAGACCATGCCTGCGACAGTAACTCTGTCATGCCATATTCACTGTAAATAGTATCCAGTCCAAAACCTGCGCAAAGAGCCTCATGCAGTTCATCTCTGATCATTTCAACACGGCGCCCTTTCATCCCTCCGGTTTCTATAACGATTGTATCCTGAAGGGGTGCATGCACATTTTCAGCAAGATCAAGCAAGGCATAGCTGACACCTATCAGAATGGTAGGGCGTTCGCAAGGTGCATACAGCAGATCCAGCAAACGGTTTGTTTGCCCGTGATAGAAACCATTGTCAGGATGCGCACTGAATTGCATCAGCTGGCGGCACATGAAAACCAGACTGGAATGCCCGGTTTCATGATAGCTGGGAAGCAGGCAAAGTATCCGGTATTGTTCGGGTGGCCCAAATGTGATCCGGAATCCTTCCAGCAGAACAGCAGTATAATCGTTGGCAGATGCAATGTCATGTGTGGAACGCTGCCCTGTTGTACCACTGCTCATGAAGCTCAGTTCCGGTGCAAAATGCCCGGTTCTGATCGTGTGGGTCTTGAACAACTCTACAGGCAGGAATGGGATTTCATACGGGTGGGTAATTTGCTGCGGATCTGTTTGAATGCCTTCCAGCCAGGCTTTGTACACAGGGTTGGCGGCAGCCTGTTCCTGAAAGGTTTGCAGGCATGTCACGGAAAAGTCGAAAGCAGGATTCCGCAGGATATCGCGAACCAAATTCACCGCATAAAGTTATACTAATGTGGTATTTTTAGAGTTGATAATGCGTATGTCTGCCAAATGGTATATCGCTGCAGGAGTAGGCTTGTTGTTTCTGGCATCCTGCATCAAACCACCGGAATATTCTGAGGTGCCTTACCTGGAATTTTCAGAGATCAACAAGACCTCCTTTGTAGAATATGATCCTGACAGCCTGAAGCTGACCATCTACTTTGAAGACGGTGACGGAGACATTGGTGGGGCAGAGATTGACAGCCTGAACATGTTTTTCGAAGACAGCAGGGTTCCGGGTTATTTCGTACCGTTTAAGATTCCGTTTGTTGAACTGCAGGGAAACCATAAGGCGATATCAGGTTATATTCATGTGACCAGAGGTATCTCTCAATGTATCAATCCGGTACCGGTTGATACCTTTCACTACAATATTCAGATCCGTGACAGGGCAGGAAACTACAGTAATATCATTCGCACCCCTGACTTGCTGCTTAACTGTGATTAAGGGCTGATCAGTCTGTACCCAGGTCTATCCTCCATTTCCTGCTGCCACTCAGCCAGTCTTCAAAACGGCAAAAATTGCCGTAAGGAACTGCCGGCAGATAGAGGTTGCCTGTGTGAGGGGTTCCGGATATTTCTTTTTGTTCATCCACCCTGTCTGTCAGAAAGATCATCAGGGGTGGGGAAGGTGTAGTCATGTCTGTTAAAAAGAAAGTGTCAGCCAACACGATACCGGGCGTGCTCTGCTGGGAATATCCGGGAATTGTCAGAAAAAAAAGCAGACAACAGGCCAGTATATTACCAGTTGTACTTCCAGCTGAGTGAAGCAATATGCCTGATGTTTTGGTTTCCTGTATTCCAGGCATTGCTGTAAATATACGTGAGTTCCAGATCCTGCTTTTTATTGAGTTCATATTCAGCACCTGCCATATAACGGTATTCTCTGAAAGATGTTTCTGCATGGTCTGCTGTCAGAAAATATTCAGCTGCAAGGTAGGGCATCAGGTGTTTGTTGATCTCATACCCTAGCAAGAAGCGGTTGCGCAGTTCTTTTTCCGGCAGTTCAAACTGGGTCCATTGAATCTGAGCCTTCATGCGCCATTGCAGCTCCCAGGGGCCCATGCCATCCCGGTATCTTACTGAAGCCGCCAGTCTGCTTTCCGGAAAACCCTCATCAAGCCCGAAGCGGCCTTCCAGTCCTGCTTTCCAGTGTTTGTTCCAGGCATATGCAAGCCCGATCTCTGTATTGTATTGTGTCAGGGTGTAGTCAGGGTATATCTCAGGTCTGGCCATCAGGCTGACCTGCAGTTCCAGGTCTTTGGTCAGATCGAATTCAGCACCTGCCTGGATCCAGCCATGCACTTGCTGCTGCTGCGCCAGTAGCTGAGAAGCACCGGTACAGAAAACCAGAAACAACAGGGCGGATCGTATCATTTATCCTTAAAAAAGATCCTGACACGAGCCAGATCACGTACAAAATCTGTCTGGACGATCTCCACTTCTCTGATATCAAGGCCTGTCCGGTCTCTCAGATCCTGTACCAGGAGTTCACGGTTCTGCGGCTTTATGTTTTCTATCTTTTCATATTCCAGCACACGTTCTGACAGCCCCTCTTTATACCACAGTCTTTCCAGAAGATAGGTGATGGCCAGAATGGTGACATTAGTGAACATCAGTTCTACAAAGCTTACTTTTTTGGTGGTCAGTGCATTAATGACCGCAATACCGATCACCAGAAACAGATAGGTCATTTCCTTTAGCGGAATACTAATGGTTCGGTATCGAAGGATGGAGAATACGGCAAACAAACCAAATGCGAAACCAAGGTCCAGTTTGATATTATTCATCAGATAGCAAAGGAAAAAGATCAGTGTATTGAAGACATAAAAAGTGAATGCATAATTCTTGTTCTTCTTATCAGCACGGTATATGAATTTGAGTAACAGGAATGCTATGATCAGATTGAATCCGTAACGGAGAATAAAATCATAGAAATCTGGATCAAAGAACTTGATCTCCATGATCCGGAAGTCTTTTTCTTCATTCATAGGTGTCTGATTTTTCTAATTTTCTGATATAATGATGTTTGATCCTGAAGGTGTTCTGTCTTAATTCAGGATGTGTGGCTGATAGACAAATGCAGTACTTGCTGATCCGTTTTTCAGTACCGTGATTTCTGCGTAAAACCCACTTGAACAGCGAACCGGAAATAATGCCATCCTGCTTTAGTTCTGCTATGGCCAGATGCTGCAGGTTCAGTTCTTTGCCCATACTGGAGGCTTTCAGGTTCAGGTCAATGGTAGCTCTTTCGGTCATGTCTTTACTTACCAGAGTAACCCGGTCAAAACTGATCTCCACAGCCGGTTGAAGAAGATCGGGGTCGATCGGGCAATGATCCCGGATGAACTGTTTCATTTCATCACGAAGTTCGGTGGTTCCGGTTGGCACCTGAATCCTGTTCTTAATGGTACGGAAACGGTTGCTTTTAAATTTGATCTCCAGAAAAGTTAGTCCGGAATTGACATAGGAGCGTATCCGGATCTTGTATCTGTTCAACCTTCCGTTATGGTGCTGGAGGTAACAGAAATGATCTGCTGTATCAAAATAGATATTGTGATATCCGGTGGTCCGGTCTCCGTTCACTTCCAGTATCCTGTAGGAGTCTTTCAACCTGTTCAGAACGCTGTTGATACGCGAAGCCGGAAAGATGAATTTGGTATCCTTTCTGTTGAGAAGCTCCACCGCCTCCATCTCTTCCAGACGGATGGGTGCAAGGCTTTGCAATATGTCTGATGCCGGATTCAGATATAGTTGATTATCACAATATCAGGAGCTGAAATTTCTTCTCCGTTTTTATTGATGGTAACATCTACAAAAACAGGTTCATTGGAACCATCGCAACCGAGACATTCTGAATAGGAGAACAGACGATAGCTGCCCTTTCTCAGATACGGGAAAGTATAGCTTCCGTCATAACTTGTTCTGAACTCATCATCGTAGGTGGTATCATCGCCATAAATGAGATAAACCCTTTCGTCTGCCACATAGTACTCGTTCACCAGAATGCCACCGCTGTTGTATTCCTGTATGAACACTTTTCCGGTGATGGTGCTTTTCCCTCCTTCACCGGGCCCCAGAGCACAACTGTTCAACAGGCAGGCGGCCAGTATGATGGCAGGTAAATACAGAAATCTCCCCCTCATTAAGATTAATTTAACATACAAATGTAGCGATTGCCGCAATAATTCCTGATGGCAGATCAGGGTGTTTCTGTAACCTGGAGCAGGAAGTCAAAGTACAGGTCTATGGCATCATTCACCTGGATCAGTCCGAACATGGCTGATGGTGGTTTCAGGCCATAGTGACTGAAGTACAGACGATGACTGCCACTGATCCTATAATTTCCCTGACCTGTGTGCTGGATATGGGCATAGATCTGCTCTTTTTTTCTGGTGCCGGCCAGTGTGATATAGGCTACCAGGAGCAGTTCACTGGAAGATCTGGACAAGTGCACCGGAAGTTGACCGCAATAGGTAGGCTGGAGCAGTATCTCGGGATAGCTCTCTTCCTGCAGGGTCTTGCGCATATCATTATTGATGCCTGCACCACCGCAATCCAGCTGTCTGACTTTCAGAGATATTACAGGAGCAGGATGAAACCAGCCTTCACTCCAGACAAAAGACAACGGAGCAGTATTACGCCTGGCCGGGTATCCGCAGGTAAAATCAACGGCATTGCTGGTGCCTTGTAGTTCCAGGCGTTCAGTTTGCTTTAATGTGATGGTATATGATGCTTTGCTCACCTGAGCATGAACCAGGATGGTCAGCTGAATGAATAGGCAGGTGATTGCGAGTCGCATGAGGAACTAATGTATCTATAAATAAAAACTCCCGGGAATGTTCCCGGGAGTTCACTATCATTCCAAACGTCAGAAACCTACAGATCCACTGAGTACAATTCCGCTGAATTTGCCACCGTTGAAGATGGAAGTTTCAGGGAAACCTTCATAGGATTGAGTAACGAATTCTGCCTTGGCAAGAACATTATCAGTAACAAACCATCCGAATACACCGGCAATGCGATTGATGGTACCCTGAGACAGGATAGGTTCTGCATTGTCATTGAAGTCGCGATAGTCTGCTGTCATGGTGTTGTAACGTCCGCCAACATAGAAATCTTCATTTGCACCAAACCGGTAGATCAGGTCAGCTGCTATCTGAGAAGCGGCCCTGTTCACATCGATATCTTCGGCACCTTCAGTAGGAGCAAGTTCGGTCAGGCTGCGGCCGGTTGCCATTTCATAAGTAATGAATACTTCAAGACCCTGGAACTTCACGAACGGGTTGATCATGATGGCCATGACGTTGTCAGTGAAGCCGGGGTTGTAGCGGCCGGAAGTGAATTTGGTATCAGCAGTAGCTGCGGTGTTCTCCATCACCAGGTGATAGTCTGAACCACTGCGGTCGCCACCATACAGGGTATTCCTGCTGGAACTTGCAGTATAGTACATGCTACCGGTCAGGCGGATGCGCAGGTCATCATTCATCTGGTTGTCATAGCCCAGTTTAGCCAGGATGGAAGGAGAGCGCTTGTTGGTATCAAGTGCAAGAGGATCCAGGTTACTGGCAGGGTCCAGAGCAGATTCTGCCAATACGTTTCCTTTGATCTCGCCGCTGGTCATACCAAGCATCACGAGGATGTTGTTGGCATTGTAGTACAATTCACCACCGATCTCAGTTGTGAATGCATCCAGGATATAACCTTCCATGAACGGATTCTGGAGGGTGTTACCGGCATCGCTGCGACGGAAGTGAGCATCACCATAATTGATCTCCATATGGCCTACACGAACAAACATATTCTCATTGAAAAAGCTGTTGTCATCGCCAAAAGGAAGTTTGTCAACCTGAATGTAACCACCTTTTACCCATGTTTCAGAGTGGTGCCTGGTTGACAGGTATGTTTCCAGTGACAGGCGGATACCATCAGCAAGCTGCACGTCCAGATTTAAATTGGCTTCTGCCAGATCAAAACCGGGAGACAGATTGTACAACTTACGATCATCTACACCATCGCCGTTTCCATCAATAAGCGAAGCAGCTACAGTGTCGATCACGTTTTCGTGGCTGAGTGCCTGAAATACCTGGGTGAAACCACCACCTACACGCACTTTGATGCCTGTAAAAGGAACAACATCCTGTGGAGAGGTTTCAAACATGTTTACGGCATTCTTATCGTAGCCACGGAAGTGGCTGATGCCGGGTTGTTGGGCAAACAACAAACCAGTAGAGAGCAACATGGTCACTACCAGCGAGCTTTTTAGAATATTGCTTAGGTTTCTCATAGCATGAAATTTTAGTGAGTAATGGTTTGGTTATTTATAATAGACCTTAAATTGGATCTTCACTTCGTCTTTTACCTTCATGGATCCCATCATGGCGGTTGGCGGGTCAATGCCAAATTCACTCATGTTGAAAGTCTTTGTTCCTTCAAAGGCAATGGATGATGCATCTGTATAGATAGCTTTCACATCCAGCTTGACCAGTTTTCTGCTGCCTGCTATGGTCAGATAGCCCTGGGTGTTCAGCCAGTAACCGTTTGATACAGGAGAGGCTTTCAGAACCTTATCCAGCTCAAAGGTGATATAGGGATACTTGGAGGCTTTCAGTGCTTCATATGTCTTGTCATCCATGATAGAACCTTTGGAACTTTCAATGGATTTGACGTCGGCTTTAAAATTCAGAGATATGATATCAAATACATCTGAGCCAATGGTGATGCGGGCATCTCCGCTGAGTTTGTTTACGGTTTCATCCCATTCATGGACATTTGATCCTCCTGTGATCTTCATTTTGGAAGAACCGGAAGACAGTGTGTAATTAGTTTGACTTAAAACAACCCCGCCGCTGATCATCAGGCACAGGAAGAAACTTATCAACTTGTTCATGATCTTTTTACTTTGCTGGAACAAAGGTATCCGGAGGGTATATGCCTGATACTGACAATCACTTGCTGCCAGAAGTGATTAATGTCACCATTTTTTCTGCTCCTGGCAGCATTCACTGCATATATGACTGGAGCATCCGGACAATTTGCCCGGTCATGTCAGCTGACACATCCATATGGAATACCAGTCTGACCTGGTTGTTGCCTATATGAAAGGCATGAATATCCTGCGCCTGGAGGTAACTGATGAGATCATCGGCAGAATACTGCGCTGCTAATTGAAAGATCACAATATTGGATTCAACCGGAAGACAGGTATCTACCCAGCTTTGGTTTTCCAGAATAGCCCCGATCTGTTTTGCGTGTTCATGATCCACTTTCAGGCGCTCCACATTGTTTCTCAGGGCATAGATCCCCGCCGCTGCCAGGATGCCTGCCTGACGCATGCCACCTCCCAGTACCTTTCGCACTCTCCTTGCTTCCCTGATGGTACTGGCTGTGCCACATAACAAAGCGCCGGCTGGTGCCCCCAGGCCCTTTGACAGGCAGATGGTAATGGTATCAAACCAATTGCCGTAATCGCTTAATTCATTACCGGTTTCCACCCACGCATTGAAAAGCCTTGAGCCGTCCAGATGAAGATAGAGGCCATTTGCAGAACAGGTTTGGCTGATCTGCTCCATCAGCTGAACAGGGTATATGCTACCACCACCTTTGTTGCAGGTGTTTTCCAGGCAAACCAGGCGAGTTACCGGTTTATGTACATCGTCCGGATTAATGTTTGCAATGATGGAATCCGGATCCAGTAATCCTCTTTCTGTTTCTATGGTTCTGATACTGCAGGCTGATAGAAATGCAAAACCACCCACTTCATAATTATAGACATGTGCCAGCCGGTCGCAGATGATCTCATCCATTGGTCTGGTATGCACTTTCATTGCGATCTGGTTGCACATGGTAGCAGTGGGGCAAAAAAGGGCAGCTTCTGTTCCCAGCATAGATGCTGCCAGTTGTTCCAGACTGTTCACACTCGGATCTTCTCCAAATACATCATCACCAACATCGGCAACTGCCATGGCCTCCCGCATTCCTTTTGAGGGAAGTGTGAACGTATCACTGCGCAACTCTATTCTCATAGTCTGTTCATGATCTGGTAAAAGAAACTGGTGAATATTTCAGGTTGTAAAATACCGGGTAGGATCAGGCCGAAAAGGGCACCGTAAAAATGGGCATCATGATTCACGTTATCGGACTGTCTGCGAGCCATAATAGCTGAGTACAAGAGATACAAACCACCAAAAACTACCGGAGGTAATGTGATTCCCGGTAAGAACAGCAGGCCTATTCCTCCCTGCCACGGATTGATCAGAATACCTGCAAAAACAATAGAGGATACCGCTCCTGAGGCACCAAGTGCACGGTACAGACTGTCGTGACGGTGTTTGAAATAGGAGGGGATGTCTGAGACGATCATCCCTCCCAGATAGATGGCCAGATAGACCAGCCGGGTCTTCTGGTGAAAGTATAAGGGTAACAGATAATGTTCCAGGATATCGCCGAAAATGTACAACACGTACATATTGACCAGCAGGTGCATCCAGTCAGCATGAATGAAACCACTGGTCAGGAACCTGTACCATTCTCCACGTGCAGAGATGGCATGCGGATAGAATAATGCCGATCCCTTCATGACCGGGTTGTTGAAAGCCATCATCGAAGTGATGACCGTTAGGGCAATGATGATGATGGTCAGACTTATGGACATCAGCTGTGGTGATATGGTTCGTTTCTGATAATGGTACCTGCCCGATACAATTGTTCCACAAAGAACAGTCTTACCATCTGGTGCGTGAAGGTCATGTCACTTAACCTGATACTCCCTTTGCTCCGGTTGCGCACTTCCGGAGAGAATCCGTAGGCGCCTCCAATGGCAAAAACCAGGTGTTTGACATTCTCCTGCTGTCTGGATACAAGAAAATCTGCAAAAGATGCTGAAGTCAAACGGTCGCCGCGTTCGTCCAGCAGCCACAGCTGATCTGATGTGTCGAGTTGCCCAAGCAGGATCTCACCTTCTTTGGAACAGATCACCTGTGATGGAACGCTTGCCGGAAATTTGACAGGTAGCTCCTTGTAGGTAAACGGGAAGTACCGCGATGCCCTGCCGGAATAATCTGCAATAAGCACCGGCAACTGTTTGCCTGTGGTCTTCTGCATGGCCAGCAGCGATATCTTCATCCTGTAAATGTAAAAAGTATTCTACTGGGGGAAAGGTTCTACGTGTATCAGAATATCTGCAATATCAGGAAACTGACGCATCAGGGTATCTTTCAGTTTGTGTGCAATGGCATGACCTTCTTCCACAGTGATCTGTGCGTCAACCTGCATATGCAGATCCACATGAAAAGACATGCCTGTTTTACGGATATAACATTTTTCAGTTCCTTTTACACCGGTTACCTGTGCAGCGGTTTTTCTGATATTATTCAGCAGCTCATCATATTGATGTTCATCCATGATCTCGCCCAACGCCGGACGAAATATCAGATAGGCATTGAACATAATAAACCCGGATGCTGCAAGTGCAGCCCAGTCATCGGCCTCTTCATACCCGGGGCCAAGCAGCAGGGCAAGCGAAATACCTGTGAAGGCAAGAAGTGAAGTGATCGCATCGCTGCGATGATGCCAGGCATCGGCAAGCAATGATGAACTGCCGGTTTGCCTGCTTCGCCTGTGAACCATCCGGTAGGCGGCTTCCTTCACCACTATGATCACCAGCAGGACAGGTAGTGTGAAAGCTTTGGGCATCTCGTGGGGTTGCTGAATATTTGTCCAGCTCTGATGTGCAATGAATAAGGCCGAAGCTACCAGAAACCCGACCACTAAAAAGGTGATGAGCGGTTCAGCCTTACCATGTCCGTAGGGGTGATTGCTGTCTGCCGGTCTTGTGGCATACCTGAGTCCTGCATAGACCAGCAGTGAGGCCAGAATGTCGGTTGATGATTCAATGGCATCAGCCACCAGCGCAAAAGAGTGTCCGGAAATACCGGCAAACGCCTTCACCACGGCAAAAACAGTGTTCAGGCCAACACTCCATAAGGCGGTCTTAAGTGCGGTATGCCGGCTGGCTTCTTTTACCATCAAATAAAGGTATCGCTTACACCGGATTCGGGCAGTATCTTTGTTCTATGAACCGTTGGATACTTCTCCTGCTCTGCATGTTCAGTTTGATGGCATGCAAGCGAACCCGGGATGAAAAAGTGCTGGCTTCTGTTATGTGCGACTGTGCACAGCCTGTTGTTCAGTGGGAGGCACACCTGAAATCAGATCCGTCCACGCTGAATCAGGGTGCGGTCATTGAAAGAGATCTCAGGGCATGTCTGGAAGATCAAAAAGTAAGGTTTGCGCCCTATGTCGAAGATACTGCCTTTGTTTACAGTGTGGCTGACCGCGTCAATGAAGAATGTCCTGAGGTCAACACCGTGGTCAACGCCATGTTGCTGATTCTGGCAGGCAAAAGGTGATCTTACAACGGCCTTTCGTATTGGCAGCACTCATGCAAAGATTCGTAGGCAGCATCCGGAGCTTTTTCCAGGTCGGTGTCATATCCGGATCCCGCTATAAGATGATGCAGATCTTCCATCCGGTATCTGGAGCTGTCAAATGCTATCTCTACCATTTTGGTGTCTTTGTCCCAGCTGGCAGAATAGATGCCTTCCTGGTCCAGTGAACCTTCAATGGTCTTCTCACACATCCCACAATTTCCGTAAACCTTAAAGCTGACGGTCTTTTCTGCATGTGCTTCACTGCACGCACTCCATAAAGAGGCACTCAAAATGATCGTGGCAAGAGAAACGATATACTTCATGTAGAGAAATTAAAGAATTTTCATGAAACGATCCCAGCGTATGGTGCCAAATCTGCTGAAGATACTTCCTTCAGTAGCCCAGCTCCACCATACCATGCTGGCTTTACCTACAATGTGGTCTTCCGGAACAAACCCCCAGAAGCGACTGTCCAGAGAACGATGCCGGTTGTCGCCCATCATCCAGTAATAATTCTGTTTGAATGTATAGGAGGTCAGTTTCTTGCCGTCTATATAAGGATACCCCTGGCTGTCATGCGTAACCTTATTGTGTTCATAAAACTCAATGATGCGCTGATAAAACGGATAGTTCTTTTCATTGATCTCAACGGTGACTCCTTTCTCAGGTACCCAGATCGGTCCGAATTCATCTATAGAATTTAACTGTAGTTCAGGGTCGTGAGGGTAATACCGCAATGGTATATAATCCGGATTGTCAGGAGTCTTCATTTTCCCCTTGTAGATCGGCTCAACTCTTTCTACCGAAGGATTTTTCTCCAGCTTAGCGGCAGTGGCGTCATCCATGTTCACCACCATATAGATCTGGTTGTCCTGGAATAAATTTCTTCCTTCAAAGTCCATCAGGTTGATGCCCTGATCGGTCAGAAACTCCTGCGGAACATTCAGGTTCGGTTTAAAGATGATCCGGTAAGATTTCTGCTGATGTTCGCCTTTAAAAGCCTTTTCGCCATTCACATATAACACTCCGTTAAGGATGGACAGTGAATCTCCGGGAACACCCACACAGCGTTTGATATAATTCTCTTTCTTGTCAAGCGGTCTGGTGCCAATCTGATCAGGCCTGGGCACAAAACCATTCGGGTTGGCCCGCTTCATGTCATAGTAATCCTGATCAGCTATGGGTTTGAAGATGGTATCACCTTCCGGAAAATTGAACACGACAATGTCATTCCGCTTCAGCTGCTGAAGTCCGGGAAATCGCATATAAGGCAACTGTATGATCTCAGAATAGGCCTTTCCGCCAACCAGCGGCATGGTATGGTGTGCAAACGGGAAAGCTACGGGTGTGATGGGAAACCGCGGACCGTAATTGACCTTGCTGACGAACAGAAAATCTCCAGCCAGCAGTTCGCCTTCCATGGAGGTAGTGGGGATGGTGTAGGCTTCGAAGATGAAGGTGCGCACAAAAGTGGCAGCTATTACTGCAAATGCTATTGCATCTGCCCACTCTCTGCCGATAGATTTCCGCTGACCTTTATACACCTCAGCCGGAATTCCAAGATATCTGACCTCTTTATTGAATCCGAGATAAGGAAAGTAGAACTGGGGAAACATCATACCTGCAACACCTGCCCAGAATCCGTCTTTGCCATAGGCTCGAACCAGCTCACTGGCTATCAGGAACAGCATGACTGCATTGATGATGGGCACGAACAACAGTAGGAACCACCAAACCGGTTTGCCTATCAGTTTCACACATATCCATCCATTGAGAAAGGGAACAATGGCCTTCCATCCGGCATATCCTGCCTTTTCAAACATTTTCCACAATCCGGCATAAAGCAAAACTACAGACACGATAAGGTAAAGTGTCATAGCCAGGGGTAGTACAGGTTCCATCTTTTTCTTGATTGCTTAATCAACAGCGCAATGGCGTCAAAAGTATGGAGTTTTGACCGCATTAACCATTTTTAACCGCCTTTGGGTTACGGTAACATTCCAGCTGTATAAGCCCTTTTCTGAAAGTGGCCACAGGAGTCCATGTTTGCCTGATACGACTTGCTGTGAAATAGGGAACCTCATTCATGATGTTAGACAGGATGATGAGATCTGCCTGATCTGGATGCAGGGTATCCATCTGGTGCTGATAGATACGTTGGGTAGCTTCAGGATCTGTCCATTTTAATGGGTGGTATTCCGGAAAGCCAGACCAGATCACAGTCGATCCGGAAATACCAGCGTCTTCATCCAGATACTGTGCCATTTGGGTACGAAGCTGCATGCTGTACGGGCGGTAAGCCATGGTTGCATCATAGGCATATCCAACCCGCTTACTCCATTTTTCAGGATACACATAAAAATGAGCTGATGCAAGCAGCAAACAGGTTACGCCCAGCCAAATAAGCGGCCTGTTCAAAGTGGACAGGATTGCTGCAAACGGAATGACCAGCGGCACGGTAATAAAAAGCAGATACCTGTTGGTAAGCGGGTTGTTGAACGGAATGGATGCAAGTGCCAGTAAGGCCACTCCCGTTGTGGTCCACCAGTATATCGGCCTGCAGTTTTCTTTGAACCATCGTCTGTAGCGGAATAATATCCCGCAGATAACGCACAAGCCAAACTCCATGAACCTGAAAACAAATATTCCGGATGACCAGATCAGTGCTTTCCCGGATAGTAAGGCACGGTGTTCTATCCATGGTGAATCGGGGTGGCTGAGCATCCAGCCGGTATGTTGCCAGTGATAGAGATTCCAGGCAATGAAGGGCAGCACGCCGACCAGAAATGGGCCTGTCAACCTGACAAACTGCCGGAGGCTTCCCGGTTTCTCCAGTAACAGATAAGTGATCCAGACAGTTGCCACTATGACCATCCCCCGCAAACTGATAAGCAGCAGTACGGCAATGGCTAGTGCCAGCAGCCGGTTTTTTCCGGAAAGTATGGCTTCAAGTGCCAAAAGTGTGCAGGCTACCAAAAACAGTTCGGTGCTGACTGATGCCATATGGGTAAACCAGGTGGGATTGGCAAACCACAGCAACGATGCCCAGACCATAGCAGGACCAGAAAGCCACCTTTGGCAGAGCTTGTGAAACAAGTATCCGGACAGCAACAGAAAGGGCAGTGAGGCCCAGTGCAATAACTCAATAGAAGGTGTAAATAATCTGTATAATAAACTGAAATACAGTGGTATAAGTGGTGGGTGTCCTGTATCTTGAGTGACCGGAAGTAGCATGCCGCTGCCAGGGTGCTCATAGAAATAGATAGCCGGAAAACCGATGATGGTTTCCTGGTCTGAGAACAGCGGCAGGTGCAAATGGAGCAGGGTTAACAAAACGGAACCTGAAAACAGGATCAGCCAAGAAATGTGTAAATAATTCTGATCGTTGCGGGTATCCATGTTGCAGGGTAAAGATACTGGTGTTTTGCTGTCAAATTGACAGTCATTCTTTGTAAATTTGCACCATGTATGATCAGAATCCAACACTTGACCAGCAGGAATCTCTTCTGCCGGATGACCGACAAGGTGAGGTGTTGACCAGGGAGGAGATGGAACAGGCAGCTGCCGGCCGTCTGTTCTACCTGGAAAGTTATGGTTGCCAGATGAACTTTAGTGACAGCGAGATCGTGGCTTCCATCCTCCACCAGCACGGTTTTGGCCTGACACGTCAGTTCCAGGAAGCCGATCTGATCCTGCTGAATACCTGTGCCATCCGCGATAATGCGGAGCAAAGGGTACGAAATCGCCTGCAGGAGCTGCGCACGGTCAAAAAGCAAAAACCGGAAGCCCTCATCGGAATGCTGGGCTGCATGGCAGAACGACTGAAAGCACGTTTGCTGGAGGAAGAGCAGTTGGTGGATATTGTCTGTGGCCCGGATGCTTACCGTGACCTGCCACAACTGGTGGCCAGTGCTGACAGCGGACAGAAAGCAGTGAATGTGCTGCTCTCCAGAGAAGAGACCTATTCTGATATTGCACCTCTCAGACTCGATGCCAATGGGGTTACCGGGTTCATCTCCATTATGCGGGGTTGTGATAATATGTGCTCTTTTTGTGTGGTACCCTTTACCCGCGGACGGGAGAGAAGCCGCAATGCCTTCACCATAGTAGCTGAAGCTCAAGACCTCTTCAACCGAGGCTACCGCGAGGTGACGCTGCTGGGCCAGAATGTGGATAGTTACAAGTGGCAGCACCCGGAAACAGACAACTGGTATCATTTTGCTGACCTGCTGAAGCTGGTGGCAGAAGTCAGTCCGCTGCTGCGGGTACGCTTCAGTACCTCTCATCCTAAGGATATCACAGATGAGGTACTGCATACCATGGCCGCATATGAGAACATCTGCAACTACATCCATCTGCCGGTGCAATCAGGCAACTCCCGCATCCTGGAAAAAATGAACCGTACCTATGACCGCGACTGGTACATGGAAAGGATCGATGCCATTCGTCGTATCGTTCCTGACTGCGGGCTTAGTACAGACATCATAGCGGGTTTCTGCTCAGAAACTGAAGAGGAGCATCAGGATACCCTGAGCCTCATGGAACAGGTGCAGTTCGATATGTCTTATATGTTTTTTTACAGTGAAAGACCTGGCACGCTGGCCGCCCGAAAGTATCCGGATGATGTACCTGAAGACGTCAAAAAAAGAAGACTCAACGAGATCATCGCATTGCAGAACATCCATTCTGCAAACCGCTATAAACAAGATATAGGTAAGACATTTAAAGTGCTTGTAGAAAAGACCTCCAGAAGATCAGCAGAGGATATGTGCGGTCGTACCGACCAGAATAAGATGGTAGTGTTTCCAAAGGAGAACGCCGCCGCAGGAGATTATGTATTTGTAAAGATCACTGATGCCACTTCGGCCACCCTCATCGGCCATATGACCGAACCGGTAGTGGCAGCGGTCAAATAACGCCTCATGGCAGACGAGATCAGAAGCATCAAACAACGTTTTGGCATTATAGGAAATGCACCGGGTCTGAACTATGCACTCAGTATAGCTGCCCGGGTGGCACCTACCAACCTGACGGTGCTCATTACCGGCGAAAGTGGTGTGGGGAAAGAGATCTTCAGCCAGGTCATACATCAGAACAGCCCGAGAAAACACGGGCCTTTCATTGCCGTCAACTGCGGCGCTATACCGGAAGGAACCATTGATTCAGAATTGTTCGGCCACGTGAAAGGGTCTTTCACCAATGCTGTGGATGACCGGAAAGGCTATTTCGAGACTGTGAACGGAGGCACCATTTTTCTGGATGAGATCGGCGAGATGCCGCTGGGTACCCAGGCACGCTTGCTTCGCGTTCTGGAAACCGGCGAGTTCATCAGAGTAGGCTCATCCAAAGTGCAGAAAACCGATGTGCGTGTTGTGGCTGCCACCAATGTAGATCTTCATCAGCTCATTCAGACAGGAAGGTTCCGCGAAGACCTGTTCTACAGGCTCAATACAGTTCCAATAAGAGTGCCTGCCCTGCGTGAACGGCATGATGATATCTACCTCCTTTTCCGAAAGTTCAGTTCAGATTTTGCTGAAAAATACCGTACACCGCTCGTCCAGTTGGATGACGCTGCGGTTCAGCTCCTATCATCCTATAACTGGCCTGGTAATATTCGTGAACTGAAGAATGTGGCAGAACAGGTTTCTGTGCTTTCTGGCCAGCAAACTGTTTCTGCAGATGACCTGAGGGCTTTCCTGCCTGATGTGCAAAGAACTAGTTTGCCCATGCTCAGACAGGAAGCAGAGCAGCACAGCGCTTCATTCACAGAAAGAGAGATCTTCTACAAGGTCTTGTATGATATGAAGAAAGACCTCAATGATCTGAAACAGTTTGTGCTTACAATGGCAGAGGCCAATGAACTGAAAACAGATTCCGGCGCTGTGTCCGGTTTGATGGAAGAAAGGCCTGTTGCTGCCCTTCTCCCGATGGAACATAAGAACCAGCAGGCACCTGTCGTTATTGAACAAGGCAGTAAAACAACCTATCCGATAGAGCAGCAGGTTGAAGAAAACCTGTCGCTGGCCGATAAAGAGAAAGAACTGATCATCAAGGCACTAAAGAAGCATAAGGGAAAAAGACGTGATGCTGCGCTTGATCTGGGTATCTCAGAACGGACATTATACAGAAAGATCAAAGAATACGAACTGGAATGAGAACGGTAACCCACCTGTCGCTGATAATGATCCTCCTGTTTTCGGGTTGCTACACTTTCAATGGAAACCGCATACCTGATGAAATTGAAAGTGTTACAGTCAATTTCTTTGCCAACCAGAGTACGTTTGTGGCACCTTCGCTGAGCCAGTCATTTACAGAGGCTCTCAAAGACAAGATGGCGGCAGAAACCAGATTATATCTCAAAGATCGTGGTGGCGACTGGGAATTCAGCGGAGCCATTGTAACCTACCAAAACACTCCTATGGCTCCAACCGGAAACGAAACTACCGCACTGAACAGGTTGACCATTGGCGTCAAAGTCGATTTTGTGAATCATAAGAATGAACAGGAAAGCTGGAATCAGACATTTACCCGTTTTGAAGATTATGAAAGCAGTAAGTCTTTGGCTGAGGTAGAAGGTGAACTGATCAGGCTCATTACCATCCAGCTTGTGGATGATATATATTTGAAGGCCGCCTCAGACTGGTGATCATGGAGACCATGCAGCTACAGCATTTAGCAGAAGATATACATTTATTACCCCGTACAGACATGTCGGTCTTACAGGAATGGACAGAACAATATCCGTGGTATGCTCTGCCATGGGTGCTCCTGGCAAAAAAGCAGCACCATGAACAGGATCCTGATTACCCGGAAACTCTGGCAAGGGCAGCTATGCTTGTTCCAGACAGAGAGCAGCTGTTCCGGCTTATTGAGCGCACACCTCTCCAGGAATGGCTGGAAGAGGTCATTGAAGTGGACACAGTGACAGAAAGGACTGAATTGACGGAGAAAAGACAGGAAGAAATAGTCTTGAACGAACCAGCTTCATTGCCTCAGGAAGAACCCGTTTTTGAATATGTTCCCTATGAGATCGAAATGCAGCAGGCTATCAGAGAACTCGAACTTACGGGTCAGGCGGCTACACTTCCTGATCTGCCATCATTAGATGATTTTCAATTGACTGATGGTGATACCGACACGCAACTGCACAGATTTACAGACTGGCTTACCCTGGTTGATGGGGAAGAGCGCATTGGCCTGGTCAACCGTTCAGCAGCCCGGCGCCCTATTGTACTCAAACCCGGTAAGCCTGTCAGGGAAGAGAAGAAACAGGCCTCCATGCCTGACTCAGATGACGATTTTGATGAATGGCAGGCCAGAGAACTGGCTCGCAGAAGCTCAGAGCTTAGCGAAGAGGTGCTTTCAGAAACCCTTGCCGCCATCATGGTTAGCCAGGGAAAAACAGAAAGAGCCATTTTTATCTATGAAAAACTGGGTTTGAAATACCCGGAAAAAATGGCTTACTTTGCAGGCCTTATTGAAGACTTAAAGAACGAACACTGATATGTTCACTGTAATACTGATAATAGCCCTGGTCATTTGCGTCATTCTGGCTCTGGCAGTTCTGATCCAAAACCCGAAAGGCGGAGGTTTGAGCGGCACTTTTGGCGGAACGGCCAACCAACTGTTCGGCTATAAGCGAACCAGCGATGATATTGAAAAGATCACCTGGTATCTGGGTATAGCACTGCTTGTGCTTTGCCTGGGCTCTGCTGCGTTCAAGCCGGGTACAACCGGAGCACAGGCTACACCCTTTGAAGGGCAGGCCGTTCAGCCAGAGCAAAACTTCACGCCTGCACCGGGTGGAGACGGCGCCACGCTGGATGATACCAATACAGGTGATCAGGCCGGTTCAGACGATGAATTACCTGAATAAGAAATAGATCAACAATCATGAAAAGGCATCCCGCTGAGGGGTGCTTTTTTTTTATTTGAAAGGGGTTGGGGGCGGAATATTGTGCTTCTGCTCGTATTCACTGATGATGGTTTCCAGCATCGGGTTCTGATCCGGCGAATACCCTTCACGAAGATCGTACCCGTAAAGCTTTCCTAAGTTTTGCCACCACCAGGCGGTGCGTGTGTTTTTAACATCACGAAGCAGGTCATACATGCTCATTCCGGTCTTTCGTTCAATAAGCTTGATCAGCACCAGCCCTTCTGTGCGACTCATATTCTTTAGCCGGTCTTCAAAGTTTTCTTTGAGATCTTTCTCTAGTTGCTTCCGGTACTTTTTGTCTTCCCTCTTCTTCATGTCGGCAGTAACCTCATGCACCTCATGGAACAGAGCTACCGCAGTATCTGCCAGCGGATATACCTTTCTGACCACATACTCATACCTGCTGTAATTGTAGTTGCGGAGATTGCGAGCTTCTATGATCACGGAGTCCAGAAAAAGGTGATACAGGGTATCTTCCGGTGCTTCCTGCTTGTCTTTCTTGAAAATACCTATCTGCGCTTTTACGGGTGCAAAAGCAAGCAGGGCAAACAAGACAAGTAGTATGTTCCGGAGTTTCATAAGGGTCAGGGTTCAAAAATAATGCCGTTCAGGTTTTCCATCAATGCTGCTGTATGTAAAGCGCTGTTATCCAATTCTTTCCACATGCCTGCCGGCATCCATTCAGGCAAGGTGTCACGGGCAGAATACACGATATGTACCTGATGGTCAGGAAGGGTGCCGCGGTAAACCCAGGTAGGTGTATAAGACAGATCTGCTATGCGAATCTTTCCTGTAGCCAGTTCTTTTTCAATGCCTATGTGCCATACAATTCCTTCATAGGTATAACGGTCTCGCTGGTTGGATATGAAATTACCCATAGACCATGCAATGAATCCGGTATCAACTGCAGCATTCCGTGTAATATATCTGCCGGCTGGCTGTAGCACATGCGGATGACTGCCCAGAATAATATCAGCACCGGCATCCACACACCAGGTAGCCACCTTCTCCTGATAACTGTCGGGTTTTCTGCTGTATTCCGTACCCCAGTGCATGAAAGTAATGATCACCTCTGCACCCTGTGCCCTGGCTTGCCGCACATCCTGCCGTATCAAAGCCGAATCTATCTGATTTACCAGCCATGGTTTTCCTGCAGGCAGTTCAAATCCGTTCGTGCCATAGGTATAGGCAAGTATGCAGACCTTGATGCCATTAAGTTCCAGAAGTTGCGGTGCATTTCTTTCTTCCTCCGATCCAAAGGTTCCTGTATGATAAAAACCTACCGAATCGATCACCTGCAGGGTGCGGCGGATGCCTTTTTCGCCGGTATCATTGCTGTGATTATTGGCAGTAACCAGGAAGTCGATGCCCGCTTCTTTCAGATAGACCACATAATCATCAGGTGTATTGAACTGCGGATACCCCGAGTACGGCCTCGACCTTCCTGCAAGGGTGGTCTCCAGATTTCCTACACAGAGATCAGCCATTTTCAGAACCGGAGCAATGGCCGAGAAACAGGGGGTGAAATCGTAATGACCATCGCCGGTTGCAACATATTTATATTGTGTGCTGTGACACATAAGATCTCCTATGGCTGAAATGCTGGTGTAACTGTGGGTCAGTGTATCAGCAGCAACTGTATCTTCCGCAGCAGGCATCAATTCTTCAACAGGCAGGCGTTTCGCCGACTGTAACAGGCCGCTCAGTACAAGCGACAGGACCAAAGGAGCTGCCAGGAATTTCATTGCTTATCTGCTGCTGGCCAGGAACAGGTTGATGTCGTTAGACTTTAGTTCAAAACGCTGCCCGAGGTAAATATTGGTCAGATGACCTTTATACATGTAAACGCCATGTCTGATGCCTGCATTATACAACAGCATGCTTTCCATGCCACCGTGATCAGCAAATTTGATCAGGGTGCTGGTGATGATGTTGCTGATGGCATAAGAAGCTGTGCGGGGAACACGGCTGGGAATATTAGGTACACAATAATGGATCACATCGTGTTTGATATAGGTGGGGTGTGCATGTGTGGTCACTTCACTGGTCTCGATACAGCCTCCCTGGTCAATACTTACATCAAGAATGACGGCGCCGGCTTTCATCTCCATGACCATAGCTTCACTAACAATGATGGGTGTGCGGCCCAGCTCACTGTGAATAGCACCTACCAGTACATCTGCAGTGCGAATATCCTTCAATAGCGTCTTTTTGTTGATCACCGAGGTGTAGACACGGGTGCCGATATTATTTTGTAATCTTGATAATTTATATACATTGTTATCATATACCTTGACTGTAGCTCCAAGGCCCAGGGCAGCTCTGGCAGCAAATTCGCCAACCACTCCGGCGCCCAGAATGAGTATCTCAGTAGGAGAGATTCCTGACAGCCCGCCCAGCAGGATCCCTCGTCCGGGTTTATGGGTTGCCAACAGCTCACTGGCAATCAGAATGGCAGAGCTTCCGGCAATTTCGCTCATACACCTGACAAAAGAGAAGGTGCCGCTTTCGTCCACAATGTATTCAAATGCAAGTGCCGTGATGCGTTTGCTCATCAGGCTGGTAATGATCTCTTTCTTAAGTGTGGGCAGGTGCAGCGGAGAGATGATGGTTTGACCTTCGTGCATCAGTTCCAGGTCTTCGGCCGAGGGAGGGGCAACTTTCAGTAAAATATCGGCCTCATACACCTCTTTTTTGTCATAGACAATTCTGGCACCGGCCTCTGAGTAGTCCTTATCAGAAAAACGGGAAGCTTCTCCTGCCCGGCTTTCAATGATCAGACGGTGTCCATTGGATGTAAGGGTTTCCACAGACTCCGGGGTCAGCGGAACACGATTCTCGTAAAAACTGGTCTCCTTTGGGATGCCAATGAATAAGCGGCTCTGTTTTTCTTCTATCTCCATCATTTTTTCCATGACCATGAACCCTGCCTGAGAGGCCAGTTCTGAGGCAATGGATTTTGCCGGCTTATCAATCATTTTCCTAAATTAAAGATTCTGTCCTGATTATCCATAACGATCACTCGAACCGGAAGAAACCCTTCTTCCTCAAGGGCAGCTTCTATGATCTCCGGCCACTCAATAAATACCGGGTTTCCGCTGTCAATATAGTCTTCCAGCCCGATCTCCCGAAGTTCTGAAGGGTCTTCCAGACGGTACAGATCAAAGTGAAAAACATGATGATCTCCTGCATAACTGTTTACTATGCCAAATGATGGACTGGAAACCTCGTCTGTAACACCGTAATGTCTGCAAAAGGCTCTGACGAGGGCGGTTTTCCCGGCTCCAAGCTGACCTTTGAGCATCCATAGTCGTTGGCCCGGGTAAAGATCCAGGAGCTGTGTTACCACATGATCCAGGTCAGCTTCTGTATGGGCAACCAATTGCATATTGCAAAGCTATCCAACCATGCTCTTGCCTGCAACCATTCAGCCCTCAAAGACAGCAAACGGAATGATCATTTCTTCCATACTGATACCGCCGTGCTGGAAGGTGTTTCGGAAATAATTGACGTAGTAATTGTAATTGTTCGGGTAGGCAAAAAAGCTATCTTCTTTTGCAAAGATGTAAGAGGAGCTAACATGGGCCTTGGGTAGTCCTGCTTCTTCGGGTTTGCGTATCTCCAGCACATCCTTTTTGTTGTATTGAAGGTTTCGGCCGCTCTTGTAACGCAGGTTGGTAGTAGTGTTCCTGTCAGCAACTACCTTAGACGGGCTGTTTACCCTGATGGTGCCATGGTCTGTGGTCACCACGATGCGCACTTTCTTGCCACTCAGTTTTTTCAAGGCATCATGCAAGGGCGAATGGTCAAACCATGATCGTGTGATGGACCTGTAAGCGGTCTCGTCACTGGCCAGCTCTTTCAACACCTCCATCTCTGTGCGTGCATGCGACAGCATGTCCACAAAGTTGTAAACGATCACATTGAGATCATTATTCATCAGGTTGAGGATGTTGTCTTGTAAAGTCTTTCCCTCCTGGTGATTAAGTATCTTGTTGTAAGTGTATTTGATATCCAGGCGATGTCTTACAATGTTGTCTTTCAGGAATTCTTCTTCGTGCTGATTCTTGCCTCCTTCTTCTTCATCATTCAGCCACAGTGCAGGCATCCGTTTCTGGATCTCTGCTGGCAGCAGTCCCGCAAAGATGGCATTGCGGGCATACTGCGTGGCCGTAGGAAGAATGCTGTAATAAGTGTTTTCAGATCTCTTTCTGAAGCGCTCACTGATCAACGGCTCAATGATCCGGTACTGATCAAAACGGAGGTTGTCAATTAGAATGAAAAAAACCGGTACACCCGGTTCCAGGAGCGGGAATACATGTCGCTCCAGCAAATTGTGAGACATGGTTGGGCTGTCTTTTTCTGTTTTACCCACCCAGTTGAGATATTGTTTGTCAACAAACTTGCAGAACTCCACATTGGCTTCGTTCTTCTGCGACTGAAATACCTCTTTCATACCTGAACCACCGGCTTTGTCCAGTTGTAATTCCCAGTATATCAGTTTCTGATAGAGCTCCATCCATTTGTCATGACTCAGGCTGTCCTGAAGGCTGAAGAAGATGTTCTGAAATTCCTTCTGGTAGCTCATGTCCGTTCGCTCATTGACCAGTCTTTTGTTCTCTGTAAGTTTTTTGACTGTAAGCAGGATCTGCTGAGATTTGACCGGCTTGATGAGGTAGTCACTGATCTGTGAACCGATGGCTTCTTCCATCAGGTTTTCTGTTTCATTCTTGGTAATCATCACCACCGGTATGTTCGGTCGCTTTTCCTTGACCTTCTCCAGCGTTTCCAGTCCGGAAAGCCCGGGCATCATTTCATCCAGGAAGATCAGATCCACCTGAGGGTCTGTGCACTGGTCTATTGCATCCTGTCCGTTGCTTACTGCCACTACTTCGTATCCCTTTTCTTCCAGGAACAGGATCTGTGGTTTCAGCATTTCTATCTCATCATCAGCCCAAAGGATACGTATATTACTCATGTTATCAGTTACTTTTGTGAAGCTTCGGCAAAGTTACAGGTTAAACAGCCAGGTTTGAATAAGCGAAAGATTTTGAACGACCCTGTTTACGGGTTTATTACGGTTCCATTTGAAATTATTTTCGACCTCATTGAGCATCCGCTGGTGCAAAGACTCAGGCGTATCCAGCAATTGGGGTTGAGCAACCTCGTCTATCCGGGTGCCAACCATACCAGGTTTCACCATGCACTGGGCGCTGTGCATCTGATGGGTAAAGCCATCAGCGTTCTGCGCAGCAGAGGACATGATATTACGGAAGAAGAAGCTGAGGCGGCTACCATCGCCATTCTGCTGCATGATTCAGGACACGGCCCGTTCTCTCATGCGCTGGAAACCACCCTGGTTTCTCAGGTAACTCATGAAGATATCAGCCTTCGCATCATGGAAGAGCTGAACGGTATTTTCAGTGGCCGGCTGGATCTGGCCATCCGTATTTTTCAGGGCCAGTATCATAAGCAGTTCCTGCACCATCTGGTAAGCAGTCAGCTGGACGTTGACCGGCTGGATTATCTCATTCGAGACAGCTACTTCACGGGCGTACATGAAGGGGTAATAGGATATGACAGGCTTATTGAAATGATGGATGTGGTCAACGATGAGCTGGTCATAGAAGAAAAGGGGATCTATTCTGTAGAGAAATTCATTGTGAGCAGGCGGGTCATGTACTGGCAGGTTTACCTGCACAAGACCGTGGTATGTGCTGAACAAATGCTGATCAAGGTACTTCGGCGGGCTAATTATCTGGTCAAGAACGGGGTGGAAATTGAAGCTACACCAGCCTTGCATTACTTTCTGAAACACGAGGTGGAGAAAAAGGATTTTACACCCGGAAGCGAGGCGTTCCGGCATTTTGCTATGCTGGATGACACTGATATCTATGTAGCATTGAAATACTGGATGAACGCAGAAGACAAAGTGCTTTCTTTCCTTTCGAGGTCTATCATAAACCGGAAACTGTTCCGCATTGAGATGGATAAACATCCGGTCAGCGCATCCCGTCTTAAAGAGATCACCGACAAGGTCAGAAAGCGTTTTCAAATAGAGGATGATTTTGATATGCAGTACTATGTATTTCACGACAGCACCAGCAACAGTGCCTACACGCTGGAGAATAAAAACATCAAGATCAAACGCAAGCAAGGGCAGGTGGAAGATGTGACCAAAGTGTCAGATCATCTGCATCTGGCTGCCCTCGCTGATACGGTCGTAAAGCACTATCTTTGTTATCCGAAACCCTGACCGGATGGAGATTTCTGCCTTTGAATTGTGTACCCTTCTGGGAGGCACCCTGGAGGGTGATCCGGATGTAAAAGTTTCCCGACCGGCTAAAATTGAAGAGGGAAGCCAGGGTGATATTTGTTTCCTGAGCAACGAAAAGTATCTCAAATTCGCTTACACCACACAGGCTTCGGTGCTGATCATTGATGAGCACCTGGAGTTGGATGCCGGTGTGAAGCCTACACTCATCCGGGTGAAGAACGCCTACACCAGTTTTTCGCAGGTACTGGATGCCTGGCAGAAAAGCAAGATGCGCAGCGTCATGAACGGTGTGGAACAACACGCCTATATTCACCCAAGTGCCATGATCGGACAGAATGTGCACATTGCTCCGTTCTGTTTTGTGGGAGAAGGTGCAACAGTAGGAGATAATACAGTACTGATGGCCGGTGCGTATATCGGAAATGAAGTACGTGTAGGGCAGGATTGTATGCTGCACCCAGGAGTACATATTTTGTATGGATGTGAGATCGGTAACAGATGTATCATACATGCAGGAGCTGTGATTGGCAGCGAAGGTTTTGGTTTTGCACCACAACCTGACGGTACATTCATCAAAGTTCCGCAAACCGGCAATGTGGTGATAGAAGATGAAGTGGAAGTTGGAGCAAATACAACCATTGACCGTGCCACAATGGGTTCAACCTTCATCAGAAGAGGGGTTAAACTGGATAATCTCATACAGATCGCACATAATGTGGAGGTTGGTGAAAACACGGTCATTGCTGCTCAGACAGGCATCAGTGGCAGCACCCGCATCGGCAGAAATTGTATGATCGGTGGTCAGGTTGGCATAGTAGGCCATATTGAGATTGCCGATGGAACCCGCATCAATGCACAGAGTGGTGTTTCAAAAGGTATCAGAAAATCCGGCACCGCGGTTACGGGCTCACCGGCATTTGATTACAGCGAGGCCATGCGTGCGCAGGTGGTCTTCCGAAAGCTGCCGGAACTGATGGAACGCATAGCAGAATTGGAAAAAAAGCTCAAAGAATCAGCATAGATCATGTCCAGTAACAGACAGCAAACTATCAGGAAAGCAGTCACTGTAGCAGGAGTAGGGTTGCATACAGGTCAGCAGGTGGAAATGACCTTCCGGCCGGCACCTGTTAATCATGGATTTAAATTTAAACGGGTAGATCTGGATGGCACCCCTGTTATTGATGCAGATGCAGACCTCGTGGTGGACACCGCCAGGGGAACGACCATCGCAAAGAATAATGTCAGGGTAAGTACCATTGAACATACCCTGGCGGCACTGGTAGGAATGGGTGTAGATAACTGCCTGATCGAACTCAATGCCAGCGAAACACCTATTATGGACGGGAGCTCCAGGGTGTTCGTGGAAGCTATAGATTCTGTTGGTGTGGAAGAGCAGGAAGCCGACAGAGAACCCATCGTCATCAAAGAGAATCTCTCTTATGTTGATCCTGTCCGTCAAACTGAAATGATGCTGATTCCGGCCGATGATTACCAGGTAACGGTCATGATCGACTTTGATTCAAAAGTACTCGGGCAGCAGCACGCTTCATTACACCATCTGGAAGAATTCAAAGCAGAATTTGCGTCTTGCAGAACTTTTGCATTTCTCCATGAACTGGAGATGTTATATGATAACAACCTGATCAAAGGCGGCGATCTCAACAATGCGATCGTGATCGTTGACAAGGAAGTGACTCCGGAAGAAATGGACAAGCTAAAGAAGATGTTCCATAAGGATTCCGTTACCGTGAAAAAGGAAGGTATCCTGAATAATCTGGAATTACACTATGTCAATGAACCCGCCCGCCATAAACTGCTTGATGTAGTGGGCGATCTGGCACTTGCCGGCAGACCTATTCAGGGAAAGGTTATTGCCAACAGACCGGGTCACCCTTCCAATGTGGAGTTTGCCAAGGTCATCAAAGCATATCATAAACAACGTAAGCAAATGCTGGCCCCTCAGTATGACCCGGATAATGAACCCGTCATAGACATTAACCGGATCAACCAGATGCTGCCGCACCGGTATCCGATGTTGCTGGTAGATAAAGTGGTGGAAATAACTGACAAGTATGTGGTAGGCATTAAGAATGTGACCTTTAACGAGGCATTCTTCCAGGGTCACTTTCCCAATAATCCTGTCATGCCTGGGGTGTTGCAGATCGAGGCGCTGGCACAGGCAGGAGGTATCTTCGTACTGAATCAGGTACCTGATCCGGAGAATTATGATACCTATTTTCTGAAAATTGATAAGGTCAAATTCAAACGCAAGGTGCTGCCGGGAGATACATTGATCCTTAAAATGGAACTGATGCAGCCTATTCGTCGTGGCATATGTGAAATGAAGGCTACAGCCTATGTGGGCAGTACCCTGGTAACAGAAGGTGAACTGACCGCCCAGGTCGTAAAACGCAGTGCTGTAGTATGAACCAACCATTGGCGTATGTACATCCACAGGCAGAAATAGCCGATAATGTGGTCATTGAACCGTTCGCTTTCATTTCCAAGAATGTAGTGATAGGAGAGGGTACCTGGATTGGTGCCAACGTGACCATCATGCCCGGAGCCAGAATTGGCAAGAACTGCCGGATCTTTCCGGGTGCAGTCATATCTGCAATTCCCCAGGATCTGAAGTACCGCGGAGAGAATACTACAGTGATCATTGGCGATAATACCACCATCCGCGAATGCGTAACAGTTAACCGAGGTACCAGTTATGCCAACACTACTACTATTGGCTCCAACTGTTTGCTGATGGCATACAGCCATGTTGCGCACGACTGTATCATTGGCGATCACGTGATACTGGCAAACAGTGTGAACCTGGCAGGACACATTGAAATAGATGACTGGGTCATCCTGGAAGGTATGGTAGCGGTGCAGCAGTTCATCAAGATCGGGGCGCATGCATTCATTGCAGGTGGGTCGCTGGTCAGAAAGGATGTGCCTCCGTTCGTGAAAGCAGCACGTGAACCACTGGCATATGCGGGGGTAAATTCCATCGGTCTGCGCAGACGCGGTTTCAGCGCTGAGACCATCGAACATATCCAGGATATCTACCGGACGTTGTTCGTTAGAGGCTTCAATACCACCAAGGCTCTGGGCATCATTGAAGCAGAGTTTCCTGCATCTGCCGAAAGAGATCAGATCCTTACTTTCATCCGTACATCAAAAGGTGGTGTCATGAAAGGTTTCAGACATCTCAGCGAATGAGGGTTGAACTGACAGGTGTTTCCAAACGATTTAATTATGACTGGATCTACCGCGGTATAGATCAGGTTTTTGAAAGCGGACAGATCTGGGCTGTAACCGGTGCCAATGGCTCAGGAAAGAGTACTTTTTTAAGAATGGTTGCAGGTATGCTGACACCATCTGAAGGCAGCATCAGGTACCGGCTGGACGGTCATGCCATTGACCGCGAAAAGATTTTCAGTCATGTGGCAGTTACTGCTCCTTATATAGACCTTCCGGAAGAATTCACCCTCGAGGAGAACATTCGCATGCAGGGCAAACTGAAACCCTACCGGGGCGGGCTGGACACTGATGCTGTTGCAGAGGCTACCGGACTGTCAGCACACCGAAAAAAGGAATTGCGTTTCTTTTCTTCAGGAATGAAACAGCGTTTGCGCAACACGCTGGCCATTCTTTCTGACGCCAGTCTGCTGATCATGGATGAACCCACATCTCATCTTGACCTGGAAGGAGTTGAGTGGTATCAGCAATTGTTATTGTCTCATGCCTCCGGCAGACTGATCCTGATAGGCTCTAATATGGAAAGAGAGACTACCATGGCCGGACACAGGCTGCAGATGTCGGAGTACAAGCAGGTGGTCAGGCCAGGAATTGTGCCTCGGTCTTCCTGATGATCTCTATGCATTCCAGCATCTGTTCTTCTGTGATGACCAGAGGAGGGGCAAAACGAATTTTGTCGCCATGAGTAGGTTTAGCCAGCAGTCCGTTTTCTTTCAGCATCAGGCAGAAATCCCAGGCATCTCTGCCATTCATAGGTTCTACCACGATGGCATTTAACAGGCCTTTCCCGCGAACAGACCTGATCACGTTGCCGCTCATTTTTTGCAGTGCGTTGCGCAGCATCTGACCCATGCGGTCGGCATTCTCTGCAAGCTGTTCTTCCTGCAGAATATCCAGGGCAGTCATGGCAATGCGGCATGCAAGCGGGTTGCCGCCAAAAGTAGAGCCGTGTTCTCCGGGCTGAATACACAGCATGACAGGATCATCTGCCAGTACAGCAGATACCGGCATCATACCGCCTGACAAAGCTTTGCCCAGTATCAGTACATCCGGGTGTATGTTTTCATGATCGCAGGCCAGCATTTTTCCTGTACGGCAAAGGCCGGTCTGGATCTCGTCTGCCATGAACAGAATATTGTGTTTACGACAGAGCTCAAATGCGGCAGACAGATAGCCATCGTCAGGAACAACCACACCTGCTTCGCCTTGAATAGGTTCAATAAGCAGGCCGGCAATATCAGGATCCTTCAGAGCTGCCTCCAGGGCAGGAAGATCATTGTAAGGAACCATTTCATAGCCTGGCATGAACGGGCCAAAATCAGTGGTAGAGGAAGGGTCAGTAGAGAAGCTGATAACCCCTGTTGTGCGACCGTGGAAATTATCTTCCAGTACAATGATACGGGCTTTGCCAGGTTCAATTCCCTTCACCTGATAGCCCCATTTTCTGCATAGCTTGATGGCCGTTTCCACAGCCTCTACACCACTATTCATGGGTAACACCTTATCGTAGCCGAAGATATTCGTTATGTATTGTTCATATTCACCCAGCAGATTATTGTGGAATGCACGGCTTGTAAGGGTAAGGATGCCGGCCTGTTCACGCATCACTTCTACGAGACGCGGGTGGCAATGCCCCTGATTAACGGCACTGTATGCTGAGAGGAAATCAAAGTATCGTTTTCCTTCTACATCCCAGACCAGAGCACCTTCGCCACGACTGAGTACCACCGGCAGCGGGTGATAGTTATGAGCGCCGTAGCGTTCTTCCAATTCTATAAAGCGGGCTGATGAAATGGTTTGCATACAGAAAATTTTTGTAAAAGTAGGCTAAGCCTGAATGGTAGTAAAATATTAGGAATATATATAAGTATTGTCTTCACCAGCAACGGTTACACGGGCTCCCTGGTTGGAGGTTACATGGCCAATGATCCTGCTGTCAATGGCATAGGATGAGGCGATCTTCATGATACCTTCTGCAGCCTCTTCGCTGCAATAGATCTCCAGGCGATGCCCCATGTTAAAAACCCGGTACATCTCTTTCCAGTCGGTACGGCTTTCTTCCTGAATCATCCGGAACAAGGGAGGTACAGGAAAGAGGTTGTCTTTGATGATGTGTACATTTTCTGCAAAGTGCAGCACCTTTGTCTGGCCGCCACCTGTGCAATGGATCATGCCGTCAATGGCCTCGCGGTGGTTCACAAGTATCTCTCTGATGACAGGCAGGTAGGTTCGGGTGGGAGAGAGGATCAGTGTGCCGGTGTCAATTCCTTCTACCGGCGATGGGTCTGTAAGCTTTCTGCTGCCGGAATAGACCACAGCTTCATCAGTTTCAGGGCTGAAGGATTCCGGATACACGGAGGAATAATCATGGTGGAGTACATCATGACGTGCTGAGGTTAGTCCGTTGCTGCCCATTCCACCATTATAAGCAGATTCATAAGAAGCCTGACCGAAAGAGGCCAGTCCAACGATCACATTGCCCGGTTTGATCCGGTTCACCAGCAAAGATGATTTTGGTATTCTGGCAAAGGCAGTGATACCTACATCTATAGTGCGCACAATATCACCTACATCTGCAGTTTCACCTCCACTGTGGTGAATATGTATGCCCTGTTCAGCCATGTTTTCGATAAAGCGGTTGGTGCCTTTGATCACAGCTGCGATGACTTCTCCCGGTATCAGGTGTTTGTTTCGGCCAATGGTGGAGGAAATGAGAAACTGATCGGTTACGCCAACACAGGCCATATCATCGAGGTTCATGACCAGTGCATCCTGGGCTATGCCTTCCCAGACCCCGGTGTTTCCTGTTTCCCTCCAGTACAGATAGGCAAGTGCAGTTTTAGTACCTGCTGTATCGGCATGCATGATGTTGCAATGATCAGGATCCTGCCCGGCTACGTCTGGCAGGATCTTACAGAAAGCCAATGGAAATAGTCCCTTTGACAGGTCTTTTATAGCCTCATGTACCTCTTCTTTACCCGACGAAACGCCTCTCAGATCATACTTGCCGTTCATGAAGCAAAGGTACGATTTCGACTTGTGAGCTGTGTTGTGCCGAAGTGCATACAGAAAATCAATGCATTTTGTCACATTAATTAGCTATAATTATAATAATTTTATCATATTGAGCAATATGTGGTTGTTTGTGTAATTTTAATGATGTCACAAATTATTTTTGATTACAGGCAACCTTTCTATGTTTTTAGCAGTTTATGTCACAGCAAGCGCCTGAAAAGGTGTATTTTTAATCCTAAATAGCTGCATATGAAAAAGGTTATTTTCCCCCTCGCTGCTGTTCTGATGATGACCGCCTGTTCCAAGTCTGACCTGGAAGATGAAATGATCTTTCCTGACCAGGTACGCAACGGTACCTTCGAAGACATTGAACTGGCAACCAATTACTGGACCACTATAGGCGAAGGCAGCCTGGGTCTGTCATCAGATGATCAGGCGTTCCAGGGGTTGCATGCTATGACGATCTCACCGATCGGGTGCTTTGAAGTGGACTACAATGAGCCTTTGAACGTAGAAGAAGGAGCTACGTATGAATTGTCATTTGCCACCAAGATCACCGGATACTCTGCTGTATGTCTGGCTGAGTTCTATCTGGTTCTGGAGCAGGATGGTGAAAGTATCCTGGAAGTGAATATTGGACAAGGTACAGCTCTTGACTGGGATCACAGGGTATTGTATGTGCGGATGGACAGCAGTTCGCCGGTTTATCTGAAAATATTTGCCGGTAGTGAAATGATCCTGCTTGACCAGGTTCAGTTCAAGCGTATATCTTCTCTTTGACAGGGTAAAGGATTGACTTGCAAGCGGGCAATGGCCCGCTTTTTTTTTGCCCTGACTGAATTAAAGAATTATTAATTCAACATCTTATTTCAACCAGTCTGCTTCGCGTAATTTAGCGGGATGGCTAAGAAGGGGAAGGATATCAAGTTCAGGTATATACATCGTGACCTGAGTTGGCTGTCTTTCAATGAAAGGGTGCTGCAGGAGGCGGAAGACAAAAGGGTTCCGCTAAATGAGCGTGTTCGCTTTCTTGGTATCTTTTCCAATAACCAGGACGAGTTCTTTCGGGTGCGGGTGGCTACCCTCAGGCGGATGGCAAAACTGGAGAAAGAACAGATCAAAGCTTTTGACATCCGCCCAAGCAAGATCATCGGCCAGATACAGAAGAAAGTTCTGGTACTCAAAAATCGTTTTGACAGCTCTTACCTGGAGCTGCTAAAGGAACTGGAGAAGGAGAATATTTTCCTGCTCAATGAGAAGCAGCTGGACAAGCAGCAGGGGGAAGCCGTCAGAGATCACTTCAATGACAATGTGCGTCCGAGACTGTTCCCCATCATGCTGGATAACCTGAACCGGTTACCTGTTCTAAGTGATACTTCGATCTATCTCGCTGTCAGGCTGACCCGCGATGGTCAGTTGCCCAGGTTCTCACTGATCGAAGTGCCGGATAAAGATCCTTCCAGGTTCTTTGTGCTGCCCAGTCAGAATGAACGCTTGTCCATCATCCTGCTGGATGATGTGATACGCTATAACCTGGATACCATCTATCAGATCTTTGAATATGACAAGATCGAAGCCTACACGATCAAACTGACCCGCGATGCAGAGCTGGATTTCGACAGTGATCTTTCGCAAAGTCTGATAGAGCTTATTCAGAAGAGCGTGAAGCGCCGTGTTAAGGGCGAGCCGGTCAGATTTATTTATGATGCAGAGATGCCCAAGGATATGCTGGACTTTCTTACAAAGAAGGTCAAATTGCAGAAGGATGATGCGCTGATTCCCGGGGCACGTTACCATAACTTCAAAGACTTTATCAAGTTTCCTGACCTTCGGCGCATAGGCCTCAGGTACCGTGTGCATCCGCCGGTATTGCACCCTGACCTGCATCCGCAAATGAGTGTTTTTCAGGTCATTCGCAGGCAGGATGTGATGCTGCATTTTCCTTACCAGACCTTTAATCATGTGATCGATTTTCTGCGGGAAGCTGCCATCACTCCTTCGGTCACCCACATCTATATGACACTCTACCGGGTGGCAAAGAACAGCAGTGTGGTATTGTCTCTGATCAATGCGGCCCGCAACGGCAAATCAGTTACGGTGGTCATGGAATTGCAGGCACGCTTCGATGAAGAGAACAACATCTACTGGGCCAACAGGCTGCAGGAAGAAGGCGTGCGGGTCATATACGGTGTCAACAAACTGAAGGTGCACGCCAAGCTTTGCCTGGTTCGTGAATCGGTGGGCAACAGAACCCTGCACTATGCATCCATTGGCACTGGAAATTTTAATGAAGAAACGGCAAGACTGTACACTGATATCATGCTGATGACAACCAGACCTTCGGTGGTCAGGGAAGTGATCCAGGTCTTCAGCTTCTTTGATAACCAATATGATATTGGTGCCTATAAGAATCTTATCATGGCACCGCTGTTCCTCCGTGACAAAATGCGGCAACTGATCAAAAGAGAGATAAGGAATGCCGAAGCCGGCAAACCTGCCAGTATTTTCATCAAGGTGAATAACCTGGTAGATAAAGATATCATCCGGCTGTTGTATGAGGCAAGCGAAGCCGGTGTTGACATCAGGTTGATCGTAAGGAGTGCCTGCTCACTGGTGCCTGAAGTAAAAGGGATGAGCAGTCGCATTCGTGCCATCAGCATTCTGGATAAATTTCTGGAACACCCGCGTATCTACTATTTCCATAACGATGGGAAAGAAGATGTCTATATTGGATCTGCAGATGTCATGGAGCGCAATATTGATAACCGTGTGGAGGTATTGGTTCGCTTGCTGGATCATAAGATCAGACAGCAGGTGATAGATATTCTCGAGATCCAGTGGAGTGACAATATGAAAGCACGAAATCTTTCTCAGCAACATCTGAATGAATATATTCAGCCGGAAGCACATGAGGCACCGGTGCGGAGTCAGATCGCCATTTATGAATACTTTAAGAATTATCTGGAAACCGAAAACCCTGATAAGAGCCTGTGAAGTTTGCCGCAATTGACATAGGAAGCAACGCCATTCGTTTACTGTTTGCGAACGTGTATGAAACTAAGAACGGACCTGTTTTCTACAAAGATGAACTGGTTCGTGTGCCCGTTAGACTTGGAGAAGATGCCTTCCTGACCGGAAAGATATCTGATGCAAAAGCAGACCTGGTGGTCAAGACCATGAAAGCTATGAAATTACTCATGGACATTCATAAGCCTGTTGCATATAAGGCCTGTGCTACGAGTGCCATGAGGGATGCACAGAATGGCCCTGCGCTGATCAAAAGGGTACATAAGGAGGCTGGCATTGATATCCAGTTACTGAGTGGAGAGGCCGAAGCTTCTGTCATCATGCGTTACCCATTGAAACAGGCGGGAATTGATACACTGGGTAGCTACCTCTACATCGATGTGGGTGGCGGAAGCACCGAGTTTGCCCTGCTTGATCAGGGGAAAATGGTCCGTAACCGGTCGTTTAATATTGGTACACTACGTATATTAAATGATCAGGTAGAAGAGACTGACTGGAAGCAACAGATGAAATGGCTGCAGGAGGTCAAACAGGATTTTCCTAAACTTGCTGCCATAGGAGTAGGGGGTAATATCAACAAGGTGATGAAGATGTATGGTAAGCAGGGAAGACTGTATCTGACTCCTGCCTTATTGAAAAAAGTCCTGGCATATATTGAGGGGTTATCCATGGCAGAGCGCATCCGCGATCTGGGCCTCAAGCCAGACCGGGCTGATGTCATTGTACCTGCCATGCGCATCTATGTCAATGCACTTAAATGGGCTGGTGTAGAGCGAATCTATGTGCCCAAACAGGGGCTTTCTGATGGCATCATCACAGAACTGTGGGAAGCACACAGAAACAACGCCCGAAGGCACTGATCTACTGAATATTGTAAGACAGCGTGATCGAATAGGTTCTTCCAACTGTGTAGGACTGTACCGTGTACTCTACATCCTTGTACTCAATGGTCTTGAGAAGCTTGCTGTTCAGCAGGTTTTTCCCCCCAATTCGCACAGAGTAGTTCTCTGCAAAGTCTTTCTTGATGAACAGATCCAGAGCTGGGGCAGGCTGTTCATAGATATCAGGAGTACCTGCCTGACTTACCTCTGTCAATCTTGGTCCGAAAACATTGAAGCTGGCCGTTACATCCAGGCCAAGATCCGGATGGAAATAGTTCAAGTTTGCGTTGACCAGATATGGCGACTGGCCCTGGAATGGACGGGATTCGCTGAAGGAAGGATTCAGACTTTGATTGACCGCAAGTTCCAGGCTGTCCAGGTCCACGCGACTTTGGATCAGGCTGAGGTTAGTGCCGAAACTGAATTTTTCCAGCTTCTGTGAAATGAAAGAAAGGTTCTTTCTGAACTCAAATTCCAGTCCATATACAATGGCTTCATCAACATTCTTGAACTGGATCTCCGGGTTCGTTGCTGTAGGATTATATACTTTGATGATCGGGTTGATGAAGGTCTTGTAATATGCACTCAGGGCTATCAATTCGCCTGGCTTGGGGAATAATTCCCAGCGCAGGTCATAGTTGGTGATATTGGTTCTTTCCAGATCCGGATTGCCCAGATAGGTCTCTCCACCTATGAACTCAAAGGAGAAAAATGGAGCAAGTTCACGCAGATTGGGTCTTGCAATGGTCTGGCTGAATGAAGCCCGGAGGTTCGAGTTTTCATTCAATGCATAGATCAGGTTGACTGACGGAAGAAAGTCTGTTACCTGTATCTGGCCTGCTTCTTTGCTGGTGTCTGCACTGGATACACTGATGTCAGTGTATTCTGCTCTTGCTCCTCCAATGAACTTAAGTAGTGGGGTCAGCTGGTAAATGAACATGCCATATCCGGCAATGATGGTTTCGTTACCTCCGTAGCTGTTTCCGCCAACGGTACGGTCCACTATATAATTGCCTATGATATATCTGTTCAGTACATCGTCATATCCGATCACTCCAGTGTTGGCAGGACCGAAATAGTCGTCGGGGTTACCGTTGTATGATTCGCCGTCACGGGCAACTACCTGCCAGCGGTCTTCGGTAAAGTCGCGGTTCTTACTGCTGTAGAATCCGCCCAGTTTGATCTTATTACCCTTATCTTTTTCTGTCAGGAAAGGAATAAAGATATCCAGTTTACCCAATGTCTGATCATCATTGAGGTATCGCCAGAAGTGATACGGTTGAGGGTATTCTGATGGGTTTATATAAAATGAAGTATCACCTACTACTGAGTTGGCAAAGAAACGCAGGTCTGGTTCCAGCTGGTTGGAGTACACTTGTCCGGCAGACCATTCTATCCGAATGTCTTTGGCTTTGGCTATCACATGTTTGCCGGTTAGTTGCAGTGATGTGAGCTGACGTTCACGGAAAGACAAGGTTCTTGTTTCAAAAATGGCATCTGAGTTGCTGATCACACTCGGGTATTTGCCATACTGTTCACGTGCGCTGATGGATGCATCGTGGTTGTACAGCATATTGAATCCAATTTCATTGTTATCGGTCACCTTGTATGCCAGATTCAGAAGTCCGCCCACCTGAGGGTTTTCCACTCCGTTGATGTCTGTCAGATTGAAATTGTTGTTCAGCCCGGGGCCATCAAACTGGATCAGCTGCCACTGAGCAGAGGTGCCATCTGTGTAGAGTGTATAATCACGTTTGTAATTCAAGCCCAGAATAAAACCCAATGGCCTTTCCCTGATCTTGAATTCATTTCCCACTGAAAAGGATAAACCGTGGTTAACCGGCGATGTATAGGAGATCGGGGTCATATTCGGGTTAATAGCTTTGGATCCTTCATCCAGGAGGGCTGCCAGTGAATCGTTGGTGCGTGCAGTCAGATAGAAACTCTGAATGAAATTAGGACGGGTATCTTCATCTGCCAGTACCTCGGGCAGATCGCGGCCGCCATCATCAAAGCCAAGCCAGTCCAGTTTTCCGCGGCTCATGCCAATGAAGTCACTCTGGAATGAACTCTGGTCATTGAATCCAGCTGAAGCAGATATACCAAGTGTGAATTTATCAGGGAACGACTTGGTGGTGATATTGACATTACCTCCCGTAAAATTGCCGGGCTGATCAGGGGTGAAGGTCTTTGCGGTAACAATATTGTCAAGCAGATTTGCAGGAATGATATCCAGTTGTGTGCTGTTGCGGTATGGATCTGTAGATGGAAGATTCTGTCCATTTAACTGGGTGTTGGAATATCTGTCGCCAAGTCCTCTTACATAGACGTACTTGCCATCCACCAGTGAGGCACCGGTAACCTTTTTCATGCTTTCGCCGGCGTCAGAACTACCAAACCTGGCGATCTCCTGTGCGGAGATACCATCTTGTACATTGATGCTTTTTTTCTGTTGTGTGAGAATTGCAGTGGCATTATTATCCACCTGCCTGGCTGTGATGATCACAGTGGTCAACTCAGTGGTAAGCTCAGACAACAGCACATCAATTACCTTGGTCTCATTTGCTCCCAGTTCAATGTCTGTAACAGTATAGGTAGTATAGGAGATATAGGAAAATACAAGGGTATAGGTGCCCGCATCCAATCCTTCTATACTATAATATCCATCCAGATCTGTGGCGGTACCGGTAGAGGTGCCATCAATGAACACATTCACACCGATCAGGGTCTCTCCGGTCTTGGAGTCAGTGACCTGTCCACGCAGGGTGCCTGCCTGAACATCCAGGTGATAACTAAATATGAATACAGACAGGAGGAGAGCGGTAATGTTGCGCAGCATACCCAAATTTTTTGCAAAGCTACCAGCACATCATTACCAGCCGGTTAATGGCTCGTAAACTTAACATTAACTAAACATAAAAGGGCTGTCATATGACAGCCCTTTCTATCCATCCGGATAAACCGATTACTTCACAAAAGAGATGGTAGCAACCTGACCATTTACATTACTGATGTTCAGCATATACTGACTGGCTGCAAGTGCCTCAGTATTTACTGTTACAGTATGCTGTCCGGCTGCAAAGAACTGACCTGTTGCGATCTGGTTGACCACACGACCCTGCATATCAACAATGCTGATTGTAAGGGAAGCACTGTTTTCCAGGTTCAGGCTTATCAGCGCAGCAGAGCTAACCGGGTTAGGGAACATACTGATCTGGCTGATCAGGTCTGTTTCCTGAATGGCCACAGGCACTACCAGGTGATTATTGGCAGATAATGCTGTCCAGCCTTCCAGCCACATAGGGCCATTGGCTTCAAATGCACCTTTGTAGTCCACATCAGAGAAGAAGGCGTCTGCAGGCTCTGTAGCCATCACACCGGTATAGGCAGGGCCATCTGAAGAAGGGCGGGGATCAAGGCCGTTGTCAGGAATCCTGCTGATAGCTCCCAGTTCAGGATCTTCAGAAGTATTGTTGTTGCTGGTCAGGTGAGAGATCAGCCAGCCACATGTTGGATCTTCCGCATCGGTGGTAGCACGGATCAGCTCACCAGCAACGAAATCATTGCCTGTGCCGAAGTCAAAGTAAATGTTATTGAGGATGCTCAGATCGCCGTCTTCCAGACGCTGACGACTGTCAACACCTGAAGCTGAAGGCAGGTCTTCCACTTCAATTGCATGATTCACAAAGGAGGTGAAAATGCTGTTGGCTACTGTACCACCGGTGGCATCACGCATCAGCATAGCTGTACCGTTTTCGGCAGAACCGTCGGTACCTGCGCCTATGAAAGTGGCATTGTAGATGGTAGGGTTGGAATAGGGGCTGGCTCCATCAGGAGTTGCACCATCCCATTCTCCGCCACAATCGCCTGAGGCTGCATCCTGCACAGCAAACCAGAACTGACCTTTGCCACGGAAGCCCTGATCCCAGTCATAGGAATCATCGCCGCAGAATGCCATAGCCATCCACTTACAGTTAGGAGAGCCTCCAAAGAATTCAATACCGTCATCCAGGTTGGCATACACTTCAATGTGTTCAAAGTTGGTGCCGCTACCAACGCCACCCAGGGTAAGTCCGTTGATCTCGTTACCGGCACCGATCTCTGCACCACCATGACGAATGGAGCAATAGTGCATGTAACCACTGTTATCTGCGTCATTATTACCGCCATAAGTACCGCGAGGGTCTTCTGTAGGAATACCTTCTATAGCGGCGGTCTCGGTAGCATTTCCGATCTGTGCATATCCAAGAATGATCACACCGCCCCAAAGGCCGCGGTCATTATAGCTCAGGTCATTTGCCACGCTCAGATCGTCCAGTTCTGAGGTGAATATGATAGGCTGCTCTGCAGTACCATCTGCCTGAATGGTGGCTCCCTGACAGATGATCAGTGTAGAAGCCAGATCATCAGATGAGGGTGTTTCCTTTCCTTTGATGATCACACCCGGCTGAATGGTCAGGCTGCCGCCATCTTCCAGGAATACGAAGCCGTCCAGTAAATACGTGTTTCCGGTGGTCCAGGTATAGGTGCCGCCGGCTACCAGGTCTGCATCGGTAACAACTATCTGGGCTTGTGTACCCATTGTTGCCAAAGCAGCCAGAGTGAGAAGTTGAAGTCTTTTCATTGCGCTATTAATTTGAGCGCAAAGGAACCAGTGCGAGTTTACGTTGGAATTATTACACCGTTAAGTAATGGTTAACGGTCAATAATATTAAGATAAGGATACCTGAGGTTAACATCTGCTTAATAATGACATTACACAAGCACCTGTTGCCACTGACCTACCAGTTCAATTCCTGATGTTTTGATAGCCTCACGGGTTTGCCTGTAGGCAAGTACAACTTCATTGTAATGGGTTGATCTGACAGGTTCATCATACTGCAGCCTGATCACTTCTTCTGCGTGGATGTATTCTGGAATACCGGATTGCACTTGCGAGGTGATGTGCACTGCAACCCGAAAGGAGTTATTTTTTATTTTGTTGATGTTCAGCGGCTTACATTCACTGATGTCAATGCCGTCTTCACTCATGACCTGGACAGCAAGCGGATGCAGGTGTTGCTGATGCAGGGTGATCACAACAGGCTGAAACTGATCAATAGAATAGAATCGAATATAAGAAGCAAGCATGCTTCCAAAGCTGAACTCACCGTCGCAAATAATGAGTATCTGATCAGCTGCCATAGTAGAAACGGACGGTAATCGAAAAAAGATTATTTCCTGTATCTAAAGATAAAGTGAGTCAAAGGTAAATTCAAACCTCTTTCGAATTTTTATATTCACAGCCTCAATTGAATTGTTGATATGTTACAATGGTCCACTCCTGTGAATGCATCGCAGGCGGCACAATGCATTACTTCTGAAGACCGGCTGCTGCTTACAGGTAGTTGCTTCAGTTCTCAGATCGGCAGCAAACTGGCACAAAGTGGCTGGCATACAACCATCAATCCTGCCGGGGTGATGTATAATCCACTCAGCATAGCTGCTCAGATCAACCGGTGGATACAGAACAAGAAGCCGGAACCAGATGAGTTGTTTCTGCATCAGGGATTGTGGCGTCATGCAGACTGGCATTCATCCTTTGCCGCGGCCACAAAAGAAGCAGCTCTTGAGACTCTTGCGGATTCAGTCAGCGCAGGACGGAATGCGTTGCAGGAAGCCAATGTACTGATACTCACTCCCGGCACAGCCAGGGTGTATGAAAGGGCCGCCGATGGACACCTGATGGCCAACAACCACAAACTACCATCAAGTGATCTGAACAACCGGATCTTATCGTTCCGGGAAGTGAAACAATGTCTGGAAGAACTGTTCAGTGAGCTGACCATATTCAGGCCGGACCTTCAAATCATCTTGACCCTGAGTCCGGTCAGGCATATTCGGGATGGCCTGGAGATGAACGCCTACAGCAAGGCGATACTGCTATCTGCTATCAGGGAAGTGTTGCAACACCAGACAAGCGCATCCTATTTTCCTTCTTATGAGATCATGGTGGATGAATTACGTGACTACCGCTTCTATGAGGCAGATCTGATCCACCCGAATGCAGTTGCCACAGACCATATCTGGAACATCTTTCAGCAAGTGTTTCTGGATACAAGCGGAAGGCAGCAGGTAAAGGAAGTAGAGCAATACCGTTCAATGGCTGCACACAGGATACTGCATCCGGATGCGGAAGAATCAACAAGGTTCAGGGAAAAACTGTCGGCAATAAAACAGGCACTGCAGACCAGATATCCTCATCTGACCTTTCCGGAACAGGAATGAACCTTAGTCATCATCCTGTATGTCATCATCAGGAAGGAGCAATTGCTGGTCGAGCTGTTTCTTATTCTTCGCACCTAGCTTCCGAAGCTGTTCTACCCGTCCGATCAGATTTCCTTTGCCATCCTTCAGCTGGCTCAGGGCTTTGTCGTAACTCTCGCCGGCTTTACCCAGATTCTTGCCCACATCGAGCAGGCTTTCCGTGAACCCGGCAAATTTGTCATACAAGGCACCCGCACGATCTGCGATCTCCATGGCATTTCTGCTCTGGTATTCTTTCTTCCAGATCTCTGCTACCAGCTTCAATGCTGCTATCAGGTTGGTTGGACCTATCAGGATGATATTTTTCTGATATGCGTAGTTCCAGAGTTCGGGATCGCCTTGCATGGCCACCATGAAAGCGGGCTCCACCGGAATGAACATGAAGATGAACTCCGGACTGCCGGGATAATCAGCATAGCTTTTCTTGTGGAGGATGTCCACATGTCCTTTTACACTTCTGACATGTCTCTGCAAAGCTGCTTCCTGTTCATCTGCATCATCAGCTTTCATGAACCGGTCATAATCGGTCAATGACACTTTGCTATCGATGATGATGTTGCGTTCATCTGGAAGTTTGATGATCACATCCGTGCGCAGTCTGTTTCCTTCTGCATCCTGCATGCTTTCCTGCATGGTGAATTCCCGGCCTTTGACCAGTCCGCTCTGTTCCAGTATCTTTTCCAGGATCATTTCGCCCCAGTCGCCCTGCTGCTTGGTATCAACCGTCAGTGCACGGGTCAGGTTGCGTGCATCATCGCTCAGCTGCTGGTTGAGCTGCATCAGCTTTTCTATCTCTCCCTGCAGTTTGAAGCGTTCTTTGGATTCTGTTATATAGGTTTCATTCACCTTCTCTTTGAACTCTTTGATCTCTTTTTCAAAAGGCTGCATCACCCTGGATATCTGTTCTTTGTTGAGCTCGGTGAATTTTTTGCTTTTGTCGTCCAGGATCTGCTGGCTGAGTACTTCAAATTTTCTTGTCAGTTCTTCATCAAAGGTTCGCAGTTTTTCCTGCAGTGACCGGTTATCGGCACGAAGCTCTGCATTCTCTTTTTCCTGCTGAATGAACTGTTGCTGATGTCTGGTCTGTTCCTCCTGTAATTTCCTGACAGACTGGTCTTTTTCGACAAGGGATTCCTGCTGATGAACAAGGCGCTCGCGAATGGCAGCTGTTTCCTGTTGTAATTCTTCCAGTCGTGTCTGTAGCTGGGTTCGAATACCTTGCAATTCCTGCAGCTGTTGCCTGGTCAGCTGGTGTTGTTCCTGTTCGCGAATCATGCCGGTTCTGGCTTCTTCCAGAAGAGAAGGGTCCACATTTTTTTGGCTGAAAAAAATACGATGAAGCAGCCACCCGATGAGGATGCCTAAAAGTAAGGCCAGAAGTATCCAGAGTATATGGTCAGACATACCGTGTGAAGTTACAAATTAGAGATTTTCATACCGGCTCAAAGGATGGGCGGAAAAAAAAATCCAGACACAAGGTCTGGACTGGTTATGGTAGCGGGGACGAGAATTGAACTCGTGACCTCCGGGTTATGAATCCGACGCTCTAACCATCTGAGCTACCCCGCCAAAAGGTGGTTGCAAAGGTAGTTTTTTCCAACATGGATTACAATGCACTGAGCGGGAAAAATTCCTGCGGCCGAATGCCTTTATCGGTCATCCGAAGGTTGCAGCATTCATTCACTGCATCGTGTTCGAAAAAGAGATAGTAATTGTTGTCCAATGCCATTTGGAGAAAGTCTTTTTTCTCTTCCAGTGTCATCAGTGGACGAATATCATACCCCATGATATAGGGCAGTGGAATATGGGCAGCTGCAGGTAGCAGGTCGGCCATATAAACAATTGTCTTATTGCCGGTATGAATAACAGGCAGCATCATGGCTTCTGTATGGCCATTCACCCAGATGGTATCTACTTCAGGGCAAAGCGACTGGCCCTCATCCAGAAAATGCAGCACGCCATGCTCTTCGAGCGGCAGCAGATTTTCTTTCAGAAAGGAGGCTTTTTCCCGGTCATTAGGATGTATTGCCCAGTCCCAGTGTTGGTGGTTACTCCAGACTTTTGCATGCGGAAAGGCAGGAATCAGTTGGCCATCTTCCGTTCTTTTGACCGCTCCACCACAATGATCAAAGTGGAGGTGGGTCAGGAAGAGGTCGGTGATGTCTTCCGGTTGGAAACCATGACTAGCCAGCGATCTTTCCAGTGTTGGTCCATGCGGCTCATAGTGTCCCATGAATTTCTCATCCTGCTTATTACCCATGCCACAGTCGATCAGGATCTTTCGTTCGCCGGTATCCACCAGGAGACATCTCATGGCCCAGGTACACAGGTTGTTTTCATCTGCAGGCACCAGTTTCTGCCACATCTTCTTCGGCACCACGCCAAACATAGCGCCACCATCCAGCTTGAAATAGCCGGCATGAATGGAATATAGTTTCATGCCTTAAAGGTAGGAAATGAGATCAGATGAATTTTCTTCTGAGTGCGGCCATGCGCAGCGCAGTCACAGCAGCTTCTACGCCTTTATTGCCATGCCGGCCACCGGCACGTTCTTTTGCCTGCTGAAGGTCCAGTGTGGTGAGAACACCAAACAAAACAGGTGTACTGTAATCGATGCTGACCTGGATGAGTCCCTGAGATACGGCCTGAGCAAGATAGACATCATGCGGCGTTTCTCCTTTGATGATACAACCTATACAGACCACTGCGTCCTGCTCACTGGTTTCCAGCAGCATCTGTGCAGCAGAGGTGAGTTCATAACTTCCGGGCACGTGAATCACACTGATATTCTCTTCCACGACCTCATGATGGATCAATGTATCCAGGCAGGCTTTTTCCATCGCATGGGTGATCTCTTCATTCCAGTCGGAAGTGATCACTGCAATCCGGAAACTCTTACCTGAGGGAACCTCGTCTGCCCGGTAGGAAGACAGGTCGCGGGTAGCCATTATTTGCCCATTTTGGTTTCGGCGTAAGCGATCTCTTTGTCAATATTCTGACCTTCTTCGCTCAATGGATATTCTTTCTTGATGAGCTTGTACATATCCAGTGCCTGACCATAATCTTCCATGACCAGCAACAGATCGCCGGCCATCTTGTAGTAGTAGGGGCTGTACATGTCATTTTTGGCAGACTTACCTGCTTCCTTATATTCCGCAACCGCCTTGGTATTATCACCTTTATCAGCCCAGGCATGACCCAATAGCATATGGGTTACGCCTTTCAGTTCATCGGTACCGGGTTTGTACTTGCCCAGGTGTTCAATGGCCAGATCTGTTTGTTCCTGTTTCAGGTAGATGACGCCAATATAGTACTGGCAAAGATTGCCGGTAGCTGTATTCTTGTAACTGGAGCTGATAGCCAGGAAACCGGGGTTGATACCATCTCCGTTCAGGGCCAGGTCGAGAGAGTCATTGGCAAAATAGCCCTGGGCTATGGTGATCTTGTTTCGGGCATCCAGTTCTTTAGGTTCCTGGATGAATTTCTTGTAGCCAAAGTAGCCTCCAATACCGATCACCAGCACAGCCAGTACACCCAGGATCATGTTTCTGTTCTTCAGGAAGAACTGCTCCACCTGGCGGTAAACGTCGCCGTCATGTGCTTCGGCCACAGCATTTTTCTGTTCAGTCATGTATAAAAAATATTAATCTTTGATAAATGGATAGTCCTGCTGCAGATAGATGTCTTCATATACTGCTGAATCATCAGGGAAGGGGGAGTTCTCAGCAAACTCCACGCAGTCTGCGATCTCCTGCTCAATGGCAGCTTCCATATCTTCCAGCTCTTTCTCTGAAGCGTATTTCTTGTCAATGATCCGTGTCCGGGTCACTTCAACCGGGTCACGCATCTTATACTCTTCTACTTCCTCCTTGGTGCGGTACTTCTGCGGATCACTCATAGAGTGTCCTTTGTAACGGTAGGTTCTGATCTCCAGGAAAGTAGGACCTTCACCATTCCGTGCTTTTTCAGCTGCTTCATGAATGGCCATGTGTACACTTTCCGGATCCATGCCATCAACGGGGTAGGAGGGCATGTCATAGGCCATGCCGATCTTATAAATGTCCAGCAGGTTGGTGGTGCGTTCTACGGAAGTTCCCATAGCATAGCCATTGTTCTCAACAATGAATACCACCGGCAGTTTCCATAGCATGGCCATATTAAAGGTCTCATGCAGAGCGCCCTGTCTGACAGCGCCATCGCCAAAGAAGCACAGGGTCACATTGTCATTCCCCTTATATTTTTCAGCAAATGCAATGCCTGCTCCCAATGGTATCTGAGCACCTACGATACCATGACCTCCAAAGAAATAGTGTTCCTTGCTGAAGAAGTGCATGGAACCTCCCTTGCCTTTGGTGCACCCTGTGGCTTTGCCATAGAGTTCAGCCATCGCCTCATTGCAGCTCATGCCTTTGGCCAGGGCCAGCCCATGGTCACGGTATGCGGTGATGATGGGGTCTTCCTTGCGGGTAGCGGTAATAGCCCCTGCAGCAACAGCTTCCTGCCCTATATACAAATGGCAAAAACCGCGTATCTTCTGCATGCCATAAAGCTGCCCGGCCTTCTCCTCGAAACGACGCATCCGGTACATCATCTCATACCATTCGAGGTAGGTTTCTTTTGTTATTTTTGACCGGTCGGTTTTCACTGCTGTTGCCATGCTCTCCACGGGTTTAAAAAGATTGGCAAAGTTAAGAAACAAGTCACATAATAAAAACCACCGCATTGCTTACCCGGCTACAACTGTTGCATTACCGGAACCACCAGTCTGCGGGCTATTCCTTTGACAATCAGACCGTACTGATAAACGGCCCCAACGGTTCCGGGAAAACGAACCTGCTGGACGCCATCTATTTCTGTTGCATGTGCAGAAGTTATTTCCTGCGGCAAGACCAGTTGCTGGTGCAGCATGGTCATGATTTCTTTCGCCTGGACGCCTCATTTGATAACCAGGGTCAGACAGACGAGGTTAGTGTCAAGGTGGTTAGCGGCAGAAAAAAGGAGGTGCTGCTTAACGGTGTGGCCTATGAGAAACTGGCTGATCACATCGGGCAGTTTCCGGTCATCATGATCACCCCTGATGATACCCGCCTGATTCAGCAATATGCTGATGAACGACGGCGTTTTCTGGATCTGACCATCTCGCAGGTTGACCGTGAATATCTGTTTGATCTGCAACAGTATCAGAAAGTACTTGCACAGCGCAACGCCTGGCTAAAACAGGCCTGGCAAAGGGGGGCTGACAAGGAAGTGCTGGATTCACTGGATAAACAACTGTGGCCGGCAGCCGGCCGGATCTGGCAGGCCAGGCGGAATTTCACAGAACGCATCGTTCCGGGTATTCAGGCTATCTATGCCCGTTTGTCAGGAAACCGTGAAGTACCTGGTATCGATTATCAGAGCGACCTGAATCATGCAGATGCAGCAGAACTCCATGCCCGCACAAGGCAGGAAGACCTTGCAGCCGGGCGCACTCAGGCAGGTGTGCACAGAGATGACCTGCTGTTCACCTTAGATGGAGAACCCCTGAAACAAGTGGCCAGCCAGGGCCAGATCAAATCATTGCTCATTGCCCTGAAACTGGCAGCATTTCATGGTGACCCGGACGGCCGGAAGCCATTACTGCTGCTCGATGATATTTTTGAAAAACTGGACAGGAAGCGGATGGAAGCGCTGTTCAGTGTGATCAGCGAAGGCTCCTGGGGAGGTATGTTCCTGACTGATGCAGACAGCAGCAGGTCGCAGGATATATTGCGCAACCAGCAAGTGCTATTTGACCGGGTGGTGACCAATAACCCGGATTGATTCACGTTCATATACTACCTTCGTCTTATGCCACGAAAGAGTGTGGAACAAGGTATCGGCGAGGTCATCAAAGACCTGTTCAAAGCGTATCACATTGATGATAAGGTCTATGCCATCCGCATTGGAGATGTATGGGAGGAGGTGATGGGTAAAACAGTTGCACGTTACACTACAGGCATCAGGCTGGAGAAAGATGTACTCCACATCCGGATAGACTCTGCGCCTTTGCGCCAGGAGTTGTTTTTTCACCGGGATGATATCCGGCAAAGGATCAACCAGGCTTTCGCTGAAGAGGTGGTTCGTGAAGTCCACATCCGGTGAACAAATCGCGGTCGTTCAGCGGGTGAATATTCTGTAATTTAGAGATCAAATTGTAACACACATGAATGAGATACTGGATAAGCCAATGGTGCAGGATTACACCCAATATACACCGGAGCATTTTAAGGTGTGGGAGATCCTGTTCGACCGGCAGATGGCCTTACTGAAAGACAGGGCAGCACAGGTATTCATGGACGGTATCGAAGCCATTCATTTTTCTGCAGGTACCATACCCAGATTTGATGAATTCAATATCAGGCTGGACACCCTGACTGGATGGAACGCTGTAGTGGTTCCGGGGCTTATAGGCAATAAAGACTTCTTTGAGTTGCTGCTGAACAGAAAATTTCCGGCATCTACCTGGCTTCGCACCATGGAGCAACTGGATTACCTGGAAGAACCGGATATGTTTCACGATGTGTTCGGCCATCTGCCACTGCTCACCAACAAGACCTATTGTGCCTACCTGTACGGACTAAGCAAGATCGCTCTGAGCTATATAGATAATCCTGTAGCAGTGGAACTTATCAGTCGCATATACTGGTACACCGTAGAGTTTGGCCTGATCAGAGATAATGGTCTGCTTCGCATTTATGGTTCCGGTATCCTTTCATCTACAGGAGAATCTGTGTATTGCCTGAAATCAGGAATCCCCTCCAGGCGCATAGACTATCAGGTAGAAAAGATACTGGATACACCTTATATCAAAGACAAGTTTCAGGAACAGTATTTTGTGATAGAATCCTGCCTGGAATTGTTTGAAAGTCTTCCTGATATTGAACAAGGCATCAGGAAGCGTCTGGAACATCCTGAGTTGTATGTGAAAGGGCCTGACGAAGACTGACAGGTTAACTAACTTGGCAACCGGAGGTTTGTGTCTTACAGGTCTCCGGTTTTTTATGACATGAGCACAGTGAAAGATATGCCACTTGCTGAGCGGCTCCGTCCGAAAGATCTGGACACCTTTGCCGGCCAGCAGCATCTGGTTGGAAAAGGCCAGGTGTTGCGCCGTATGTACGAGCAGGGCCAGGTTACCAGTATGATTTTCTGGGGGCCGCCGGGTACCGGTAAAACCACCCTGGCCAATATACTGGCTGCCAAAGCAGGCTTGCCATTTGTAAGCCTCAGCGCTGTTACAGCAGGTGTTAAGGACGTCAAGGAAACCATTCAACTGGCTCAGAAAAGCGGTCGCATTCTTCTCTTTATCGATGAGATTCACCGCTTCAACAAAGCGCAACAGGATTCCCTCTTGGGTGCCGTGGAAAAAGGACTCATCACCCTGATAGGAGCTACCACTGAAAACCCTTCCTTTGAGGTGATACGGGCCTTATTGAGTCGCTGTCAGGTGTATGTGCTGGAACCCTTTACAGATCAGGATCTCGCTCAGTTGCTGCAACAGGCGGTAGAAAAAGATGCCTGGTTGCTGGAAAGAAAAGTACATCTGGAAGAGACCACTGCATTGCTTCGGTTGTCTGGCGGAGATGGCAGAAAACTTCTGAATCTGCTGGAGCTGGTAGTCCAGACCGTTGGCACGATACCGGTTGTAGTCACTGACCAGCTGGTGGAAGAAGTGGTGCACAGTCGCATGGCAGCTTATGACAAGACAGGAGAGATGCACTATGACCTGGTGTCTGCCTTTATCAAATCCATGCGGGGAAGTGATCCGAATGCAGCCATGTACTATCTGGCCCGCATGCTGGAAGGAGGCGAAGACCCGAAATTCATAGCCAGACGTATGCTGATCCTGGCCAGTGAAGACATTGGTAATGCTAACCCGAATGCCCTCTTGCTGGCTACTTCCTGCTTTCAGGCTGTAACTATGCTGGGTTATCCTGAATGTATGCTCACTTTATCTCAAACTGCTATTTATCTGGCAGCTTCCGTCAAAAGCAACGCTGCTTATACGGCCTTGCAAAAAGCCAGAAAGCTGGCTCGGGAGCAAGGTGATCAACCGGTACCGCTCGCTTTGCGCAATGCACCCACGGCGCTCATGAAAGATATGCAGTATGGCAAAGATTATCAGTATGCCCATGATTTTACAGGTAACTTTACACATATGGAATTTCTGCCCGAAGCATTGTCGGGAACAGTGCTTTATGAGCCCGGAATGAACCCAAGAGAGGAAGAAATGCGTAAAAGGTTAAGGGAGCTCTGGAAATCAAAATACGGCTACTAAATAATCAATACTATGAAAAGACCTGACGAAGATAAAATGTGGGAAATGGCCGAGAAACGGGTTGCCTTTCGCCGGCACCTGATGGTCTATATACTGGTTAATCTGCTGCTTGTAATCCTTTGGTATTTTACTTCCTATAAGCACAACAACGGAGATGGTTACTGGTTTGCCTATCCTTTGCTGGGATGGGGAATAGGCCTGGCCTTTCATTACTGGGGCGCCTACCATGATGACTTTGATTCCGTAGAAAAGGAATACCAGAAGATCAGAGAAAAATACAACTCTGCAGACCAGGATAATGATGTCGTTTCCTGAGCATTGTTTGCAAGGTTTTCTTCCTGCTGCTGTCATTACGGCGCATGCAGCCGCAACTGTTTCCTGTCAATTGGATGGGTAAGAAGTTGCATCCCGCTTCACTCTGACGTGATTTCTGACAAAATGACACAATTATTTCTGTGGCACAGTTTCTGACCACGGGCAGTCATCTGTATAACACTTAAAACCAAATACCAGATATGTCTAAGAAAGCGAAAATCTCCATCCAGCCGCTGGCTGACCGGGTGGTGATCAAACCGGCTCCTGCTGAAACCAAGACAGCTAGTGGCCTGGTCATTCCTGACACCGCTAAAGAAAAACCACAGCAGGGTACTGTAATGGCCGTTGGCCCCGGGAAGAAAGATGAACCTACCACGCTGAAAGTAGGTGATACCGTGCTTTATGGAAAGTATTCCGGAACAGAGATCAGTGTGGACGGCGATGACTACCTGATCATGCGGGAGAGTGATGTATTTGCAGTAATCTGAATCCAAAAAAAACAATAAGCAATCATGGCAAAACTGATTCATTTCAATAGCGATGCAAGAGAAGCATTGAAGATCGGGGTAGATACCCTGGCCAATGCAGTGAAGGCCACCCTGGGTCCTAAAGGACGGAACGTGGTCATAGAGAAGAAATACGGTGCACCAAACGTAACCAAAGATGGTGTGAGTGTGGCCAAAGAGATCGAACTGGAAGACCCCGTGCAGAACATGGGTGCCCAGATGGTTCGCGAAGTGGCTTCCAAGACCAGTGATGTGGCCGGCGATGGTACCACCACTGCAACAGTACTGGCACAGGCCATCATGACCGCCGGTCTGAAGAACGTGGCCGCCGGTGCCAACCCGATGGACCTGAAGCGTGGTATCGATAAGGCTGTAGAAGCCATCGTTGCCAACCTGAAGAAGCAGTCTAAAAAAGTAGGTGACGACAATAGCAAGATCGAACAGGTAGGAACCATTTCTGCCAACAACGATCCGGAGATCGGTAAGCTGATCGCTGAAGCCATGGCCAAAGTGAGCAAAGACGGCGTCATTACCGTTGAAGAAGCAAAAGGAACAGACACTTATGTGGATGTGGTGGAAGGTATGCAGTTCGACCGTGGTTACCTGTCGCCTTACTTCGTAACGAATGCAGATAAGATGGAAGCCGAAATGGAGCGTCCATATATCCTGATCTACGACAAGAAGATCAGTACTATGAAAGACATCCTTCCGGTTCTGGAGAAAGTTGCCCAGCAAGGTGCACAACTCCTGATCATCGCAGAAGATGTGGATGGTGAAGCACTCGCTACCCTGGTGGTGAACAAGATCCGTGGCAGCCTGAAGGTAGTAGCCGTTAAAGCTCCCGGCTTTGGCGATCGCCGCAAGGAAATGCTGGAAGATATTGCTGTGCTCACCGGTGGTACCGTGATCAGCGAAGAGCGTGGATATAAACTGGAGAATGCCGACCTGACCTTCCTCGGTCGTGCCGAAACCATCACTGTGGATAAGGATAACACCACCATCGTGAACGGCTCGGGTAAGAAAGAAGGCATCAAAGCCCGCATCAACCAGATCAAAGGTCAGATCGAGAACACCACTTCTGATTATGACCGTGAGAAGCTGCAGGAGCGTCTGGCAAAACTTTCAGGTGGTGTGGCTGTACTCTATGTAGGTGCTGCTACTGAAGTAGCCATGAAGGAAAAGAAAGACCGTGTGGATGATGCCCTGCATGCTACCCGTGCTGCGGTGGAAGAAGGTATCGTGCCCGGTGGCGGGGTTGCCTATATCCGTGCCAGCGCTGTGCTGGATAAACTGGAACTGGACAACGAAGACGAGAAGATCGGTGTGGAGATCGTGCGGAAGGCACTGGAAGCTCCTATCCGTACCATCGTTGACAATGCCGGTATAGAAGGCAGCATCGTAGTACAAAAAGTGCGTGATGGTAAGGCCGACTTTGGCTTCAACGCCCGCACCGAAACCTACGAGAACCTGCTGGCAGCCGGAGTCATCGACCCCGTTAAAGTGACCCGTGTGGCACTTGAAAATGCAGCCAGCATTGCCGGTCTGCTGCTCACCACAGAGGTGACCATCGTTGACAAGCCGGAGCCTAAATCTGCTGCTCCTGCCATGCCCGGTGGAATGGACGGAATGATGTGATCATTTTCCAATCGAATCATAAAGGCCTTGTTCACAAACAAGGCCTTTTTTATTTCCTGTCACCTTCCATTGTAATGGATGTCACTGTTTGTTTATCATGTATGCAGGAAATTTGACTTGAAAAAAAACAATATGGATACCGAAGAAAAAATTGTAAGTATGCCTCGTATCGGCGATAAGGCACCGTCCTTCACAGCCGTTACTACCCAGGGCACCATTCACTTTCCGGAAGACTATGAAGGTCGCTGGGTCATCCTGTTCAGCCATCCGGCGGATTTTACGCCCGTATGCACCACCGAGTTCATGACCTTCGCCACGATGGAAGACGAATTCAAGGCATTGAACTGTGATCTGGTAGGTCTTTCGGTCGATGGTCTGTACAGTCACATCGCCTGGTTGCGCACCATCAAAGAGAAGATCGTTTTCCGCGATATGAAGAATGTTGAAGTGAACTTCCCCCTCATCGAAGACATCACTATGGAAGTGTCCAGGCTATATGGCATGATACAACCCGGCGAGAGCAGCACAAAAGCGGTGAGGGCTGTATTCTTTGTAGATCCGGCAGGAAAGATCCGGGCCATGATCTATTATCCGCTCAGTACCGGCAGGAATTTCCATGAACTGAAACGTGTATTGAAAAGTCTTCAGGCTGTAGATAAGTATAATATTGCCACCCCGGCTGACTGGGAACCCGGCGAAGAGGTCATCGTACCTCCTGCAGGATCATGCGGTACAGCGAAAGAGAGAATGGATGGCAATGATGAAGATATCCGTTGCGTGGACTGGTTCTTTTGTCTTAAAAAACTTCAGGAAGAAGAAGCAGGCGCAATGGTGTAACCTGTTTATGGTTTACTTTGCAGAAGGGGTCGCTCATGCGATCCCTTTTATTATTGCCCGAACTGATGTTGCAAAGCCAGTCGGACAATATGCCTGTTGTAATACGTACCCGGTGTACTGCGAAGCTGATACCAGTTGAAGTAGGTGAGGTCCCAGGCTAGTTTGTTCGTCCACTTCCACTGCAATGATGCCCCGATGCGATTCTGATCAAAGAAGTTGACCTCATTGATTGCCATCCCATTCACGAGTATTTCATCCCAGATGGTCAGTGCAAAAGGGTCACTGATCCTGTATTTCATTCCTGTCATATATCGTAAACGTGTGTGGCTGTAGGCAAAACCATCCTCGCCATCAAAGAAGCGGAAATCACTTCGAAACCGTTGTTGCCAGGTCCATTTGTCTGTCAGTTTGTATTTGCTGTTGGATTCCAGTTCCGGCCTGACCTCTGCTATGGTTCCTGTTACTGCCACATCCGGATCCTGGGGCAGGTATTGCTGAAAGAAGGAACCACCGGCTGAGCCCTTCCAGTGTTCACCCAGATCGTATTCTGCCTGCACCCGGAAAATGTACTGGTGTTGCCTGAACGGGAATACATATACCCGTTCATCTATATCACTCTTCAATGACCACTGTTCATTCAGCACCCACCTGGGCTGATATCTCAACCAGGCCTGGTATTGTACGTCAACGGTCTGGGCTAAAGTATGCACGCCAAGCAGCAGGATCGGGTACAGCAGTATTGTTCGCATATGCTTGCAAAACTACAAGCTATACAGAACTGGTCTGTGATCAAGGTTGCAGATACCGGCTTCTGTACCAGTTGGCATAGTTGGCATTGTTCCCATACAAATTGTTGAGCGCCTGTTTTTCCTTAAATTCCAGTTCCAGCAACTTTTGTCTGCCATTCACCCAGTAAAGTTGCCGGCTGTTGACCAGGAAAAGTGAGCTTTCACCATTCAGAAAAAGGGTGTTCTCTCCCTGCAGTAATTGCAGATAACCAGTAACTGTCTGGCGGTACTGATCGGTCAGCGAACGGGTAACCTCCCATTCTGTGAAATAGGCAGCACTTTTATTTTGTAATTCGGTGGTCTTATTCTGCTGTTTGAGCCAGGTTTGTTCGGTATAAATTCCCACAGCCTGGAGGCCACCTCTGGCTTCCCGAAGGAACAAAGGCATGCTGAATCCCACTCCCCAGGTATAGTTGCTTGAGGAAAATCCGGCGAGTGGAATATCGCCGTTGGCGGCAACCAGGGGGTTATAGGATAGTTTCAGCTTAGGGCGTAATTTTTCGGCCTGCCACATCCTGTCTATTTCCAGTTGTTCCAGCTGAAAAGTGAGCGATTGCAGCGCAGGATGCACAGCAGGCAGTACCGGAGTTGGGGTATCCTGACCGATGATTGCCGGTTCGTTTTCCGGAACGGTGTTCGGGTCGAGGAGGAGAGGGGTGTACCCATCTTCCCATAAAAAAACAGACAAGGCGAGGCGGCTTTTGGTCAGTTCCATTTCTGCCTGCTGGTATTCAATCTGCAGTTGCTGCCATAGCAGACCAGCTTCTACCGTGTCAATTGATGGCCTGTCTCCGAGAACAGCAGAGATCCTGACTGCATCGAGACGGTCTGCTGCCAGCTGTACAGCTTCTTCCAGCAGCAAAGTTTTCTGGAAAGCCAGGTTCCACTCCCAGTATGCAGTACTTGCATCCTGCAACAGTTGGTTGACCTGCAGTAGTAATTCCTGTTCAGCCAGTTCTCTTTGGATCAACGCTTTCTGCAATGCAGCTCTCCGTTCATCTATCAGCAGTCCCTGACCCAGTTGTACCTCTATACCTCCATACCATAAACCGCTTGCAGGCAGGGTGTTTTCCGGATCCAGGTATTGCCCGCTGTTTTGTTCATAGCCGGCTCTCAGCTGAAAAGGACCACGAAGCGGTACCTCCACACCTGCATCAAACAGGCTGTAATAGGTCTTGTCATCATAGTATTTGTCATATCGCCCGGCAAAAGCAGTCGGATCAAAAGCACCTTTTGCTTTCATGATACCGGCATCTGCCTGATCCAGCACCAGCAATGCAGAAGAGGTGAGGGGATGATGTTCTGCCACCCAGGTCAACAGCTCTTCGTGCGACAGTGTTTGCAAACTGTCTTGCCCGAAAACAGCTGATGTACAAAACAAAATGGCCAGTAATTGCTGTTTCATCATTTCTTTTTTTCACTAGTTCCGGATTCATTGGCCCGGTAGAAATCAGGCGGAAATCCGTTCACTTTTCTCCAGAGTTCGTACCAGATCGGCACGTCTTTCAGCAGTGCCATGGCAGACACACCACTTCCTACACGAATGCCATCAGGCCATGGGTCACTATCCGGGTCTGGTGCTACCAGTATCCGGTACTTGCCATTCGTGCTGATGAAATTGTCGATGGCAACAATGCTGCCTCCATAGGTGCCTACAGACATGTCAGGCCAGCCGGAAAAGACCACTGCAGGCCAGCCGTCAAACTGCATCCGGATGTGCTGACCTGTTGAGAGTAAAGGCAGATCCATAGGCTCAATATACACTTCTGCTGCCAGCTCGGGGTTGGCAGGCATGATGCTCAGCAGCTCTTCACCTTCTTTGATGGTCTCGCCAATACCGGTCTGGATGGCTTTGGTGAT
>ERZ795053.102-NODE-102-length-99622-cov-6.653590_pt1 | contig 99622 bp, 89 predicted proteins | sample MGYA00375137_ERZ795053 | MGnify/ENA primary metagenome ERZ795053 (study PRJEB30182, sample SAMN05720284) | activated sludge metagenome | isolation source: Anaerobic digester | place: Hong Kong | collected 2014-12-17 ...
GCAGTTCTTCAATAACCGGATACCCCTCTTCCAGAACGAGTATCTCCCTGCACCGTGAGGCAATATCCTTCACAAGATCACCGGGAAAAGGATAGGCAGCTATATGCAGGACAGGATAATCTATTTCATTTTCTCCGGCATTTTCAAGAAGATAGTTATATGCTATTCCGCATGCTATTATTCCCAGTTCTCTTTTTCTTCCATCCCGGAAGACATTATACTTTGCCATGCGTGCATCATATTTTAATGTCTCGTATGAATCCAGGAGTGTCCGGTATTTTTTTCTGGCCAGTGATGGCAGAAGGACAAACTGCAGAGGATCGGCCGGAAGTGTCAGTGGTTTCAGGGGTACCCGGTCACGTCTGAGTTCGACAGATGATCGTGAATGTGCGAGTCTGGTGGTTATCCTTAAAAGAACCGGAGTTTTGTATTTCTCTGAAAGTTCAAATGCGTCAAAAACCATATCGTAAGCTTCCTGCTGGTTGGTTGGCTCAAAGCATGGAACAAAGGCGAACTTTGCATAGAATCTCGAATCCTGTTCATTTTGTGAAGAATGCATTGAAGGGTCATCAGCCGATACAACGATAAGCCCCCCGTTAACACCTGTCAACGCAGAGTTAATAAAACCGTCGGCGGCAACATTGAGACCCACATGCTTCATGGCCACCATTGCTCTTCTGCCGGTATACGACATGCCCAGAGCCGCTTCCATCGCAGTCTTCTCATTAGCCGACCATTCCCTGTGAATATTGCGTTCAGCTGCAACCGGTGAAGACTGTACATATTCCATTATTTCTGTCGACGGAGTGCCCGGATAAGCGTACATCCCGCTAATTCCTGAATCAATTCCCGCCTGCGCAATTGCTTCGTCACCCAACAGCAGTATCCTTTTCATATCAAGTTCTCTTTTTAAACCTTTTTAAAAATATTAAAATTTGGTTAAATGTTTTAACGTTATATACAATAATGTTTACTTTGTGGACATTTAGTTTTAAAATCCGCTATTTGCCGATTCTTGAAGAAATATACATATACAGCCTTTCTCCTCGTAGTCCTTATCCTGCCTGTAAGATCACAGATCACCGGAAATGAAAGATTTGTGCAGCTCAGCGGGATAATAACAGACTATCTGTCTCAGCCTGTTCAGGGAGTGGCAGTGGTATCTAAGAAACTTCAAAGAGCCTCCATCAGTGAAAGGACAGGCATATACTCTATTACCACAACTCCAGGTGACACAGTATTCTTCAGAGCCATCGGGTACAAAAGGTATCATACCGTAATACCTGAATCGTATGATGAGAGACACTGTAAAGCAGATATAAGATTAGAAATTGATACTATATCAATTGAAGAGGTGACCATACTTCCATGGAGAACCTACAGCGAATTCCTTGCCGACGTTACTAAAGAAAGGCCAAAGGATCCTGTCGTGGAATACATGAATGAGAACCTTGCTTCCATCTATGTAGCGATAGCAAATGATGCAGCTACAGGAATCTCTCCCGAAGCCGGATACAAGTATGCCATGGAACAAAATTTCTCTGCCATGTCAACAAGGAACATGTTTCCTGTAAATAACCTGCTGAATCCATTTGCATGGGCAAAATTTGTAAGCGAAATAAAGAACGGCCTGCTTAGGAACAAATCATACAATAAACCTGAACCTGCAAAAGTTGCCAAAAAAAGAAAGAAACCGAAAAGAAACTGAAGGCCCTGTTTTTATACCTTTGCAGAGTATGAAAAAAAATGAGGGCAGACTGGTAGGTATTCTGGGAACGGTGATCTTTCATCTGATCGCAGCTATAATATTCATGTCTTTTAAACTCAGGTCTGTAACTGTTGATAAAAAGGATGATTTCACAGTTGAATTTATCGAAATTGAGGAGGACATGGTTGAGGATCAACTAATTGAATTGCCTGTATCGACGGTAGAGAAGATACTGCAGGGAGATGCAGAAATGCTCAATATTGCCCGTAACCTTGCAAACAGGCCTGAAGTAAATATTGATCCTGAAGATTATATTGACATGGTCAAGAATGAGCTGATCAAAGACGGCAAACTTGATGAGAACAATTATATAGATGAGCAGAAGAGGCTTAATGAGACAAACGGTGACGATAACCTGTCGATAGATGAGGCCGGCGGGGAAGATGAAAAACCGGATGAACCGGCCGAATCCCAGAAGATGGCTGCAGACTATCAGGGACCTACCCGGATATATTACGATCTTGAAGGAAGGATACATACCTATCTGCCTTTGCCGATATATAAATGCCGTGGCGCAGGGAAAGTTGTCATGCGAATAGAGGTCAGCCGGAATGGGATAGTAGAATCGGCCCAGATCATAAAAGATGAAAGCACCACTGACGATATATGCCTTATTGAGACCGCTGTAAAAACTGCACTTATTTCGAGGTTTAATGCTGATGACAATGCAGCTGCCAGGCAGACAGGCACCTTAACCTATCATTTTGTAGCTCAATAATATACTGATAAAAGGATTTTTTTGCCTGGTATTTAACAGAAAGCATTCCGTCAGAATATTCAGGTATTAAAATCAGGAAAAAGGGTATTTGCATTATAGTTATATGGTTCGATCAGGGCAGGGGTGTTCCTGTCTGCATACCGGTCCCTTATCAGAGGCCCTATGGTGTGAGCTTTCAGAACTCCTTTTTCTGCCGGCTTGAGAAGGTTTGATATTTCATTTATAGGCAGGGAGACATCCAGCCACTTTTTCTCAACATTTCGCTCCAGGATTGCAGGCATCCTTTTACCGGAATTATGAATTTCAGACATCAGTTCATTCGCTTCTGTCGTTACAATTGAGAAGGTATACACATTCTCTCCTGTGTCGGCATGAATCCATTTGCTGTACAGACCTGCAAGCGACAGGATTTTTTCATCTGCAGGAAAGATGTACCAGGGCACCTTTACATTCCCCCTGTGCTGCCACTCGTAGAAGCCCGAAACAGGAATCACGCATCTCATACTGCGGAATGACTCGGCGAAGGATGCTTTGGTACTGATTGTCTCTGAACGGGCATTGAATGTTTTCATCCTTATTTCATCGGCATCAGATGCCGATTTTACCCATGAAGGTATCAGCCCCCATCGCAGGATATCAATGTATTCATCTTTACCTGAGCATATCGCAGGCAATTCAGGAAGATTGAAAGCATGATAATAATAGCTTGGCTCATAACGGTATTCAGAAGGAAAACTGATCCCGTACCTTTCCTCTATTTCGTCCTTGACGAGGTTTACATTGACAGTAAAACACATTATGAAGAAGAGGTTAGCGAATCGATGAGTGAAGGTTTAAGCGGAAGAGGGAGCGAATAGTCGAAAAGGTCTTCTGCCGGCCATCGTTTAATCTGATGTAACACCTTGTACATCATGTTATTTATAGAAGTGTATATCTCCGGGCCGTTCCAGGCGCTGGAATTGAAGAGAACAACCCAGCAGGTGCCATCGGGCAGGCGTTTCATCACCGCTGCCGTTCCGGGGAAGGAACCGGTCCTCCACCAGGTGCCGTTGTATACCGTTGTTTTCCAGCCCACCGGGGCATATCCGTTTCCGTTATCTGTCATAAAATTGATACTCTCCCTGGAAAGAATGTCCGGATGGGAAGGAAATCCGTCTATTGCGAGCATAAAACGTATCAGGTCGGGAGCTGTGGCAATCCATGCGCCGGCTCCGCCGAGGGCCTCTATATCGTTACCGCCGTAATTTGGAGGAAGCATCTCTCCGGTGCCATAGACAGACGGCTTTGCCGGAACATCGGAAGGAGTATGATACGAGACTTCGAACGGAGCCTTCATTTCAGGCAGGTTATTTGCCAGCTGCATATCAAATACTCCGACTGGCTCCAGGATGTTAAGCCTGCAATATGCTTCATATGGCATCCCTGAGACTTTTTCTATTACCAGTCCGAGAATGGCATAACCCAGGTTTGAATAAGCTTTACCTGTTCCCGGCGTAAAATGAAGCCGCCTGTTAAGGGCGAACCTTACTATTGTCCGTGTGTCGGCGGGTGGTTTCACTCCCATCTCCTCAGCAATATAAACCGGCATGAACATCTGATCGCCCCAGCGGGTAGTCCATCCTCCTTCATGACTGAGCAAATGGGATACGGTAATTTTATATGCTCTCTGATCACGCGGATTGTCGAAATACGGATCATCAAGAATACCTCCGGGGCCAAATACCCTGGCGTCAAGGGACAGTTTTCCCTCCTCGGCAAGTTTCATGACGGCTACCGCAGTTATCAGCTTTGAAATACTTGCTATCCTGAATCTGTGATATGGCTGAACCGGTTCCCGCGAAGCAGTATCGGTATAGCCGAAACCTCTTGCATATACAAGCCTCCCGTCGACGGATACAGCTACGGATGCGCCGGCAATTGACCATTTACGCATGAAGGAGTTGACACTTTTTTCTGCTGCTGCGTACTCCGGACCTGACGAGTGGATGTTCGAAAGCCTTATATTCTCAGGCATAAGTTTATCTGTGACAAAACTGGTCCTTTTTTCAGCCCCCGGATTATAACTTACCAGAGACACCAGCAACGCCGCAAAAAATATTTTCCGTTTACCTGCCAACATCAGAATTATTCGCCTGGTTGCAAAAATAAAAAGTATTCATTAAGGTTAAAAAAAAATGTGAGTTTTATCCGAAACACATGCCTGCCTGTAAGAAAAATAAGGTAGCTGTATCAGGAATAAACAATTAAAAATTAAATTTGTGATTATGATAAATGGAGGTGTGGCACTAAAAAAGATTCTAACTTCAATTGGATTCCTTTTTATTGTTTTAAATTCCTTTTCCCAGGTAAGCAGTAAGGATACAATCGACTATCTCCCCGAATTTTATGACGGGGCTATTGATTATAATCTGATGATCGCTGCCTCCAAAGGACTTGACACAGAAATTGAAAGACTTATCCTCCGGGGCGCCGATGTTGAGGCTGAAACTGAAGACGGGGCCACGGCACTGACTATTGCCGTTGCAAACATTAAACCCTTTGCGGTCAACACCCTTTTGATGTATAACTCCGATCCCAACAAGGAAACCGCAAATCATGAAACACCGCTTCTGATAATCCTCAGAAGGCTGGTTACTGTTGAAGCCAGGGAACCAAATGTAATGACCGAATTCCTGATTGCACAATGTCTAGAGATTGCCGAGTCGCTTATCAGGTACGGTGCCGATATCGATTTTCAGGATAATTATGGTGTTACAGCACTAAACTACGCGTCTGTATACGGAAACTTCCGTTTTGCTGACCTGCTGTTATATTATATGGCCGACATAGATAAGAAGGCAAATGACGGAACAACACCACTGATGGCTGCAATATGGGGAGGACATGCAAACATTGCCGACCTGCTTGTTCAGAACGGAGCAAACCTGGAAGCAAGAGACGACATCGGATTCACCCCATTTCTGACCGCTGCCCAGAACGGCGACACACTTCTCATAAACTACCTTTTGAAAAAAGGTGTCGACATATATGAAACCGACTATAACGGATGGGATGCATTAAGTCTTTCGATAAAACATAACCACATGGATGCAGTCAGACTCCTTGTTGAGGCAGGCGACAAATGGACAAGCCCGGAAAGGCAGTGGCTGAACTATTACAATGTGGCAGTGAAATTCGGACGAGAAGAAATACTTGAAATTCTGCGCGACAAGGATTTCCCGGGTAAATATTCGCCCAGGATCAACCAGATGAATATTACGATTTCATCAAAATTAACCACACGCGACATTTATTCCGGGATGAGCTTCCACTTCACAGAACCACGCAACAGAATAGGCTTCATGGGAGGTTTCGATACAAAGTTATGGCAAACCCGGGTACTCGTAAAGGAATCAAAAACTCTCTACTACCAGTATCCCGATAAAAGCTCGATAATATATGCCGGTCTTTTCAAAGATATTACCCTGACAGAGAATCCTTTAAAAAGCAACTGGTTTTTATCAGGTTCCCTTTCATGCGGATATTTCTTCGGCAACCGTTTTGAAGGAACACAAAAAGGTCCTGAAGAAAGGTTACTCATATTACCTGCCGTTTCGCTTAAATGGCAGAAAGAAAATGTGAGTATTTTCGGAAGTTTGGAATACACCCGGACCGGTTTTTACAAAACCGGCCCCTTCTGGTTAAGGATTGGCATTTCCTATAATTTTGATTTTCTGTATGGCAGGACACCCGTTAAAGTTATAAGATGGTATTAAAAGGCATAAAAAGGACAATTGGAGGTCTGATATTGTTTTCAATACTGACAGCCTTCTTTTCCTGCGAGAAATTTATAATAGTGGATTGCGAGGAATGTACGGAAAATGAGCCTGTTGAAGTATTTCTAATTATGAGCCTCGATGAGAATCAACTTGGTGTGGAAGTAAGTATCTATGAAGGTTATGTTGAAGACAGCATTCTCTTTCACAGATTTAAAAGCTACTCAGAGGAAGCCTATTACAAAGCACCCATGAACAAAACATATTCCTTTACTGCCATGTATATTCTTAATGACAAGAAATACTACGTGGTTGAATCCATCACGCCCCGTCTCGTTTATGAAAAAGAAAAATGCTCCACACCCTGCTATTATGTATATGACAGGAAAGTCAATCTGAAGCTCAGGAGAGATTAATTCACGAGAAGCTGTATTAGCCGCTGAATGTAAACAGAGGATTTCCTTTAAGCCCTTCTTCCTTTATCTTTAATACTTCTGCCTTTCTGAGAGGTTTAACATCTGATGCAAGTTCGAGGGCTTTCATGAATAAATTCTGATCGCCGGGAGGAACAGCAGCTGTTACGGGATGTGACAATGTGAAACGGAGTCCCATCACAATATCGTCAGGAGTGATCATTGGTTCGTACCAGCATTTTGGATATTTTGAGCGTTCGGCTCCTTTAGGCCAGGGGCCTCTTGCCATGGCCTTGAGTGCAAGGATACCCATTTTCTTCTCCTGGGCTCTGGCAAGCACCTGTGGTCCGAAATTGCCGGCATGCCATGTTGCAAAATTGACAGGAAAAAGGATTGTATCGAAGTCAAATCTGTCCATCATCGCCATAGCTGCTTCCACTGAATGAGCGGAAAAACCGATATAACGGATCCTGCCCTCTTTCCTGGCCTCAAGAAATGTCTCCATCGCGCCGCCCTGGCTGAATATCGCTTCAACATCCTTCATTGTGGTTACAGCATGAAACTGATACAGGTCAAACTTTGAGGTCCGCATGTTGAAAAGTGATTTTTCAAGCTCGGCTCTGGCTCCGTCACGGTCTCTTTTCTGCGTTTTACAAGCCAGGAAAACATCTTTCCGGTAAGGCTCAAGTGCAGGTCCGAGCATAATCTCGGCATTCCCGTATGAGGGTGCCACATCAAAATAGTTCACCCCGGCATCGATGGCCTTTCTTACCAGGAATGAAGCTTCCTCCTCACTTGTATCACGAACAACTATACCTCCAAAACCTATCATTGAAAGCATCTCTCCGGTTTTGCCCAGGGCCCGTTTTTCAATTTTTTTTGTCCTGCGCTGCCTTTCAAGACCTGTGAGTCCGGCAGGGAAAAGAGCTATCAGAGGGACAGAAAGAGCTGTTTTCCTAATGAAATTTCTTCTTTTCATGACTAAAGTATTTTAAAGGATGTATATCTTTAAAAGATAGTGAAAAAATTTAAAAATACCAAATTGTGGATTAAAATTGATAATTCAGTATTAAATCCTATAATATCAGATAACTGTCCTGTTAAAAATTGTCTTTGTTCACCAAAGCCTTTCTTCATATATTTGTGATGTAGCAAACCACTGTATTAATGGAAACACCTATATTCATCAATTCAGAAATTTTCAGTTACGGAGTGCTGCCACTGTTGATATTTCTTGCCCGTATCTGCGACGTTTCTATTGGGACCCTACGGATTATTTTCGTCTCAAAAGGCAACAAATATATCGCACCGGTGCTGGGATTCTTTGAGGTGTTTATCTGGATAATTGCCATAAGTAAGATAATGCAGAACCTGGATAATTACGTGAACTATGTTGCCTATGCACTGGGATTCGCCACAGGTAACTTTGTAGGGATGCTCCTTGAGGAAAAACTTGCAATGGGTTTTCAGATGATAAGAGTATTTACTTACCAGAACGGGCCGGACCTTGTAAAAGACCTGAATCAGAAAGGTTATGGTGCAACAACCATCGAAGCCTACGGAGCAAAGGAAAAAGTATTTATAATTTATTCAATAATTCACAGAACAGAGATACCCGAAGTTCTCGACATAATCAATCAGTTCAATCCCAAGGCATTTTACACCATTGAAGATGTCCGCAATGTGAAAGAAGGTATTTTTCATCCAAAAAAACGCAATAAAATTATTCCCCTTACAACAATAATCAGGGACTGGAGGAAAGGGAAGTGAGAAGCGGGAGATTTTATAATTTTGCTAAATAACATAAATAAATATCATGGAACAGTTTAACGGACATCCTCTTTACAGAAAGCATGATCTTGACAGTGCAATGAGTTCTTTATGGTCATTCTATATCAAGAATTTCGCCGTCCTCTTCCTGGTGTCATTAGCGGCCAGCCTGTTGATTCAGTTTATAACTTCAACTCTCGACATGTCGAAGCTTACATCACTTACCGATCCGTACGAGATGCTTGCCGAATTGAAAAACTGGATCTTTCCAATGCTGGGAGTGATTGCCATTTCACTGATAATGATACTGATACTTCAGTATTATATCATCTTCAAGCCGGTAAGAAGTGATTTGAATCTATTTACTGCTTTTTATAAATCCATGAAGCACCTCCTCCCCTACCTGCTTCTAATGATATTGTTCCTGGTTTTTGCCACTGTTGCCATGGTCGCAGGTATTCTTGTGTTCGTAATAGGGATGTTTTTTGCCGCTCTGTATGTTTATATGATAGGTCTTTTTCTCCTTCCGGTACTAATGGTGGAAGGAAATGATCCCGGTAAAGCCATTGCCAGGACATTCACGCTATCGCACAGGCATTTCGGACCAAACCTGGGATATACTGCCATTATCCTGCTTATCATCCTTGTCGGATCGATAATCCTTTCATCACTTATACTGATACCCTTTTCAGGAAGTTTCTTTAAGATCATATCCGATCCGGCTGAAGCCTCCGGGGCATTGAACTACCTCTCAAATCCGTGGTTCATAATCCTGTCTGCACTCGCGAATGCGATCTTTACGCCATTAACTCCAATACTTGCAGCTATCCTTTATTTCAACGCAAGGGCGAGGGAAGAAGAAGCAGATCTAAGTAGGGTAAGCCCGGAAGCTGATGAGGGGAAGGTAAGGGTTGAAGATCTCTACGCAAGACCATACAGTGAAGATCATCCTGATAACCCCGATCGTGAGAACCCTGCAAATTAACAGAGAGCTGTTGAAATTCTTTCTATCTTATTACTCTTCCTGAGGCATCTCCCTTCATAAGTTGCTCAACCTCCGCTACGTTAACGAGATTAAAGTCGCCATGGATAGTGTGCTTGAGACACGATGCAGCGACGGCAAAATCGAGTGCTTTCCTGTCATCGTCCCCATATTCCAGTAATCCGTAGATAAGTCCTCCCATAAAGGAATCTCCCCCACCTACCCTGTCTACTATGTGAGTTATCTGGTAAACCGGTGCCCGGAAGAATTTTTCCCCGTTATACAATATCCCCGACCATGTATTGTGGTCGGCGCTGATCGATCCGCGAAGTGTAATGATTATCTTACCTGCCTGAGGAAATCTCTCCTTTAGCTTTATACATACCGATTCAAATTCGGCGCTCTCAACCTTTCCTGCCGAAACATCTGCCTTTTCAGGTTTTATCCCGAAAACTTTCTCTGCATCTTCCTCATTTCCAAGGATCACATCACAGTATTCAACCATTTCAGGCATAACGTCTCCGGCAGCAGCTCCCCACTTCCATAGGTTCTTCCTGTAATTCAGATCGCATGAAACGGTAAGTCCTTTCTTTTTTGCAATTTGTATTGCCTCCAGGCATGTTTTGGCTGCACCCTCTGAAATGGCGGGTGTAATACCTGTCCAGTGAAACCATGTGGCTCCTTCGAAAACCTTCTCCCAGTCGACCATTCCGGGCATAATTTCCGAAATTGACGAATGACTCCGGTCATAGACAACCTTACTGGGACGCGATACAGAACCGGTTTCCAGAAAATAAATACCCAGACGCTCACCTCCTTTCAGGATGTGACCGGTTCCGACATTATGCTTCCTGAGATCCATGATCACTGATCTTCCAAGGTCATTGTCAGGAAGACGTGTCACAAAATCGGCTTCCATTCCGAAGTTTGCCAGTGAAACCGCCACATTGGCTTCTCCTCCTCCAAAGGAAGCGCAGAAGGAATCAGCCTGTGAAAAACGCTTATGGAGTGGTGTGGCGAGCCGGAGCATGATCTCGCCGAAGGTTACAATTCTTTTTGACATTGGAAGAGGGTTTAAAGGTTTAAGGGTTTAAGGGTTATAAGTCATTTTCTCCTTTTACATAGCCGAAGTTGGCAAGAATGCCACCGTCGACGTAAAGGATATGTCCGTTGACGAAGTTACTGGCTTCAGAGGCAAGAAATAGTGCAGCATTCGCCACATCCTGAGGTTCGCCCCATCGTCCGGCCGGGGTGCGGGTCATCACAAGGTCGTTGAAAGGATGGCCATTCTCACGAATAGGGGCAGTCTGCGATGTGGCTATATATCCCGGACCGATACCGTTGATCTGAATATTGTATTTTGCCCATTCACATGTCATATTCGCGGTGAGTAACTTCAGTCCTCCCTTGGCTGATGCGTAAGCCGAGACAGTGTTCCGTCCGTAAACACTCATCATGGAACACATGTTAATAATCTTTCCGCTTCTTTTTTCTATCATCCCCGGAGCAACACGTTTGGATACGATCAGGGGTGCCACCAGATCAACATCAATAACCTGTTTGTAGTCATCAATACTCATGTTCAGAATGGGGATTCGTTTTATTATCCCGGCATTATTGATGAGAATATCTACGGGGCCTACATTTCTTTCAATCTCAGTTATACTTTTGTCAACATCCGCCTCATCAGTAACATTGAATTTTAGAGTGTAAACATCAAGGCCTTCCTTTGAGAATTCCTCCCTGCAGATGTCAAGTTTTTCATCCATGATATCGTTCACGCATACTTTTGCGCCGGCTTTGCCGAGAGTGATTCCTATTGCGAGTCCGATGCCGTGTGTTCCGCCTGTAACTAGTGCTACTTTCCCTTTAAGATCAAATAAATTGTTCATATTAAATATTTTATATTTATATTATCAGGAAGATGTGTCATTTAATATCCGCTGAATGAAATGATAATGAGGAAGATACTCAAGATCACAGGCCATGGCATTTACTGCTTTGCATTCTTTGCGGTTTGTCTTTTTGATTCCTGCACAGCCTCCTCCTGAAATTTTCCTGTGCACTGATGTTTGTTTCACTATTACTTCAGCGTATCCGGATGCCTGACATCCATGTCGCCATAGTCGAGGTTTTCTCCGGCCATACCCCAGATAAAGGTGTAGTTTGAAGTTCCTGCTGCACTATGAATGCTCCAGGAAGGAGAAAGAACAGCCTGTTCATTTGTCATCCACAGGTGGCGTGTTTCATCGGGATCACCCATAAAATGACATACAGCCTGTTTTTCAGGCACCTCGAAATAGAAATATGCTTCCATCCTTCTGTTATGCGTATGTACCGGCATTGTGTTCCATACACTGCCCGTCTGTAGTTCTGTCATTCCCATCTGCAGCTGGCAGGTTTCGACTATACTGTTTACAAGAAGTTTATTCAGCCTTCGGTGATTTGATGTTTCCGGGCTTCCAAGCATGATCACTTCTGCATCCTTAAGAGTTATTTGTTTTGAGGGATATGTATGGTGGGCGGGTGCAGAGTTGATATATAACTTTGCCGGATTTCCGCTGTCTTCCGATTTAAATGTAACATCTGTCGTTCCCTTTCCAAGATATAGAGCCTCCTTATGGCCAAGATTGAAGGTTTTTTCTTTGGTGGATACAATTGCAGGGCCTCCGACATTAATGATCCCCATTTCTCTTCTGTCGAGGAAGTTAGGCATTTTAAGATCGTCAGCACTCTCAAGTTTCAGAGTCTGCTTCACGGGCATGGCCCCGCCTACGATGTACCTGTCGTACATGGAATAAACAAGCAGGATCTGGTCCTCTTCAAAGATTTTCTCGATTAAAAACTCTTTTCTTAATTTACCGGTGTCATAATTTTTAACATCCATCGGATGTGCTGCGTACCTTATTTCAATTTTCATGATATAATAGTTTATGTTAATAATTGCCTGGGCAACCTGATTTCAGATACAGACTTTTAAGGGTGATGTCAGACAAAAATACAATTTTTGAGTGTAAACGCAATATTAAAACCATACATCACTTCCATAATGGCGGGAGGAAATTAACAACATTTAAGAAATATTTTTTTCAAATGAAGGCCACTTCGTTATCGTTAACGATTTTTTTTCTATTTTTAGAAGTCTATTACCGAATCAATAATTTAAAACTAATTATATGAAACCTTTCATTCATGATGATTTTATGCTGGAGAATAAAACAGCACAAAGACTTTATCATCAATATGCAGAAAATCAACCGATAATTGATTTTCATTGTCACCTGTCACCTTCGATGATATATGAAAACCGCAGGTTTGAAAACCTGACACAGGCATGGCTTGAAGGCGATCACTACAAATGGAGAGCCATGAGGACCAATGGTGTTGATGAGAAATACTGCACGGGCAACGCCTCCGACCCTGAGAAGTTTGCAAAATGGGCTGAAACAGTTCCTTTTGCTGTGGGCAATCCCCTGTATCACTGGACCCACCTTGAACTGGCAAGGTATTTTAATATTAACGAGCTTCTTTCACCATCGACAGCTTCAGCCATTTACACTAAAGCCAGTGAAATGCTGCGTACAGATGATTTTGCAATAAGATCTCTGCTCAGCAGAATGAATGTTGAGGTGGTCTGTACCACCGACGACCCTGCCGACACCCTCGAATACCACCAGAAATTAAAGGGTAACTTCAGTATTCTTATCCTCCCTACCTGGAGGCCCGACAATGTTGTCAAGACTGATGACCCTGCAAAATTCAATGCCTACATTAAAAAACTGGGAGAATCGGCCGGTACAGAAATAAAAAGCTTCTCCACCCTTATAGAAGTGCTCGACCACAGGCATGAATTTTTTAACGGGATGGGGACAAAAGCGTCCGATCATGGTCTTGATCGTTTCTATTACGCTCCGTTCACCACTGCCGATGCTGAAAATGCATTCATAAAGCTTTTAAAGGGAGAAACGCTGTCGGAAGAAGAAACCGAAAAATACAGGACAGCAGTTATGACAGAACTCTGCAGGATGAACCACAAGAGAGGGTGGACCCAGCAGTTCCATGTCGGAGCCATGAGAAACAACAGCCTCCGCATGTTCAGAAAAATGGGACCCGATACCGGGTGGGACTCCATTGGCGTGCCGCAGGATGCTCTTAAAATGTCGAGGTTTCTCAGCAGCCTGGATGAAACAGACCAGCTTGCACGTACAATTCTGTATAACCTCAATCCCGCCGACAATGAAATGATGCTAACGATGGCAGGTAATTTCAACGACGGAACTATCCCGGTTAAAGTCCAGTATGGTGCTGCATGGTGGTTCCTTGATCAGAAAACCGGTATGGAAAAACATATCCGCGATCTGTCTTCATTCGGTCTGATGAGAAGATTCATCGGTATGGTAACCGACTCTAGAAGCTTCCTCTCCTATCCGCGGCACGAATATTTCAGGCGGATAGTATGCAATTTCGTGGGTACCGAAGTCGAAAAAGGTCTTATACCTGAAGAGGAGGAACTTCTCCGACCTATAATAGAAGGTATATCATACAAGAATGCGAAAGAACAATTTGGTTTCTAAATATAATTTAATTCTGAGATTATGAATGAACTGAATCTTAAGGACAAAATAGCCGTCGTGACCGGAGGAGCTGGTGTTATATGTTCCACAATGGCCAGATCGCTGGCGGCTGCCGGAGTCAGGACGGTGATTCTGGATCTTAACCAGGAAGCTGCCGATAAAGTAGCTGCCGGGATAGAGGAAGAATTCAAAACTAAATCCATTGGGGTTTCCGCCAGTGTTCTGGATAAGGCCTCTCTTGAATCTGCCTTAAAACAAATTCATGAAAGGCTTGGCACGATCGACATCCTCGTCAATGGTGCCGGAGGCAACTCTCCCGCGGCAACAACAAAGGTTGAAAAGATGGAGGGGAACGAAAATCCTGAGGACACCTTCTTCGGACTAAAAATAGAAGGCTTTGATAAGGTTTTCGACCTGAATTTCAAAGGGACTCTTCTTCCTTCAATGGTTTTTGCAACTGATATGACAGATAAAAAGTCAGGTGCAATAATCAACATTTCCTCTATGAATTCATACAGGCCCCTTACCAAGATTCCTGCTTATTCAGCAGCCAAATCTGCTGTCAACAATTTTACACAATGGCTTGCAGTTCATTTTGCCAAAGTGGGTATCAGAGTAAATGCCATAGCTCCCGGTTTCCTGCTTACAAACCAGAACCGTTTCCTCCTTATCAATGAAGAGACAGGAGAAATGACGCCCAGGGGTAAGAAAATAATAAACGGAACCCCCATGGAACGTTACTGCATACCTGAGGAAATGACCGGAACGTTGCTTTACCTGGCATCCGACCTCTCTAAAGCCGTTACAGGAGTAATAATACCTGTCGACGGAGGATTCAGTGCCTACAGCGGGGTGTAGGGAGAAAGGTTGAAAGGTTGAACCTGATTTTGACAGTCAATCCTCAACCTGACGATGGAATAAAACAATATTAAATCCTGATTTGAAATGATATATTTTTCCGCTGGTTCACCAGATACGGTTATAAGTCCGGAAGATCTTCAACAGGGGCTTTATTCGGCTCTCGAAAAGCTGGGACCCAGGAAAAATGTCCTGGTTGTGCCCCCTGATTTTACGAGGTTTCATTCACGGGCGGGTGAGATTACAACCCTGATATACAAATATTACAGGGAAAGCCTTAAGGACATACTTCCTGCATTGGGAACTCATGTGGCAATGACAGCCGGCGAGATCGGTGAGATGTACAGGGATGTGCCGCCCGAATTGTTCAGGGTCCATGACTGGAGGAATGATGTTGTGACAGTAGGCACAATACCAGGAGAATACGTTCATGAAGTTACCGGAGGAGCCATAGACTATTCATGGCCTGCGCAGCTGAACAGACTGGTAATCAACGGCGGACATGATCTTATACTATCAGTCGGACAGGTGGTGCCTCATGAGGTTATCGGCATGGCAAATTATAACAAGAACCTTTTCGTCGGAACCGGAGGACCGGAAGGTATCAATAAAAGTCATTTTGTGGGTGCTGTTTTCGGAATGGAAAGGATGATGGGCAAGGCAGACACACCTGTGAGAAGACTTCTGAACTATGCTTCAAAGAATTTTATTCCTCATCTGCCTGTAGTGTACGTCCACACGGTTATAGGCCGTGACAATTCAGGCAAACTTGTGATCAGGGGCCTTTATATCGGTGATGATGAAAATGTATTCAACCTGGCTGCCGATCTTTCCCTGAAAGTCAACTTCACGGTTCTCGAAGAACCTTTGAAGAAAGCTGTCGTTTACCTCGATCCTTCTGAATTCAAGTCAACCTGGCTTGGCAATAAAAGTATATACCGGACCAGAATGGCCATGGCTGATAACGGGGAATTGATAGTAATAGCTCCGGGCCTTAAGGAATTTGGAGAAGATAAGGAGATAGACAGGCTTATACGGAAATACGGATACAGGGGAACACCTGCAACAATGGCTGCACTAAGGGGAAATAAAGAACTGGAGGAGAACCTTAGCGCTGCAGCCCATCTTATTCACGGCAGTTCTGAAGGCAGGTTTTCAATTACCTACTGCCCCGGGCATCTCACCAGAGAGGAAATAGAATCTGTTAACTTCATCTACGGAGACCTATCTGAGATGACGGCAAGATACAACCCGGAAAAACTCAGGGATGGCTTCAACACCATGCCCGACGGTGAGGATATCTATTATATTTCAAATCCCGCCATAGGATTGTGGAGTTCACGAGAGCGTCTGGAAAAATGATTAGCTGGGGTATCATAGGATGTGGCAATGTGACCGAGGTCAAGAGCGGACCTGCTTTTAACAAAGTAAAGGACTCGCGTCTCACCGCCGTTATGAGAAGAGATGCAGGGCTGGCTGAAGATTATGCGAAAAGACATAATGTGCCAAGGTTCTATTCCGATGCTTCAGAGCTCATCAACGATCCCGGAGTAAATGCTGTATACGTGGCCACTCCTCCCTCCAGTCATGCAACATACGCTCTCATGTCGATAGATGCAGGCAAACCTGTATACATTGAGAAGCCAATGGCTTTGAATTATGAAGAGTGTCTGGAAATAAATGAAGCAGCCGAAAGAAAACAGGTCCCGGTATTTGTAGCATACTACCGCAGAGCATTGCCAGGTTTTGTTATGGTAAGGGAAATGATCAGTTCAGGGAAGATCGGATCTGTACGATCGGTTCATCTTCAGCTTTTTAAAGCTCCTTCACCAGATGAAATATCAGGAAGGCTTTCATGGCGGGTTGACCCGGCAATCGCGGGTGGAGGCCATTTTTTTGATCTTGCTTCACACCAGCTCGATTATCTGGATTTTTTGTTTGGTCCTGTTAAAGAGGTTAAATCGTATGCTCTTAACCAGGGTGCCTGGTACAAAGCTGAAGATTATGTTTCGGCCGGCTTTATGTTCGACAATAATGTCACCGGAACCGGAATCTGGTGCTTTAACGCTCACCAGTCAGCCGGAAGGGATTCAATTGAGATAATAGGCGATAAAGGTTACATCAGGTTCTCCTGCTTCAGTTTCGATCCGATAATAGTTGAGAATGAAGCAGGTAAACAGGAGTACATAAATGAACGGCCCGAACATGTTCAGATCTGTCTTATCGGTCAGGTGGTAGAGGCACTGACTAAAAAGATCCCTGCAGTTAGTACCGGCATTACAGCTGCGAGAACAAGCCGGGTTCTGGAGGAGATGGTTAAAGAATATTATAAATAGGTTTAAAGGTTTAAGGTTTTAGATTGATTAACTAATATAACTATAATTATGAGCAAATTAGCTGACATCGGACTTATCGGTCTGGCAGTTATGGGGGAGAATCTTGTTCTGAACATGGAGAGCAAGGGATTCCATGTAGCTGTCTATAACCGTACGACACAAAAAGTCGATGATTTCCTTGCCGGGAGGGCAAATGGAAAGAAAATAACCGGTACTCATTCAATTGAAGAGCTTGTGAAAGCGCTTGAAAGACCGAGGAAGATCATGATAATGGTCAAGGCGGGCCGTGCTGTTGACGATATGATTGAAACCCTGATCCCTCATCTCGAGCCGGGTGATATAATCATTGACGGGGGAAACACTCATTTCCCTGACACCAACAGAAGGACTGCCTATGTTGAGAGTAAAGGACTTCTGTATATCGGAACAGGAGTATCGGGAGGTGAGGAAGGAGCGCTGCTGGGGCCTTCGATCATGCCCGGAGGATCAAAAGCTGCATGGCCCCATGTGAAACCCATATTCCAGGCTATTGCGGCGAAAGTGGAAGACGGCTCTCCCTGTTGCGACTGGGTTGGGGAAAATGGTGCAGGTCACTTTGTTAAAATGGTCCATAACGGAATTGAATATGGAGATATGCAGCTGATCTGCGAAGCATACCAGATAATGCGCGATCTTCTTCACATGAGCGCTGACGAGATGCATCTGGTCTTCAGGGAATGGAATGAGGGTGAACTCGACAGCTATCTAATCGAAATTACAAGGGATATACTTGCATATAAGGATACTGACGGCCTTCCCCTTGTCGACAAGATACTTGACACTGCAGGTCAGAAAGGTACGGGCAAATGGACGGGAGTTGCAGCTCTGGATCTTGGAATTCCGCTTACACTTATTGGTGAGGCAGTATTCTCAAGATGCCTGTCGGCGGTAAAAGATGAAAGGGTAAAAGCATCACAGGTACTTCACGGACCTGTTGCTTCATTTTCTTCAGACCGGAAAAAGTTCATCGACGAATTAAGAGACGCTCTTTACGCATCCAAAATAGTATCTTATGCCCAGGGATATGCTCTCATGAGAGCAGCCGCGGAAGAATACAAATGGGATCTTAACTATGGAGGAATTGCACTCATGTGGAGAGGAGGATGCATAATAAGATCTGCCTTCCTCGGAAAAATAAAAGAAGCCTTCGACAACGACCCTTCAATAACGAACCTGCTTCTCGATCCTTTCTTCAGGGACAAAGTGGAAAAAGCCCAGCAGGGATGGAGAAATGTGGTTGCAACCGCAACGATAAACGGGATACCCGTACCGGCAATATCCTCGGCTTTGGGATATTTTGACGGATATCGTTGTGAAAGGCTTCCCGCTAACCTTCTCCAGGCACAAAGGGATTATTTTGGTGCCCACACCTATGAGCGTATCGACCGGCCCAGAGGGGAATTCTTCCATACCAACTGGACAGGAAGGGGAGGAACAACAGCATCGACAACTTATAATGTGTAATTCAGTAATAACCAAACACTATGACAGAAACAAAAAAATTCAGTAACTACAGATGGACTGTCTGCGCTCTGATCTTCTTTGCCACGACAGTGAACTATCTCGACCGACAGGTTATAGGGATCCTGAAACCGCTTCTGGAGACTGACCTGGGAATAGGAGAAGAGCAGTATGCGCACATTATCATGGCCTTTCAGATCCTGTATGGTATCGGAATGGTTATTGCCGGTCGTCTTATCGATAAGTTCGGGACAAAGATCGGATATGGTGTTGCGGTAATTTTATGGAGTATCGCAGCCATGGGACATGCCCTTGCAAAAGGAGCTCTCGGCTTTGGTTTCTGGAGAGGCTTTCTTGGTGTCAGTGAGGCTGGAAACTTCCCTGCAGCCATTAAATCGGTAGCAGAATGGTTCCCGAAGAAAGAAAGAGCTTTGGCGACCGGGATATTCAACTCAGGAACAAACGTTGGTGCGATCGTGGCTCCTCTGGCTATACCGGCCATGGTTGTGGCATGGGGATGGCAGGCAGCATTTATTATTACCGGTGCAATTGGATTCATTTGGGTAATTCTATGGTTTATATTTTACGAAATACCTGAAAAACACAAGAAAATATCTGCAGGAGAACTTGAATATATTAACAGCGATGTTGACGAGCAGGCAGAGACAAAAGAAAAAGTATCATGGTTAAAACTTCTTAAATACCGTCAGACATGGCTTTTCTTCATAGGTAAAGGTCTTACTGATCCTATATGGTGGTTTTATCTTTTCTGGATACCCGGCTGGCTTTCGACGGTTCGCGGTGCAGGACTTGATGTAAAATCATTCGGACTTCCTCTTGCATTCATATACACCATGACCACGGTGGGAAGTATCGGTGGTGGCTGGGTCTCAGGTTACATGATCAAAAAAGGCATGTCACCCTTTAAAGCCAGAAGCGTTACTATGCTCATCTTCGCGCTCCTGGTTGTACCTATTATTTTTGCCCAGTCTCCTTCAATAGGCAACTGGGGAGCTGTGTGCCTGATAGCCCTTGCAGCATCATCACACCAGGCATGGTCGGCAAACATCTTTACCACCGTCTCTGATGCATTCCCTAAAAAAGCCGTTAGTTCTGTAACCGGAATAGGTGGAATGGCAGGTGCTCTGGGCGGAGCTTTCATTTCATATATCGCAGGTGCTATACTTCAGCATTTTAAAGATCTTGGTCATATCGAGACCGGATACGTTGTAATGTTTGCAATTGCAGGTAGTGCCTATCTTCTTGCATGGATAATTATGACTGTTTTTGCACCTAAAGAGAAAAAGGTTGTATTAGACTGATTATGTCCCCGAAAAGAGCAAGGATAAAGGACATTGCCGAACTTGCCGGAGTATCTATCGGGACAGTCGACAGAGTCCTTCATGACAGGGGTGAAGTGGCGGAAAAGACAAGGGAGAATATTCTAAAGATCGCCAAAGATCTGGAATACTCTCCCAACGTCATCGCCAGAGCCCTTAAATCAAAAAAAAGAGTCAGGCTGGTTTCTCTCCTTCCTGAACCTGTTGAGGAAAGTGCGTTCTGGATGAAGCATCCGGAAGGAATTCAAAAAGCGCTGAAAGAGCTGGATCCCTTTCCTGTAAATCTGGAACAGGTGACATTCGACATGCTTGATGAAAGAGATTTTCAATCGAAATCGGAAGAACTGATCAGACTGAATCCTGATGGTGTAATCCTCGCTCCCATTTTTAAAAATGAAGCACTGACACTTTGCGAAAAACTTACACGAAGTAATATCCCGTTCGTCTTCATCGACGGCTTTCTCGAAGAAACAAGTTTCCTGTGCTATACCGGTGAGAACATATACCAGAGCGGCAGAGTGGCCGCACAACTTGTCAATATGGTAACGCCACCTGAAAAAGAGATACTAATCATCAATATAGCCAGAAACATAAGTAATGTACATCACCTTAATGTCAGAACACAGGGATTCATAAGCTACTTTCAGGAAGACAGGCAGAACAGGCTGACAAGCTATGCAATCTATAATCCTCAGACTGATTTTATTAACCGTGAACTGAAAAGAATACTGCGGCAGCATAAGAATACGGGATCGATATTTGTTACAGGATCAAAATCATACAAAATTGCTGATTATTTCGAGTCGGAAGGAATCAATTCTGTCAATATCATAGGATACGACCTGCTTGAAAACAATGTGAAATATCTTAAAACAGGAAAAATAAGATTCCTGATAGGGCAACGACCTGAAGAACAGGCATACAAGGGTGTCAGGAAGCTATTCGATTTTATCTCAATGAATAAAACACCTGAGAAAATGGAATATCTCCCTGTAGATGTTGTAACTTCGGAGAATGTTCAGTTTTTCCTTTAATTAATTTTAAAACTATATATATGAAAACACTTGGAAAATACTCAATCGGAATGGGCGACCGTTTCGGACATCAGGGAGCAGCCCAGCTTAAAGCGGTTATCGAAGCAGGAAAAAAGGGGATTGATATAACTCCGGTATGGAATAAATCCAACAGGGAGCATACCATCATAGGGACGGAACCTTCTGATGTCAGAAAGGAAGCCGACCATGTTACTGCCCAGGCAGATTTTGGCAAAGCCTATTTTGTTGATGCTGACCATATTAATCTCGACACAGTTGATCGCTTTATCAGCAGCTCCGACTTCTTCACCATCGATGTCGCATCCTACATTGGCAAACGTGCCGATGAAAGCGAAATAGAAGCTTTCGTATCAGATTCACTGAAGTACGCGGGTGATTTGAATATCCCGGGAATCGAAAAACCTCTGAACGTTACTGAACAAAGGATAAGAGATATTGCCGGAAACTACCTGTTTGCAGCTGTTAAAGCATCAGAGATCTACACGAAAATTGAAAAAGAAAAAGGCAGGGGAAATTTCGTTTCAGAAGTTTCAATGGACGAAGTGCCTCTTCCACAGACACCTGTAGAGCTTTTCTTCATCCTCAGGATGCTGGGAGAAAAAAACATCCCGGCCCAGACCATAGCTCCAAAATTTTCCGGACGCTTTAATAAAGGTGTAGATTATGTTGGAGATATTAAGCAGTTTGCAGAAGAATTCGAAGCCGACCTGATGGTTATCGACTATGCCGTAAAGGAATTCGGACTGCCGGCAAGTCTCAAAATGAGTGTCCATTCAGGATCCGACAAATTCTCAATATATCCTGTCATCAAATCAATAATTAAAAAACACGACAAGGGGCTTCACCTGAAAACCGCCGGAACGACATGGCTTGAAGAAGTGATCGGTCTCGCAGAAGCTGGCGGAGAGGCTCTCACATTCGTTAAGGAGATATATTTCAAAGCCCTTGAGAAAATTGATGAACTGTGTGCACCCTATGCCGACGTAATTGACATTAACAGGTCACTGCTGCCATCAAAGGAAGAAGTTGAAGGCTGGAACAGCAAAAAGTTCGTCGATTCACTGAGACATATACCCGAAAACAAGGATTACAATTCAAATATGCGACAGCTGGTCCATGTTTCTTTCAAACTGGCTGCCCTCAGGATGGAAGAGTATTTCAAACTGCTTGAGGCGAATGAGGAAACTGTCGCAAAATGTGTTTTTGACAATATATACGAGAGACATATTTGCAGGGTCTTCGTGTAAATTAAGTCTCAGATTTCAGAAAAATCACCTGATAAGTTCAGACAAAGGTATCATCTCGAAGGTCAGCATCGACTGGCTGCCTTCATAGAGGATACCTATTGTATTTTCATCGATCGACGTGAGGCATGAATATCCGGCCGACCTTAGTTCATCGAGCAGCAGCCGGTTCTGAAGGGGCCAGGTCATCCCGTCATCAAAACTGACTTTTATTGTCATGTGTGTTCGCGCAGTCCTTGAATCAGGATTTGAAAATAAAAGGATTGATTTCTTCACGCCGTTCTCAGTATAATCGTGACGATGCAGACTTCCCATACATGTAGGCTCAATAAGTGCATTTCTGGATGAGGGATGCTCTGTCCAGGTTTCTCCAAGGTCGCCGGTCACAGCAACTGCCCTACCGTTATTTACTCCAGGGTTGTTCCTGTTCTGGTTATGACGCATGTTCAGCATCACTGATCCGTCGGAGAGCTCTGCGGCCATGGATTCTGTTGTATTTGAATATGCAGGTTTGCCTGTTTTCCATGTTATGCCGCCATCCCTGCTCCATGTTATATTTGAAAAAGGTTTTCCCTCTTCATCTCTTCCCTGGGTGGGCATTACCAGTGTTCCGTCTTTCAGAGTGATGCCGTGCCCGGGAGCAGGAGCCCAGAGCCACCACTCCCTCCTCTTACACATTTTTGTGATATTGACAGGTTCCGACCATGTAACACCATCATCACTGCTGGAAACAACAAGAAACTGTGAGGTCTCCTTTACTCCAAATCCCGGTTGTGATCCACTATTCCTCCACTGATGCTCCCATGCATCAGATTCATCGGTCAGGCCCTCAATCCACTTACCGTTTCTGTCGAGAACACCATGCATCCATAAACCTGCAATGAAAACCTTACCTGTTGTATTATCTGCAAGGATACATGCATCACTTACGCCATTGAATTTCTGGGGCAGACCTCCCCATTCCTTCATATCCAGAACCACCTTCATCTGCTCCCAGGTATTTCCTCCATCTGTGCTGCGGCTCAATCCTATGTCGATATCCCCCTGCAGATCCCTGCTGCTGTTCCTCCTGATATCATAAATGGCGAGAAGGGTCCCATTTTTTGTGGTAGTAAGTCCCGGGATCCTGTAAGTATGGACATTATCGTCGAGGTGCTTTCTGAGAGCCAGACCGATTCGCAGTTTTAACGGAATGAAAGAAGTATCCGGCTGAACCTTGCCTTCAGATGTTTTAACCGAAATACAGCTAGCCTGTATTTTATTGAGAAGCGATGCCGATGTTTTTAGCTCAGCAGAGAGCCATAAGCTAAGCGTGTCACTTAACGGCAAATTACCTTCGAATTTCACAACAGGTGCCGGGGGCATGTCTTTTCCAAAAGGATTTTCAACCGAAAAAGTCATATCACCTCCGGAACTGAAAAGTCGTAATGTCCGGATATCACTCATATCTGAGGTTCCTTCAAGAGAAACGGAGATCTCTCTTACCATTCTTTCAGAGCTGCCGGCAGGCATAAGCATTATCTGTAATACGGGGTTATCGGGTTTACTGACCAGAACCGGCACCTGGTACTGGATAACTTTCATCTGAACCTTCTCATCTGTCCGGCTGCATGAACAAAATAAAAAAGAAATGACCAGAGTAAAAGTGACAAAATTAATCCGGGAGGCCTTCATATTTTTTGGTTTGAGTCTTTTATACCGTATTTTATTTCAGATCCTCAGTCTTTACACCAAGGATGTAGAATTTTGCCATGGCGCTTTTCTCACCGGCATTTTCCAGGACAAAGTTTCCGTATGCAGGAGTATCGGGAGTCGGCACCCTGAAGAGCTCTCCGGTCCTGAATACTATTCTGCCGAATGATCTGACCGGTGCATATAGATCCTGAACTATCTCCCTGCCGTTAACTTTAATCCTGCAGGTTAGGTTATCTGCGTCAGCTTCTATTCTGAACCTGTATATCTCCCCTGCCTCATAAGGTATGAGGTTATTGAATTTATATGATCTTTTTGATTTTATCATACCATCTGGATCAAAAGAGATCCGAATTCCGGCATTTCCCGAACCGTCCTGCAATTCAATGTTCAGAAGTCCATGGTCAGTCTGACCGGCAATGATTGCAAACTCAGCTGCGGGCTTTATGGTTTCGGGAAAGAGATGTTCGGCCTTAGCAAAATCATACCTGTCTTGGTCACTTAAAAGAAGCGCTTTTACTCCGGCCGGAGAGTTCCCGATTTTTACCTTTGCCCAGAGTGGAGAATAAATATTCCACCTTGTCATCTGGCTCAGGTCGTCATAAAGTGAGAGATCTTCATTAATATGTTCCGGGGCCAGGCCAATAACTGGTACCGACACCCGCATCACCCAGATATCTTCCTTATTTACACTGTATGAAAGCCACATATTGCCATCGGGTACAGTACCGTTTCCAGGTATTATGCCTCTCAGGTACTGAGGACCGTAAGATTTTTCGTTACCGGAATAACGCATCGGGGATATCTCTCCGTGAACCAGAAGCAGGTTCTTATACTCCAGACCGTCATCACTTACGGATACGGCCATCGGCCATCTGTAAATTGAAGGATTGAAAACCTGGGCATACATGCCGTCGGAAGTACGCTGACCCCACATTTTTGCCGATGCAGTGTACAGTCCCGGAGTTTTTCCTGTCAACCAGGTATTGCCATCGTTGGTGCTTACTCCTGATAACTTGCTTTTCCACATTCCGATAACGCGTCCGTCGTCGAGAGTATACCAGCAGAAGGCTTGTCCCCTTACGTTAAGCTTAGGTATTACCGGATCATTAACATCACTTTCTTCAAGCCACTGCAGCGTTATCAGAGGGTTTCCCAGCATTTCAATGCAGTCCTGTACAAAAGCCTTATCATTACTGCTTTTATAGAAAGGAAAGGAGGTATTTGATTCGACCCAACCATGATTATATCTTATGAAATACACCTCACCCAATGACCCGTCTTCATGTATTTCCCTTATTACCCTGCCTATACCTTTACCGTCATTAGGTTTGTCGCGGGGACTGAAGCAGATGCCGTAATATCCGAGAGCATATAATCTGTTGTTTTTCTTTGAAACATAAAATCCTATACGATGATGCATTACTGCATCCAGATCCTTAGCAATCCCTTCAACACCTTTCTTGGTTGTCCCGTCAGGGATCCTGTATTGTGGAAAAACAATCACTGGCTGACTCCAGTTATAACCGTCATCTGAAGTCTGTATGCATGAGCGTCCCGGGGCTGTATGTTCTCCCTCCGGATTACTCAGATAATCTACATAGAATTTACCATTCCAGTATGCGATATCGGGTCCGTGATTATAGGTCCAGCCGGGTTTTGAGCCCCATTCCGGATCCTCCCTGTTGGCACGCATTATCTGTATATTATGGACTCCGTATGCGGCTGGCAGTTGTCCGTGGGTGTAGTCGGCATTAACTATTGTCCTGTATGTATGTATTAGCGGAGTTTGCGAGTTCAGTCTCCCCGCCGTTAACAGCAGAAAAAAGAAAGCAGATAATGCAATACTCCCTTTCATGTGATCAGTCTGTCCACCCGGGCAATGATACTGTTGCCTGGTAATTTGAATAGTTATACAACGGATTTCTGATCGGTTTATAGAGCTTGCCCGTTTTTGGGTTGTCGGACTGGGTATAAACCCACATCTGATGCTGATCCCACACAACTATTTCATCTCTGCAATCTCCTGTCAGGTCGAGTGTTGCATTGCACATGTCGGGATGTCCGTCATCGGGAAACTGAAGCACTTTTCTGCCCCGGCCATCAAAGACACCACCAAGCCTGACTGAAGGATTATGAACGAAATACTCCTCTCCTGTTCCCGTCCAGTTTAGAGGCAGGCACATGCTTCCGAACTGGTTAGGCTCAAAATCGTGATAGATATTTCCTTCAGCATCATATAAATGGATGATTCCCTGACTTCCCCAGAAGTCTATGCTTACAGTTTCGAGTCCCGGCAGGTCAGATCTGAAGTTGGCGACAGCCGGATTCTGAACATGGCCGTTCAGATGATGCCTGAGTATCTTCCCATCAGTACTTACCCTTAAATAGCCGCCATTGCTGGCTGCATACATAATTTCAGGCCCTGCCTCCTGGTTTTCGATGAATTGCGCTACGGCCACACCGTCGCAGTGATCGCCGATCTCATTATCCAGGCTCCAGAGCAGGGTGCCGTCATCATCATATAGGCTGTAACCTATTGCCAGTTCATCTTTTCCGTCACCGTCAACATCGTAAGCATATGGATAATGTCCTGTTTTGCAGCTGCCTTCCCATAATACATCCAGTCTGTTGTTCAGCACCCAGAAATGAGTGTACCTGTCTTTGATAAGAATATCCGAGTCCCACCCTTTTCCTTCTGCATCGAAGAAAAAGAAGCAATCTCCAAGTATGCGGGGAAATCTGTATTCAGGATTCTTTGAAACAGGTGTCCGGGTCTTGAATTTTGTCCTGCCGGTCGCGGCATCGGCAACGATGATCTCAAAGTTCATGCAATAGATCACCTCATTTTTCCCGTCATTGTCGAGGTCGTGGATCTGAAATCCAACGTCATTGGTAAGATGATACTTTTCAGGATCAGGTTTTCCGATCTGCCACAGCTGCTCTCCTTCTAACGTAAGGGCAGTCATACAACTCAGCTCGCTGTGCCGGTCCCGAGGTCCGTGGTGTATCACCTGACCGATCAGCACATCAGATTTTCCGTCGCCGTTAAGATCTCCAAACCTTACATTACGTCCTGCCCCGAAACCTTCCGTATTAAGCTTTTTCCATACTATCATTTCAGGATTTGATTTCTGAAGCTCCTGTGATTCAAGGTCATATTCCTCATTTTTCAACCTGGAATACTCTTCTTCATTTTTCGATGATTCGACCTTAACATGGTGGTACTTGGCCTTCACATTCGATACGAGGCCGATCTTGCCTGTTTTGTAGGTGTCGTCGGCAACGCTAAGTCTGATATCTTCATTCAGAGATGCAATGATCTGATCGCCAATGACCTTTACCACGGCAGTAAGAGTCTCTCCAGGTGTAAATACGAAGGGTTCAGAAGCAAGAATAGTTTCCTTCAGTACATTGAATTTTTCAGAATGTCTGAATTCAGATATATATGCTGTCGAATCCCTGACACCAAAGAAATAAAAACAACGGTCGTTCCTGTATCTGAATGCTATTCCCGAATAATGGGAATCATCTTCGGGTTCAAAGCTGACTGTTAGCCGGTAGTCTCTCCACAGCGAATCTCCGGCAATTATCATTGGATGTGTCCAGCGTTGATTTTTGTTCTCATAGGTCTGGCAAAGCATCTTCCCTGAATTACTTTGTTTTACCTGCCATGCCGTTCCCCATATATCTCCTGATGCAAAGCTTGAGACAGCCCAGTTTCCGTGAGGTCCGGCCTCAGGAAGAAAATGGTATTCCGTGTGTGCACCTACAGGAGCTGTAAACAGCCCGGTGTCGAGTGATGAGAAATCATCTTCAAGCAATACGATGTTGTATCGCTGATAGTTACATCCCGTATAGAGGAAGGCGGTCAGAAGCAAAAGCAGGACAATACGTTGCATTGGTTAACAGGGTTTATAATTAATTAACAACAAGCAGTGTAAAATATTATCTGTCAAGTTCTATAGCAGCCAGTATGAAAGGTGCGACACCTTTGGTGTCATTTTCAAATCTTTTCTCGTTGATATAGTATTCGTACGAACCGTCACGATATGGATTTCCTCCCAGACCACAGCCTCCACATATATTCCTTATGGTCACCATACCTTTTTCGTCGACCGTCACCAGCTCACGAATGAAATCATCGAGAGCATCGGATGCAATGTCACGATACTTTTGGTCGAGGTAGCCCAGACGTGCTGCTTTGGCGAAAACATAAATATACATTGCAGAACCTGATCCTTCGAGGTAATTGCCTTCTCTCCCACCCTGATTCAGAACCTGGTACCATATCCCCGATTCAGGGTCACGTACTTCAAGAAGTGCTTTGCTCACATTCTGAAGTATATTTATAAGGGTATCCCTGTCAGAATGGTCAGGCGGGAGATAGTCAAGAATATCAGTCAGCGCCATTGCATACCAACCCATAGCACGACTCCAAGGATATTGCGACTGACCTGTTTCCGGATTACACCAGCGCTGTTCGCGGCTTTCATCCCATGCATGCATCAGCAGGCCTGATGAAGGGTCGAGTGTTTTTCCGTACACCATCTTTGCCTGGTTCGCAGCAACATCATACCATCCTGGAGCGTTGAATTCCTTTGCATATTGCACCATATAGGTAGATGCCATATAGATACCATCAAGCCACATCTGCCACGGATATATCTTCTTATGCCAGTAGCCTCCCGAATTTGTTTTAGGGTGGGTTTTCAGCTGTTCAATCAGATTATCCATCGCAATCTTATATCGCTCTTCAGGCTTTCTTTTATATATTGTCAGTATATTCCGTCCCGGGTAGATCCTGTCGAGGTTGTATTCATCAAGCCTGTAATTTATTACTGAACCGTCGGGTTGGACAAAATAATCAATCCAGTTCTCCATGTATCCTGAGTATTTCGGATCAATATCACCGAGCCTGTCTATTGCCATTCCAAGAAAAGCCACATCATAAGCCCATTTCGGAGGTCCGGCCACATATTTTGTCAGACTGTCAGCCTGAGCCATCACTGTATTTGCCATTCTGACCGACCATTTTTCTTCAGCCTTTTTCGCTGACGGCTTTCCGGAATTGCAAGCGGCAACCGCCAGCATGACAAGTACCAGCAAAGCAACCGGTACGGGAAATAATTTCTTCTTTACCATGGTTTTTTGTTTTATTTAGCGGGACATCTGTAATGTCTCATTTCATTGTTTTAACCCCGGTCACCGGTTTTCCTTCCAGTGAATGCAGATCGAAAATGAGCACCTCATTCATTCCTTTTTTCAGCCATGGACCAGGACAGAACAGGCGTTTTTGCGGACCGATGTTCCAGTATCTTCCGAGGTTATGACCGTTGACCCATACGATACCTTTCTGATAGTTCGACACGTCGATATATGTATCTCCCGTTTCTATCAGAGAGAAGTTACCCTTATAAAAGACCCCGGGTTTATTCATCACTCTTCCTGAAGAGCGCAGATCATAAACAAATTTCCAGTCCATCGGCAGCTGAAAAACCTCCCAGTTCATAAGTGTCATTCCGTTAAGAGTCACCCTTTCGGTAATGCCTTTCCGGTCGATCATGAACTGACCATAGTTGATCCTCCCCATTGCTTCGACCAGTATTTCGAGAACAGGATTCTCCTTTTTGCCTGCAGGCAGGTCAACAGAGTTAATGCCTTCACGTCTGTCGAGGCGTCCGACATACTCGCCGTCAATAAATACCGTGGCATAGTCATGAACATCTGTAACCACCAGTTTCCCCTTTTTATGACCAATAAGTTCAGTACGGTAAAGGATAAATCCCTGATCCTGGCCGTAAGCTTCAAATGTTCTGGGTGTTACTGATTTCACCGGTTGCGGAAGGTTATCCCATACCGAAGTGAACCTCGACATGAATATCATAGGAATTTCAATTGCAGGGATGGGATCAGGTATTTTGGAGAGTTTTTTCCCTTTTGGCAGGTAAGACTCAAAGAGTTCTCTTAGTGCCATATATTTAGGTGTAGGGACACCCTGTTCATTTATCGGAGCGTCGTAGTCGTAACTGGTTACATCGGGTTCATAACCCTTGCCTCCTGAATTGGCCCCGGCAGTGAATCCGAAATTTGTTCCTCCATGGATTACATAAAAGTTGAATGATTTTTTATTATCCATGAGGAACCTTACTTCTTTAAGGAGCGAGGCTGTATCCCGTCCTGCCCATTCTTCACCCCAGTGTGTTAACCATCCGGGGTACGTTTCACTGCTGAACACAGGTACTCCGGGATTCATTTTCGAAGCCAGCTCAAAATTTTCAGGTGAACTGCCTGAGTCGAGTCCCACAGCGCTTTCCGGAAGAGTACCTGCCTCGAGCATATAGGTTGTGGGCCCGTCGCCTGTGAAGGTAGGAATGTCGATCCCGTTTGCAGTCCAGATCTCCTTTAACCGCTTCATATATATACGATCGTTTGCATAGCTGCCATATTCATTTTCGATCTGAAGCATTATAACCGGACCTCCCCTGGTAATAAGCCATGGCCGTATTTCTTCGGCAAGTCTGACAATATAACGTTCGGCAGCAGACATATATCTTTCATCCATGCAACGCAACCTGATGTCGGGGATCTTAAGGAGGTATGGCGGGATTCCTCCGAGGTCCCACTCTGCACAAACATAAGGTCCGGGTCTGATAATGAGCCACATATCTTCCTTCTGCACGAGATCTATAAATTCGTTCAGATTTCTGTTGTCGGTAGAAAAATCAAAAACACCTTCCGATGTTTCATGATAATTCCAGAACAGGTATACGGATATTGTGTTACAGCCCATGGCTTTGGCCATCTGTATCCTGTGCTGCCAGTATTCACGCGGTATCCTTGCCGGATGAAGCTCCCCGCTAATGATCTGGAAAGGCTGATCGTCGAGCAGGAATTCTGTTGGACTCAGTCGGAAAGTGTGCTTTGCCTTCTGTGCATCCGCCGGCATAAAGGCTAACAGCGAAACATAAATAAACAACGACAGTATTAATCTCTTTATCATGATTCTCTTATTAAGTTCTAATATATCACCCGTACTATATTTCTCCAATTTCTTCATATCCCTGCTCACCACTCACTACTCACCACTCACCACTAAATTCCTCATATAGCCTGGAAGCTCCGCAGCCGTGCATAGAAACCATCTTCCCTGTTCATAAGCTCTGTATGCGTCCCGGTTTCCACGATCCTGCCTTCATCAAGTACGACTATCAGATCGGCATTCTGAATTGTAGAAAGCCGGTGAGCAATTACCAGGGATGTTCTGTTTTCCATCAGTTTCAGTATTGCATCCTGAACCAGCCGTTCCGATTCTGTATCGAGGGCTGAGGTAGCCTCGTCAAGGATCAGAACAGGAGGATTGGCCATTATTGCCCTTGCGATGCTTATTCGCTGCCTCTGTCCGCCGCTGAGTTTGTTGCCACCTTCCCCTACGGTGGTTTGATAACCCTTTTCCGTTTCCATTATGAATTCGTGTGCATTGGCAATACGTGCAGCATTGATGACCTTTTCCATATCGGGTTCTTCAACGCCGAAGGCAATATTTTCAGCAAAGGTTGCATTGAAGAGGATAGGATGCTGGCTCACTATACCCATCAGATAACGAAGGCCTGTGGTCTTCAGGTCACGTACATCGGTTCCGTCTATCAGGACATTTCCCTTTCCGGGATCGATGAAGCGTGGAAGCAGGTCAGCAAGCGTCGATTTTCCCGCTCCTGATTTGCCGACAACTGCAACAGTCTGTCCCTTTCTGATAGTCAGATTTATATCTTTGAGAACAGGGTCATTATTATATGCGTACCAAACGCCCCTGAATTCAATCGAATCATTGAATTCCCTTATTTCCCTTGCGTTTTCTCTTTCTCTTATCTTTTCTTCCGCTTCAAGTATTTCATCCACCCTGTCGATCGATGCCATGCCTTTCTGGATGCTGAACCATGCTGTTGTAATGTTTTTGGCCGGCTGAATTATTTGTGAAAAGACAAGGACAAAGGCTATCAGCTTGTCACTGCTCATGTTTCCGCCGCCCTTGAGTGCCAGGATTCCGCCCACATAAAGCAACATAATCACCACAATTGATGACAGAACTTCACTCAAAGGTGAAGCCAGGTATGCCTTCCTGAAAACCCGCTTCAGTATCTTGGAATAGTTATTATTGATGACTGAGAATTCATCCTTCATCTTCTTTTCGGCATTGAATCCTTTTATTATCCTCAGTCCGGTGAGTGTCTCCTCCACGACGGAAAGAAGCCTGCCCAGCCTTTCCTGTCCGGCCAGCGACGAGGATCTGAGTGTACGGCTGACCCTTCCTATAAGCCATCCGCTCACAGGCAGCAGGGCAAGAGCAAAAAGTGTAAGCTGGTAGCTTGTGACGAAGAGGTATACCACAAAAATGATAATTATGACCGGGTCTCTGAAAAGCATTGTAAGTGAAGACATTACAGAAACTTCTATTTCCTGGACGTCATTTGAGACCCTGGTCATGAGATCACCCTTGCGGGCATCAGTGAAATATGAAAGAGGAAGCCTGAGGACCTTGCCATACATTTTTTTTCTCAGGTCGCGTACGGTACTCGATCTGATGAAAGCCATGCTGTTATTTGCAAGAAAAATAAATCCGTTCTTAAAGAAACTGGCAATGAGATAGGCTGCACTGACCATGAGCAGGGCGCCTGCAGGTCCGCGTCTTTCTATGATGCTGTAAAAGAAGTACCTTGAAAAATTATTGAGGTATTCAAGGGTAAAGCTGAAGTCGCCGGGTGGCTGGACCACATCAGCCGTTTTGAACAGGATATTAAGGAAAGGAACTATGAGGGTAAGTGAAAAGAGAGCAAAAACAGCACTTAGAATGTTGTAAAAGATATTTTTTAATGCCGACCATTTATATGGTGCAATATACTTAAGAAGCAGTCGAACTTTGCCCATCGTGAATAATAACGTTTAATAGCCGGTGTAATTGAAGGGAGTGACAGATCGGAGTTCTTCCCTGACGTTTTCGCTCACATCAAGACCATTGATGAATGAACGAATCGTTTCAGCCGTTATTTTTGTGCTGGTACGTGTCAGTTCAAGCAGCGTCTCATAAGGATGTGGATATCCTTCCCTTCGCAGTATTGTCTGAATTGCCTCAGCCACAACCGCCCAGTTATTATCAAGGTCGCTTTTGATCTTATCCGGGTTGATGACAATTTTTCCAAGTCCTTTCAGCAATGAATGGAAAGCCAGGAGGGTATGTCCTACCGGAACCCCAATATTTCTTATTACCGTTGAATCGGTAAGGTCGCGCTGTAACCTTGAAACGGGAAGTTTCTGAGAAAGATGTGAAAAAATGGCGTTGGCATATCCCAGGTTTCCTTCGCCGTTCTCAAAATCGATAGGATTGATTTTATGAGGCATGGCTGAAGAGCCGATCTCCCCTTTCCTGATCTTCTGACCGAAATATTCCATCGAGATATATGTCCACATATCCCTTGCCATGTCGATGAATATCACATTAATTCTCCTCATGTTGTCGAACAGGGCTGCCAGGTTATCATAGTGTTCAATCTGGGTGGTGGGATGCGACCGCAGCAGACCCAGGTCTTCACTCACGAAATTGTTGGCAAAAGTGATCCAGTCAATCTCAGGGTAGCCGACTCTGTGTGCATTCATATTGCCGGTAGCTCCACCGAATTTCGCAGAATAGGGTATCTGGCCGAAATATTTGAACTGTTCGTCAAGGCGTGCTATAAAGACTGCGATCTCCTTTCCCAGCCTTGTCGGTGAGGCAGGCTGTCCATGGGTGCGTGCGAGCATGGGTATCTCTTTCCAGTCGTCGGCAAGGTTTGAAAGAACTTCCCTGAGCTCAAAGAGAAGCGGAAAATAGAGATTGGTCATGGCATCTTTAAGCATCATAGGAAATGCCGTGTTGTTGATATCCTGGGATGTAAGTCCGAAATGGATGAACTCGCTCCACTTACCCCATCCAAGATGGAAAAACTTCTCTTTCAGAAAATACTCAACAGCCTTCACATCGTGATTGGTGATCTTCTCTTTTTCCTTGATCCTTTCAGCATCTTTTAAAGGAAGTTCATCATAAATTGACCTGAGTTCCTTGTAATTCTCTTTCCTGAAATCGGAGAGCTGGGGAAGCGGTATATCACAAAGTGCAATGAAGTACTCTATCTCAACCATGAGCCGGTATTTAATAAGCCCGTATTCCGAAAAATAGAGCTTCAGCTCATCAACCTTCTGACGGTAGCGGCCATCTATAGGAGATATGGCTGTAAGAGAGTTAATATCCATCGGTTTTCCTTTGATAATTTGATAATAACGTTACAACAAAAATAGTATTTTAGAAGTTTAAAAAAAACCAGAAGAGAGGTAAGCTTCCCAATCAGTTTATGAATTCATCAAAAGTTAAAGTATCAGCGGTAAAATACGCCAACACCTACCCTTTCATACATGGGTTGAAAATGACGGGGTTCGACAGGAAGATCATTCTTACGACAGATCATCCTGCCGAATGTGCAAAGAAACTTGCAGAAGGCATTGTGGACGTGGGTCTGATACCCGTTGCGGCTCTGCCGCGTGTGAAGGATTACCGTATCATTACCGATTACTGCCTGGGTGCATACGGGAAAGTCCGCACGGTAATGCTTCTCAGCAACACACCTTTTTCAGGTATCAGGAAGATACATCTGGATTACAGGTCGTTAAGTTCGGTTAACCTTGCCAGGATACTGGCCCGCAACTTCTGGAAGAAGGATTTTATCTGGAACAACACCAGCGAAGGATTTGACTTTATAAACATTGGCGACAATGAAGCTGTAGTCCTGATAGGAGATCAGTGCTTCGAATATGAGAACAGATTCAGCTACAAGACTGATCTTGCAGAAGAATGGTTCAGGTTCACCGGGCTGCCCTTTGCTTTTGCCTGCTGGACGGCAAACAAGCCTCTTGGTCAGGATTTTCATGAAGAATTCAACCTTGCACTAAAATACGGAGTGGACCATATTGCTGAGGTAGTTGAAAGATATGGCAGCAGTGGTGTAATAAGAGGAGCCGGTCTGTTTGAATATCTTACAAAGAACATGAATTTCGAACTGAATGATGATAAGAGAAAAGCAATAGACCTCTTCCTTACTTTAATGGGTTAAGTACTAAGGATCAGATTTTTAAATTACCGGAAAGAACTGTTATCCCGTGTTTACTGTTTTTTAACACCATTTTAAGATAAGCATTCAGGAAAAGAGAACGGAATTGATTATCTTTGAAATAATATAGTAATGTTTCACATATTAAAAACGATAAGGCCATGAGCACAACCATCACCTTCAATGAACTCCGGAAGATCAAAGATCAGTTACCCTCCGGTAGTATCAGAAAAATTGCAGAGAAACTCGATCTTAATGAGGAGACTGTAAGGAACTACTTCGGAGGGAGAAATTTTGAAACCGGTCAGACAGTAGGCATTCATTTTGAACAGGGGCCCGGAGGCGGGATAGTGCGGTTCGACGATACAACCATACTCGATATGGCACAGAAAATGATAAATGATTAAATTTTCGGGAATTATTTCTGTTCAAAAGCAAAAGCATTGTCTTTTGCTTTTTTTATTTTCACATGCACCATCAAAAGAAAATGAACTCACAACAAAAGTCAGTTAAGGATTATACAGGAGATCCGGTATCAATGGCTGAGAGTAACTACCAGTCAGACCTTGAGTCATTTTTCAGGGATAAATGGGGTGATACAAACCTATGGTCGCACGATCTCTCACACCATCAGAGGGTATGGCAGTATGCTAAGCAACTGATGGCGGCCGAAGGCCCTGAAACAGATTACCTTTTCGCTGTTAAGCTTATCATTGGCTGCTATCTTCACGACACCGGCATGTCGGTCTGCACCGGGGAGAAGCACGGAGTTTTCAGCAGACAGATTTGTGAAGAGTTTTTGCTCTTAAAAGGGATGGATCCTGGACAATATAAAGATTTGACCGGGGCAGTAGAAACTCACGACGACAAACATTATTCCGATAAGGATGAGGGGAACAGGCTGCATTTGCTACTTTCTGTTTCTGATGACCTTGATGCATTTGGACATACAGGTATTCTGAGATATTTTGAGATATATACCAGAAGAGGTTTTACTGTTCCTGATCTTTGCTCCGCGGTTTTGAAGAATGCCGGATTGAGGTATAATAATTTCATCAGGAAATTCGGAGGATTACATGACCTGGTTAATAATCACAGTCTGAGATACCGGATTCTCAAGGATTTTTATATTGAGCTTTCATCAGAAACAGCACCTGCCTCAGATCCGTAAGATTTTTAATTTGATTATGGAAGGCAGTGCAAAGGTTTCATCCAGAGGTCTGGGAGCTATATTATCATTGAATATATTTCTGAAATAAATTTTCGGTAGCCTTCAGTATCCGGATCAATAAACTCTGATCCGGCTGTTAATAACTTGTTTTGCAGATTAACTGATTTATTTCATATTTTTATTCTTCTGATCCGTATTAAACCTAAAACCAAAATGACCTATGAAGAAAATTATCCTTTTGAGTGCTGCAGCAGCACTTTTTATGACCGGAGCATGCGATAAGGCCGTCTATGAGACACCAATGGCTGACCAACAATCTTTTGTTCAGACTATTAATGACGATATCATCCCCGGTCAATATATTGTTTTCCTTAAAGAAGGAGTTACCTCAATAAAAGCCGCAAGACTTAGCTATTCTGATGCCCGGATAAGGATGAAGAGTGAAATGATCAAAGTACTGGCCTCAGCTGACATTTCTCCCCGTGAACCACTACAGGTCTATGCTGCAGGCACAGAAGGATTTGCCGTGAAACTATCAGACGAAGAAGCTGGCTCACTAAGGAAAAATGAGTCGGTCCTGGGTGTCTGGCCCGACCGTATGTTCATTCTTAAAAGACCGGCACCTGTTCCCTCACCTCAGCCGGCACAGACAACTCCTGCCGGAATAACCAGGGTAGGCGGTGTAACTGGCTACACAGGAGGCAAAAAAGCATGGATCATCGACACAGGTATCGACCTTAACCACCCCGACCTTAATGTAGATGCAGCCTCAGGAAAAACATTCGTCACCAGGACAACAACTCCGGAAGATGACAACGGCCATGGTACACATTGTGCCGGAATAGTAGGAGCCCTTAATAATACAATAGGCGTTGTAGGCGTGGCACCCGGAGCAGCAGTGGTCCCTATAAAAGTTCTCGACAAACGGGGCTCCGGAGCCTATTCAGTAATAATAGCGGGCATCGACTGGGTTATAGCAAAAGGAAACGCCGGCGATGCGGTGAACATGAGCCTCGGTGGCGGAGTTTATGAACCTATCGACCTAAAGGTTATTGAAATGAGCAATAAAGGTCTGTTTGTAGCCCTTGCAGCAGGAAATGAGAGCGACTATGCCTCCAATCACAGCCCTGCAAGAGCAAACGGAGAAAATATTTTTACCATCTCGGCATGTAATTCCGACGATCTCTGGGCTTCTTTCTCAAATTACGGTAACCCGCCTGTTGACTTTTGTGCACCCGGTGTCAGCATAGTCTCAACATATAAAGGCGATACTTATGCGTCCATGAGCGGAACATCAATGGCTGCTCCTCATGCATGCGGAGTGCTTCTGTTAACCAATGGCAATCCCAATTCAGACGGCACTGTAATCGGCGATCCTGACGGTAATCCTGACCCGATAATTCACAGATAAACCTTGTAAAAACTAATATGTGCGATTAACATAAAAGCCGGCTCATCACCGGCTTTTATTATTCTCATAAACACAATATCAGATTAATAGTGTTCCCTCTCCGTATAGTGGGTATGAAGCAGCTCATGTGCAACATGGCTGTTTGGCTTGCCAAGGAACTCCTTGTAGATAGCAATTATCTCGGGATTCTCATGCGATTTGCGAAGTGTCATGTGTTCATCCTCCGAATAGATAGCATCAATCCTGTTCTTCCTGATCTCCATGCTTGTAGGTATGGGCTGACCACCGCCGCCGATACATCCTCCCGGACAGGCCATTATCTCAACGAAATGATATGAGGCCTGCCCTTTGCTGACTGCCCTCATGAGCTTGTTCGCATTTGTCAGACCATGTGCTATCGCAACTTTAAGTTCTGCTCCTTCGAGGAATTTCCAGTCCTCAAGACAACCTTCAATTTTTATTGTGGCTTCCTTAACTCCTTCCATTCCACGTACAGGTGTAATATTCAGGTTTTTGAAGGGCACTTCACGGCCGGTCACAATCTCATAGGCTGTACGAAGGGCAGCTTCCATAACACCTCCCGTAGCTCCGAAGATCACTCCCGCACCAGTCGATTCACCCATTACCGAATCGTAGTGTGAAGGCTCAAGGTTCCGGAAGTCAATACCTGCCTGTTTTATCATCACAGCCAGCTCGCGGGTTGTAAGAACGTAATCTATGTCCTTGTAACCGCTTGCTCTCATCTCAGGCCTGTCAGCTTCATATTTTTTGGCTGTACATGGCATTATTGATATTGATACGATTTTTGAAGGATCGACTTTAATTCTCTGTGCATAGAATGTCTTTGCCAATGCCCCGAACATCTGCTGGGGAGATTTGCAAGTGGAAAGGTTTGGAAGGAACTCCGGGTATTTGTGTTCGATGAACTTTATCCATCCCGGAGAACACGATGTGAACATGGGGACTTTCGTTTTCGGATCCTTGTCGACCAGCACTTTCTTTAGTCTGGTCAGCAGTTCTGTACCCTCTTCCATGATGGTAAGGTCGGCAGTGAAGTCGGTATCAAGTACAGAGTCAAAGCCCAGCTGACGGAGGGCAGTGACCATTTTCCCTGTTACTCTTTCACCCGGATCATATCCGAGGTCTTCACCGAGGGCTACTCTTACTGCCGGGGCAGTCTGCACCACAACATGTTTGTCGCTGTCATATATTGCATCCCATACCTGGTCGATTGCTGTCTTTTCAACAAGTGCTCCGGTAGGACAACGGTTGACACACTGACCGCAGTTAGTACACACAACGTGGCTCATGGGCTTGTCGTGGAAAGAAGATATCTTCTGATGCAGTCCCTTGTTAGCAACTGCTATTGCAGATATATGCTGAAGCTGCGAACAGGTACGCACACAACGCTGGCAGCGGATACATTTGCTGTCGTCCTTCATGAATGAAGGTGAAGACCTGTCGATCGAATAATTATGATATGGGACAAGATCGATGAAGATCGTGTCGCCGAAAGCAAATTCATTGGCAAGAGCCTGAAGCTCACATTTCTGGTTTTTGTAGCACTTCGTACAGTCGGACCTGTGTTCCGAAAGGAGTAATTCAACAACATGCTTACGGGCATTTCTTACCTTGAGGGTATTTGTATGTATCCTCATTCCTTCTGTTGCGGGTGTGGCACATGAGGCGATAAGCGTTCTTGCACCTTCCTGCTCAACCACACATACCCTGCAGTTACCTGCAACACACAGGTCGGGATGGTTACATAAAGTCGGGATCGTTATATTCAGTTTTTTTGCTGCAGCCAGAACGGTAGTTCCCGGTTCTACTGAAACCTTCTGGTCGTTTATAAATAAATTGATCATAATAGGTCTTTTATTTTTATTAGTAAATGATCTCCTCTCTGAAATTCTCGACTATCGATTTAAAGGCATTTCCAACCGACTGGCCAAGTCCGCATTTTGAGGCTATCTTCATGGTGTCGGCTAGTTTCATCAGTTCGTTGAGATATGTCGATTTCATCTCACCCTTCTTAACTTTCTCCACACCTTTCAGCAGTTGCTGGCATCCAACCCTGCAGGGTGTGCATTGGCCACACGATTCTTCTTCAAAAAATTCGAGGTAATTGTGAAGAACATTGTACATTGAACGGGAACTGTTGAATAGTTTCATGGAACCTCCCGTAGGCACTCCCTCGAACCCGATTATGGTCTCTGCAAATTTCTTCCTCGGGACACAGAAACCGGAAGCTCCACCTACCTGAACAGCTTTCGTGTCACCATCTCCGAACTCATTTACGAACTGCTGAACCGTCATACCAAGCTCAAGCTCAAAGATTCCCGGTGTAGGAGTGTCGCCCGAGACAGAGAATACCTTCGATCCTCTTGAATCTTTTGTACCCAGACTTGCGTATAATTCGGGGCCATGTTGAATGATCATCATGGCTGTAACAAGGGTTTCAACATTGTTTATTGATGTCGGTTTATGAAAGACACCCGAAGAAGTCGGATATGGAGGTTTGTTCCGTGGTTCACCTCTCAGACCCTGAATAGATTCAAAAAGAGCACTTTCCTCTCCGCAAATATAGGCGCCGCTTCCCAGACAATAACGGATCCTGAAATCGTAACCTATCTCCTTTATCATTTTGTGAAACGTCTCAAGTTCGGTAAGAAGCTTTGGCAGCAGAAATCTATATTCGCCCCTGAGGTAAACAATACCTTCCTTTGCTCCTATGGCATTGGCTGCAATAGCCATTCCCCCGTATACCTTATAGGAAACCATATCAAGGATCTCTCTGTCCTTGAAAGTACCCGGTTCGCCTTCATCAGCATTACAAACCACATATTTTTCAGGATCTTTTTCAGCTGCAGTATACTTCCATTTCAGACCTGTTGGAAAGCCTGCTCCTCCGCGGCCTTTCAGTCCTGATTCAAGCACCTGTTGGATTATCTCCTCACTTGTCATCTCAAAGGCTTTTCTGAGGACTTCTTCAGCACTGACCTTTTCAAAAATAAGATCTACCTTGGTTAATTCTTTGTTTATCATAATATTGTCGGGAGTTTACTTGGTCATATAACTTTTAATAATTTCCACCACTTTTTCTGATGTAAGCTCAGTGTACGGCATTTCATTGATGAGAATTGCAGGAGCTTTATGACACCATCCTATACAGTTTGTTTCCAGAAGGCTGAACATCTTGTCTGATGTTGTCTCGCCAACTTTTATCTTGAGCATATCTTCAAGGGTTTGTATAATTTCATTCTTGCCCTTCATTGAACATGTTATTGTTTTACAGACTCTTATAATATACTTACCTCTCTCTGCCGTATCGAGAAAAGTATAGAACGAAGCTGTTCCATATACCTCCGCAGCGGAAATATCCAGTTCTTTGGCAACTTCAACCATAGCCTCATCGGTCAGGTAATTATGCTTGTCGACTATACCCTGAAGTATAGGCATAAGACTGCTCCTTTCGCGGCCATGCTTGTCGGATAGTTCCTTCACAAGATCTCCTACTTGATACATTTCTTACTGATTTTTAATTAATTAAACAATATTTTAATTATAAAAAAAGCCATTTTTTAGGCGCTGTTAATTTAATAACAATACTTTCTCAAAAAAGCTTACAAATGTCATTATTTTTAATTTAGAATGATTGTAAACAAGATGCGGCTGGAAACCTGTTGGTCTCGCAGTCATGTATTACCCACTGTAGCTTTCTTTGACCTCCGTAGCACCAGCGAAGGAGGTAGCGAAGGTGGGCAGTAGTCGAAAAATGTTTAAACCCGGAATGTAACTCTCATTCCCCTGCAACTATTGAGCTTAAAAGTAAAAGGTTATTCAGGTCTGAATAGTCGAACTGAAAGACAGCTTTCTCTGAACACAAAACGAGAATGTCATTATAAATAAATACATTGTCAGCAAGGATACCAGGGTAGGTCTTTATCAGGTTTTCATCGAGAGCAAGCGGATCAGAGGCATCAAAAATCTTCAATCCATCCTTCCCGTCACATACAAAAAGGATATCTCCCGTTTTAGCCAGACCTAATGGCATCGACATCGGAATGGAATTCAGAATATCAGAATTGTTAAACTCATCCAATCCGATAACTCTCAATAAATTCGGAGCATTGTTACATTCGGTTCCTGTCCTGGAAGTAAGAAATATCAGTGTGTCACTGGCAATAACAGGGTCACAGTAAACCATCGCATCGAAGTATACAGGGTATTGAGATACAGATTGAACCTTAAGGTCAACAATAAAGTTTGTATACATGCTCCCTAGTACCAGTCTGTCATCTGAAACAGAGACTGTTCTCACTTCAGAGGCATATAACTCCGTTACCGGAGCATAAGGATTCAGGATGTCAGCAAAATTATATATGCGGGACAGATAATCCCCGAATACCAGAACGGAATTTCCATAGATCACGAACCGGGGCAGAGAACCGCCGGAGCCTGTGCCGTCGCCGTTATTACCGTAGCAGGCTCCGCCCGGATTTACTTTGCTGAAGAATGTTTTCTGGTCAACATGATCGATGTGGTAATCATTATAGTTATCCTTTTCCTTTATCTTTCTGACGACCCATCCGATTACTACGCCTCTTGTTTTGTCGAAATTAGCCCTTGGGAGGTTGTTGCCGACGGGAGGCAGGGTATAGACAAACAAAGATTCCCTTCTTCCTGCCAGACTTATATTGTCAATATTCCCGATATCGAGCACAACAAGATCGATATAGCTGTTTGCATAGAGCCTTGTTCCTGAGACTGCTATATCATCAACGCCGGGTATCTTAATAAATGACTTTTTTACCGGGGCAGAGGGATCGGTGTTATCATATATATGCACACCCTTAAGTTCTTCAACGATAAATATGTAATTACCGCTAAAATAGACTTTGCCCGGATTCTCAAGCAAAACCCTGCTATCGACAACGACAGAGGAACGCAACTCAGAATACGACATGTACACAGGTGCATTTCCGGTGTATATTCTGTAAACAGGTTCTTCACAACCTGTCATGAGAAAGATTGTCAACCCGGAATAAAACAGGGAAAAGAATACCCGTGATCTCATAACTCATATATTTATAGTAAATTTAACAAATAAAGACCGGACCACCCCTAATTCGATCAAAAATGTACAGGTTTCTCATATCTACCGTAACCGGAATGCTCTTTTGCACCCTGCTGTACTCACAGGGATCCGACACCCTGTATCTTAAAAACGGAAGTGTGGCGGCAGGTAAACTTCAACATTTACGGAAGGGCGGCTATCAGATAAAAACCAATGAGGGGATGACTTTTGTATTTGCAGAAGAAGACATACTAAGATTTACTGTTGTCGGAAACCCTGCAAAGACAGAAGAAAAGATTTACGATCTGAGCGGTATTGACGGTCTGGGTTTTGTGATAACAAGCAGTCTTTTGCTGGGATCGTCGGAAGATAACTTCCCCATATTCGGAACCCAGAACCTGATTATGACCTATGCCTTCAGTCCGGAGCATGTCGCAGGTCTGGGTACGGGAATTGAACTTTTGGACCGTTTTCATATCCCGGTATTTCTTGAATACAGATATGGCATTTTAAAAAGAAATGTATCGCCTTTCCTTTACCTTCGTGGCGGAAAGCTTTTTACACTTAAAGAATCGGGATCTGACGAAGTTTATCACGGGGGCTGGACCATAGGTGGAGGAACCGGTTACAGGTGGCCTGTCCATACTTTTGAATCTTATATACGGCTGGGATACAGATACGGAATTTATCTTGAAGATGGTAAATTATACGAATATTCATCCGACAGCGAATATCCCTGTACATTCCGGCACACCTTCCACCGTCTTGAGGTGGGATGGGGTTTCAGGTTCTGAACCTCGTTGCAATCTGTTCCGCAAGCCAGTCATTCCATTCTTTCAGTCCGTCTCCCTTTGTACATGATATTTCGAATAACGGAATATTGGAATTAAGCATTCTGAGATCGGACCGGAAGTTTCCGGGACGGAAATTTGTATAGGGTATAAGGTCGATCTTATTCAGAATGGCTGCTCTGGCCTCACGAAAGATCATGGGATATTTGGCAGGTTTGTCATCTCCTTCCGTTGTACTTACAACGGCAATTTTGAATGTCTCACCAAGGTCGAAATGTGAAGGGCACACAAGGTTTCCGACATTTTCAACAAAGATCACATCGAGGTCGTCGAGAGAAAATGAATCCAGGGCTTTTGAAATACTGTGGGAATCGAGATGACATCCGCCCTCAGTGTTTATCAGAGTGATTGGTATATCAAATCGCTGCAGTCGTCTTGCATCCCTGTCGGTTGTGACATCGCCTTCGATGACGGCTGCACGGAATCTGCCGGAGATTGCTTCCAGAGTCCTTTCCAGAAGCGTCGTTTTTCCGGCACCGGGAGAACTTATCAGATTTATCATCATTATGTTTTTGGAAACAAGCAGATTTCTTACTTCCATTGCCTTGTCCTGGTTCCTGTCGAGGATATTCCTCATAATCTTTATTTCCATTTTCACTCTCCTTCTATACTGTTAATAAACAATTCATTACCATTTTTTATATCAATATCTGAAAGCCGGCATTCGGGACACTCAAAACTATTCCCATCAGGCATAAATTCTGTGCCGCAGATTCTGCATTCCAGCCTTACAGGCACTGTTTCAATATTTATTGATGCACCTTCGGCCACCGACCCGGATGCTGCCTCATTAAAAGCTGTTTCGAGCAGGCCGGGCACGATCTGAACGAGCTTTCCCAGACTTACATTCACCTTTGTGACCTTCTTCAGTCCCTTCTCCGCAGCAACTTCCGTGACAATGCCCAACAGGTCTTCAGCGATCCTTAATTCATGCATATTGTATTCTTTAACAAATTCTGGGTAACTGCAACCCGGAAGGTACATCAAGTATCCGTTTCCCGCCCGTAACAGTGCGTGCCACCACAATGGGTTTGGTGCCTGATACAACCTCGCCGATGACGGCAGCATTGCTTCCTGCGGGATGTGATCTGAGAGTATTAATTATCATCTCAGCATCATACTCAGGGGCGACGATCAGTAGTTTACCTTCGTTAGCCAGATATAGGGGATCAAATCCCAGCATCTCACAGGCACCTCTCACGGGCTCATCGACAGGAACCGAAGCCTCGTCCACGACAATACTTTTTCCTGTCATCTCTACAAGCTCATTAAGAACTCCGGCAAGGCCACCTCTTGTAAGATCGCGCATGAAGCTTACCCTGGCCCCTGACTGAAAAACATTTTCAATAAGGTGATTAAGCGAAGTACAATCTGATTCCACGGTAGTAGTAAAACTCAGGCCTTTGCGACTTCCTAAAACTGCTATTGAATGGTTTCCGAGAGAGCCGTTCACGATCAGCCAGTCACCTGTACGCACATTGATTCCTTTTCCTGTATCGGTACGGTCGCTCTTTATAACACCTGTCCCTGAGGTGGTGATAAAAATTCCGTCACATTTACCTTTTTCGACAACCTTGGTATCGCCTGTTACAATCCTCACTCCGGCATTTTGGGCTTCACAGGCCATGGAGATGACTATTTTCTCAAGAAGGTTCAATTTAAATCCCTCTTCGATAATGAATGAGACTGACAGGAACTTCGGATCAGCTCCTGAAACGGCCAGATCGTTAACTGTACCGCACACAGCCATCTTTCCGATATCTCCTCCCGGGAAAAATATTGGATCAACAACATAGGAATCGGTGGTAAAGGCAAGGGAGCCGTCAAAAAAACCCTGCACTGAAGAATCGGTCAGAGGCATCTCCATTCCGAAACTGGCAGCGAACAGGGATTTGATCAGTTCCTGTGTCCTGCGACCTCCTGCACCATGATCCATTGTGATAAATTCATCCATACATTTCTCCGTATTTATACCACGCATTGCATGCTCCCTCGTCTGAAACCATGCATGCCCCTACAGGATTTTCCGGGGTGCATGCCCCTGAAAAGAGTTTGCACTCGGGAGGTTTTTTAAGGCCCCTGAGTATCTCACCGCAAATGCAACCGTTTGTTTCAGATGAAGGATTCACGGAAACAGGAATAACAACTGAAGCATCAAACCTTTCATATTTGCCCGCCGGAGAAAGTCCGCTCGCCGGAATAATTCCCAGACCTCTCCATTCGGCATCGTGTATTCTGAAAACTTCTTCCATAGCCCTCTGTGCGATCAGATTTCCCTTACTGGTGACAGCCCTTCCATAAGCGTTTCTTACAGACGGCTTGCCGCTGTTTACCTGCTCTATCAGCATCAGAACGGATAACAGGATGTCGGAAGGTTCAAATCCGGTTATTACACAAGCGGTTCCGTAATTTTCGGGTATGAACCCAAAAGCTTCCGAACCGGTGATCACAGAAACATGGCCCGGACAGATGAATCCATTTATCCCGGTTCCCTGTCTGAGTATGGTTTCCATAGCCGGCGGCATAATCTTATGTGCACTCAGGACCAGAAAATTGTCAATTTTTTCCTTATATGCCTGAAGTATTGTAACTGCTGTTCCGGGGGCAGTGGTCTCAAAGCCTATGGCTGCGAAGATCACTGTTTTGTCTGTGTCCCTGCGGGCGATATCCAGAGCATCGAGGGAAGAAAAAATGATCCGCACATCGGCCCCGTCCTGTTTCATCTTCTTAAGTGATACTCCCCTGGTGCCGGGGATCCTCATAAGATCTCCGAAGACCGTGATAATAACATTTTCCATTAATGAAGAGGCACAAAGCCTGTCGATATACTCAGTCCCGGTAACACAAACAGGGCATCCGGGGCCTGAGATCAGACTGATCGACGATGGAATGAGAGAGGGTATTCCAAATCTCCGTATAGCAGCAGTATGGCCTCCACAGACCTCCATGAAAGTGTAAGTGCCGGTGGCATTTTTTTCAATCTGTCGCCTGACCCTGTTGACCAGATCTTTATCCCTGAATTCGTCAATGTACTTCATACCTGTCATGAGGATTCACCAATCTCTCTCAGTATCCTCAGTGTTTCTTCTGCCTCTTCTTCACTGATCTTCTGGATGGCGAAGCCTGCATGCAAGAGGACATAGTCGCCGGGAGATACATTCCCGATCATCTGAAGTCCTGCCCTGAATATCGTCCCTCCTGCCGACACTTCAGCCATATCACCTTCTATGCTCAGTATTTGTACCGGAATGCTCAGACACATTAGTTTCGTGATTTTGATGCAGTAACAAGTTGTCCCAGTGATATTCCTCCATCATTTGCGGGTACCAGATGATTGGTAAATACCCTGAATCCTTTACGGGACAAAAGATATAAAGATTTTTCGAGAAGACACATATTCTGGAAAACGCCACCTGAAAGTACCACGGTATTAACAGAACTCTCCTTTTTAATGATCGTTGCCGCATCCGATATGAGCCTTGCAACAGTGTTATGGAATTTAGCAGCAATGTATGATGTATTTTTTTTGCTAAGGTCAGACAGAATTGCTTTGAAAGTGCTTCCGAACATCACCCGGGTGTCAATTTCGTAGGGATAATAATCATCTGTATTGTCATTCACAGCTGATTCTAGCCTCACAGGTGCCTCTGAATCAAATGTTTCGTACATACACAGCCCCAATAGTGCCGACACAGCATCAAACAGTCGTCCGGCGCCGGAAGAAAGAGGCACATTAACGTTACCTTTTATCATTTCACAAACACTGCGTATTCTGTCTTCGCCTGTTGTCGAAAGTGAAGGAACCGACATAAGATCAAAACCCTCCCCGAAATACTTCAACAGGTATGAACAGGCTGTCCTCCAGGGTTCCTTTACTGCCTTATCACCTCCGGGAAGAGGAACAGGGTCGAAATAAATGCATCTCTTATAATCACTGAGGGTGGCCAGAAAAAATTCCCCTCCCCATATCGTATTATCTGCTCCCAGACCGGTTCCGTCAAGACTGACACCGATGACCGGTTCATCAATTCCGTTTTCGGCCATGCATGAAACAACATGGGCATGATGATGCTGAACCTTCACCAGGGGGATTCCCAGTCCGGTGCTCAGTTTTTCTGCATAGCGTGTTGAAAGATAGTCGGGATGGAGGTCGCAGGCCACCAGAGAAGGTGTGAAATGGAACAGCTTACGGAACCTGTCCACTGATTCATTGAAAAAATCATAAACATCGACACCGGTAAGATCCCCGATATACTGGCTCATTACTGCCTGGTTTCCCTTTCCAAGACAGAAAGAATTCTTCTGTTCGGCTCCTGTTGAAAGGATACCTTCCACAGGCCAGGAAAGGCATACAGGTCCGGGAACATAACCGCGTGATCGTCTTATCAGACTGGGCATACCGCTGCAGAATCTGACCACAGAGTCGTCAGCCCTGTTGATAATTTGCCTGTTATAGCTGACTATAGCGTCGGCAATTTTTCCCAGTTTCTGCTTCGCCCCGGCATCATCGGTAATTACCGGTTCGTCAGAAATATTACCGCTGGTCATAACCACGGCAGGTGAAGAAATTGCCTTGAACATCATGTAATGAAACGGCATGCACGGAAGCATTGCACCTGTATTGCACAGTCCGCTGTTAACCGAAGGAGCAAGTTTCTTTTTTGTGCGAACTATAACCACAGGCCTCCTCCATGATGAAAGTTCTTCCTTTTCCTCTTTATTCAGAATACAAAATTCTTCTGCAGTTGCCATATCGCGGAACATAACCGCAAAAGGTTTTGCATCTCTTTGCTTTTTATGTCTTAATGTTCTGACAGCATCTTCGTTAAGAGCGTCACAACAAAGATGGTAACCTCCTACCCCTTTCAGTGCCACCGTCCTGCCTGAATTAATGAGAGATGCGACTTTGAGGATTATCAGAGCAGTATCGGTGAATTCGGAATTTGTGTCATGGAAGAAGTATTTAGGTCCGCAGACATTGCAGGAAACAGGCTGTGCATGAAAACGCCTGTCGGTGATATTGTTATACCGGGCCTCGCACTCCGGACACATCACAAAATCTTTCATACTGGTATTATGACGGTCGTACGGAAGCTCTCTGGTTATTGTGAAACGCGGCCCGCAGCTGGTACAGTTGACAAGCGGATATTGCTCCAGGTGCGGATCGCTGTTTAAATCAGAGAGACAGTCGGCGCATACAGCTATATCGGGACTTACCTCGGTCAGATAATCATTATTAACCCGGCTTGGTGCTATCCTGAATGAGTCAAACTGAGGCACCATTGAGGCGACTATATTGAGTGATCTTATATTGGCAACCGGAGGCGCATTTCTGATTATGTCGTCACAGAATTTTTCAAGAGTGTTTTTATCGCTGTTAACAACAATGGAGACTCCATCGGTACGGTTATCGACTTCGCCACGGAGTCCGTACCTGAGGGCTGTCCTGTAGATGAAAGGGCGAAACCCGACTCCCTGGACAAGTCCTCTTATCAATATTTCATACCCCTGTATAATAGCTCGAGATTTTTAGCACCTGAGGATCTCATCTGGTTATGCACATAATAGATTACGCTTTCGAGCTCATCGCAAAGGTTTATGTTGTTCACGATGATATCTCCGGGAGTCTTCAGCAATACAGGTGCGAAATTAATTATTCCCTTTATGCCTGCCTGGATCAGTTCGTCGGCCACTTCCTGGGCTGATATCTCAGGAACGGCAATTATTGCCACCTTAACCCTGAACCTGTCAATTATCTCTTTCAGCCTCGACATTGAATAAATAGGAATCCCGGAGCGTGTCTTTTGTTTGAAAGGATCAATATCGAAAGTTGCAACAATATTCATGTTGCGATGGATAAAATTATTGTAGCGCGATAATGAAGTGCCGATGTTCCCCATCCCGATCAGGACGATATTGTGATCTTTGTTCCTGTGAAAGATCTTCTCAAGTTTATCGATCAGATCATTCACCTCGTAGCCTCCTTTTTTATTTCCGGTGATACCGTATTCAGAGAAATCCTTTCTTACCTGATCGGCTGTGACACCTGTCTCATCGGCAAGAGTGTAGGAATATACCTTTTCCACTCCTATCATCTTCAGCCTCACAAGACAGGAACGATACATAAATATCCTTTTGAGACTGTTCTTTATTGTGTGTTTTGTGAACTTTTTCACAATATATCGTATTTTAAATAGTCTTTCTGCAAATTAAAGAAATAATTTTCAAATAAAAAATATTTTTTAAACAGTTGTTTTATTGCTTTTTACATGTTTTTCTTCTGAATTACTGAAAAAAATAATTGCATTTTAACTTGACATGTATGCAATATGTTTAATATTTTTATATGCGTATATCTCACATTAATGAATAGTTATTATTCAATTAAAAGAGAGAATTGGGAGGCAGACCTCATAAAACTCTCAGATCTGTTCGGTATATACGCAGCCACAGAGAACGGACATTTGCCTGAATACGAACTGGTGAACAAGGCTAATACAGGTAAGATAGTTTACAACAAGCCTAAACCGTCGACCCCTCTAAAGACATTTTTTCTTCCGGTAAAAGAAAATGTAACAGCCGACTTACTCCCCGGGAAGCAAAGGATAATAATCGGTGTTCCAAACTGTGATGTTTCTGCTCTCCGTCTTCTTGATGAAATCTATCTTGACAGCAGCTTTGAGGATATCTATTACAAGAACAAAAGGGAGAATACATATATCATAGCCTCTGATTGCTTTGACATTCTTGAACACTGTCATTGTGTTACCTATAATGTAATGCCCTACTCTGACTCCATTGCCGACCTTGCAATTGTTCTGAAAGGTGATGAAGTTGTTCTCAGGATTCTATCGGAAAGGGGCGAACAGCTTTTAAAAACTCATTTCAGCGCTGTTCAGGTTACCGGGAAAGATGTAATCTCTTACATTGAAACAAGGCACAGGGAAGTCACAGAGATACTGACAAGGATGAACAAGGGCCTGCCGGACTACAGAATGACAGGTGATCTGGTAAACTATGCCGATGATAAGGTCTGGCACCATCATTCACAGCGCTGCGTTTCATGCGGTGCCTGCACTGCTATTTGTCCTACCTGCACCTGTTTCCTGTTGATCGACAAACCCGGTTTTCACAAGGTGAAGCAAATGGATGCCTGTCAGTATCCCGGGTTTGAACGTGTTGCCGGAGGAGAGGATTCACTCTCCGAACTTCCGAAAAGATTCAGGAACAGGTATATGTGCAAATATGTCTGGAAACCTGCCAAATTCTCAGGCCTTGCCTGCACAGGTTGCGGGAGATGTATAGAAGCATGTATCGGGAAGATAAACAAGAATGAAATATTCAGGGAACTGGCTAAATGAAAATACGGATATGCCTGCCGATGTGAACATATACAAAGCTCTCAGGGCTGAGCTTACAGAGGTGATTACCGAATCACCGCTCATAAAGACTTTCGTCCTGATTCCGGAGAAGGAATTCTTCTTCGATACCGGACAATTCATAGAACTTGCCGTCGACGGGATCGGGGAAGCTCCCTTCACACCATCTTCATCACCGCTTGTTCACGACAGGCTTGAGGTAACTGTCATGAAAACAGGTTATGTCACTGAATACATGCACAACATGAAACCCGGTGACCTGATGGGGATAAGAGGTCCGTACGGAAGAGGCTACCCGGTGGAAAAATTTTTCGGGAAGGAGGTGCTCATACTTGGAGGAGGTTGCGGACTGGCACCTATAAGGTCGTTGCTTTACGCTCTCGAGCATGTTGTTGACAAGCTTGAAAAAGTGACTCTGTGCTACGGATCCAAAACACCCTCCGACTGTGTATATAAACCGCTTTTTGCACGCCTTAACAAGATCGATAAATTTGAAACATTCAGAACTGTCGACAAGCCTGACGACGAATGGAATGAATCCGTTGGTGTGGTGACAAGCCTGCTCAACAGGATACACATTGATATAGATAAATCAGTGGCAGTAGTCTGCGGTCCTCCTGTTATGATGAAATTCACCACAATAAGACTTCTTGAAATGGGCTACCCTGAAAATAAAATTTACCTGTCGATGGAAAAGAATATGTCCTGCGGACTGGGTAAATGCGGTCACTGCATGATGGGGAAATTTTTTGTCTGCAAGGACGGTCCCGTATTTACGTACAACGAACTGAAGGATACACCTGATATTTGGAGTTAGTTAATTTTTAAGAAATTGAGTCATGGAAATTACAGTTGATGATCTTAAGAAAATCAGGTTTTTCGACGATTACACCGACCAGCAGCTTGAAATATTCACTGCGATAAGCTGCATAAAAGAGATCGCTGTAAAAGAAGTCCTTTTTGAACAATATGACAAGCTCAGTGAAGTAGCAGTACTTCTTGAGGGGACTCTTTCCCTGGGAATAAGTCTGGCAAAAGAGAAAAGGATACATCTCGGGACTATTGAAGAAGGTCAGTTTTTTTCGTGGTCGGCACTTTTCACACCCTTTATAGCAACGGCATGGGTAATGGCCGTAACTCCTGCAAAATTATTGGCGATCGACGCTGTAAAGCTAAGGGAAGAGATTGACAAAGACTGCAGCTTCGGGTTTAGAACAATGTCAAAAATTGCAGTCACATTATCTCAAAGATTGAGTGACACAAGGTTTCAGCTGATGAACCAGCTGATGCTGTAAAAATTCAGATTTGGGTTTAGCGAAACTGTCACAAGGATATTATGAGTAAGAGCATACTTATCGATCTGATGAAACTGAGGAGCATAATGGCTGACGATCCGTCAATTGAACTGCCTGAAGCATTGTTCTATCCAAAGCGCAACGAAAATGGTCTGAAGACAATCAGGGAACTTGCGGTCTTCAGGTTTACCTGCAGGAAATGCGAGGATGCTCCGTGCATAGCTGCCTGTCCGGCGGATGCCCTTGAAAAAGACAGCGACGGAATCATCAACCGCCACACTAACCTGTGTGTATCGTGCAAATCATGTGTTACGATATGTCCTTTCGGAACAATGATGACGGATTTTTTCAAACATCACAGGAACCGTGACATTCTTTACGACCTGGCAAGCACTGAGCAGATGGAAAAATTCGCAGCAGCATGTCCTCCAGGCACTGTGACTATTACCGACACACATGAGTCGCCCGTGGATAATATTTACAGACTGAACAACAAAGTTCTGGTAAAAGATCTTCTGTACAAAACGGATTAATATAAGCAAGCATGGCAGTCTATTTGTTCTATTTTCTTGTTTTTCCGGGTCTTTTATTCGCAGCCGTCGCCGGGGGTTTCCTGTCATGGTTCGACAGGAAGATAACTGCCAGGGTGCAATTCAGAAAAGGGCCTCCCCTGCTTCAGCCTTTTTATGATTTCTTTAAGCTGTTGCTGGTAAAAGAAACAATCCTACCAAAACAGGGATCACCTTTTATATTTCTTGCTGCTCCGGTTTTTGCACTTTTCGGCGCCACTACGGCTGCCATATTCATCCTTTTACCACTGTTCAACATTACCTCAGGTTTCAGGGGTGACCTCCTGGTGATATTCTACCTGCTTACTATACCCTCATTTTCATACGTGATAGGTTCACTTGCATCCGGAAATCCTCTTGCCTCAGTGGGAGGATCAAGAGAGATGAAGCTTATCATCAGCTACGAAATGACCTTCCTCCTTGTAATTGCAGGAGTTATTATGAAATCGTCCCAGAACTTCGACCTGTATTCTATAATAAGCATACAACAGAATTCTTCACCCTTTATCGGAAGTATTTCAGGGGTTCTGCTTTTTATTGTTGCTATCTTCTGCATCCAGGCCAAGCTGGGACTTGTTCCATTCGACATGGCTGAAGCAGAAACAGAAATCAACTCGGGTGCTTTTATTGAATATTCAGGCGTTCCCTATGCCCTGATAAAACTTACAAAATACATCATGTTACTGATCCTTCCCGCGTTTATTACAGGTCTGCTTCTAAAGGGCTTCAACCTGAACGGCATAAACATATTATGGGCTGTATTGAAACTTGCGGGAGTGGTACTGCTTCTTACACTTATAAGGAATACAAATCCGCGACTTAAAATAAAACAGGCAGTGAGCTTCTTTATGATATGGATGAATCTTATTGCCGTGATCGCAATTGTTCTTGCATATTTCGGTTATTAATACAGAAAGACGTGGGCTTTAAAAGTTACTGCTTCAAAAAATCATTATGGGTGTTCCACTTCGGAGGAGCATCCTGCAATAACTGCGATATTGAAATTCTCGACTGTCTGACTCCCCGCTTCGATCTCGAAAGATTCGGCATCCTTCTCGTCGGGAGCATCAGACATGCAGATGTTCTTCTTGTTAACGGCTCAATAAACCGCAGGGACAAGGACAGGCTGCTGGAATTATACGAACAGGCTCCAAAACCTATATTAGTGGTCGCCATAGGAGCATGCGGATGCACAGGAGGGATTTTTGCAGAAGGCAACACCTTTGCCGGACCGGTTGACAAGATCATTCCGGTGGATGCATATATACCCGGTTGTCCTCCAAAACCCGAAGCTATTTTAGCAGGCATAGTTAAGCTGGTTAAGAGCCTTCCCTGATATGAAGGGATGATAATTATATTGTAATGACGTGATATACTATTAAATGGAATCTGAATTAATACTGAAGAAGCTAAAAGAAAAGTTCGGCCCCGGTGTCATCGAAACTGAAACAAGAAGTTACAAAAGATGCACGGCAACGATCGATCCCGCGAATATTACCGAAGTAGCGGAATATCTTTACAAGGATGAAGGCTTCAGGTTCATTATTGCCTCAGGACTTCACACCAGGAGAGGCTTTGAAATACACTACCACTTCAGTTTCGACAGCACAGGACTGATTCTCAACATTCATGTTATTCTGAACCCTGAAAAACCCTCCATTGAATCCCTTTCCAACCTGTTTAACGCTTCAAACTGGATAGAAAGGGAGATACATGAGATACTGGGTATTGATTTTATCAATCACCCTGATCCTGAAAAGCTTATTTCGGAGGGCAACTGGGCAGAAGGCGTTTACCCTTACAGAAAAGAGTTCAAATAGAAAATCCATGAGCAAGAAATTCCTAATACCAATAGGTCCCTATCATCCGCTCCAGGAAGAGCCTGAGCTCTTTAAACTCTACTGTGACGGTGAAATTGTTAAAGACATCAAATGGGAAACCGGGTACAACCACCGTGGCATTGAGAAACTGTCTGAGTCGAAAACATACGACCAGGTGTTTTTTCTGGTAGAAAGGATATGCGGAATATGTTCAACCTCACATCCTTTTGCCTTTGCCAACGCTGTGGAAGAAATTGCGGCTGTTGAGATTACTGACAGGACAAAGTACATCAGAAGCATCATCGGCGAGCTGGAGCGCATTCACAGTCACCTGCTGTGGGTCGGCCTGGCAGGTCATTTCCTGGGTTACAATACGGTTTTTATGTGGGCATGGAAATACCGGGAACCGATACTCGACCTGTTCGAAATGATAACCGGAAACAGGAACAGCTATGCCATGTTCAGGGTGGGAGGCGTGAGAAGGGATATTGAAAATAACAAGATAGAGCCTGTAAAAAAGATACTTGACGAATTTAAAAAGAAAAATGACCTTCTGACAGGAGCCGTAATGGACGACCCTGTTATCCATGCAAGAACAAAAGGAGTGGGCGTACTGACCAGGCAGGACATCTTAGATTATGCTGCAGTAGGTCCTACAGCAAGGGCGTCAGGCGTTGCCATAGATGTTAGAAAAGACGATCCATATGCTGCCTATCCCCTGGTGAACTGGAAGGTGATCACTGCTGAAGAAGGTGATGTGTTTGCGAAAGCAGAAGTAAGACTTCTTGAAATGTATGAGTCAATTTCCATCATAGAACAATGTCTGGAAGGGCTCAAAAAAGAAAAAGAAGGGGATATCCTGGTGAAAGTCAAAGAGATACCTGAAGGTATCGGCACCGGCAGGGCTGAAGCTCCCCGGGGAGAAGTATTCCATTGTGTCTTTTCCGACGGTTCAAATTCACCCCTCCGTCACAAGATCAGGGCTCCTAGCTATACCAATATAGCGACATTCAAAAAATCGTGTATCGGCCAGACCATCTCCGATGCAACCATTTCTCTGGCTGCCGTCGACCCGTGTTACTGCTGTACCGAACGTCTCGCAGCGGTATACGATTCAGTGTCAGGCCGGAAATTATTTAACGCCAGGGAACTGATAGGATTATCATCTGACCGCACTTCGGAACTCAGGATTAAAAATGATCTGAAATGAACGAGCTTTCAAACCTGATATCGGCCAATGCCGCAATGGCAAATACTGAATATGCGATAATTATTACGCTGGCTGCAGGATTGCTGTTGTTCGCAATTCCGGACAGGGCGCGGACAATCAAGGGGATCACAGCCCTGTTTGTGGCAGTGGCTGCCGGCATACTTACGGCAGGACTTTACACTACAGGATCACAACGGTTTGTTCCCGATTTATGGAATGCGGGTAAATATCTTTCATTAAGAACCGATAACCTCAGTACACTGATACTCTTTTTTATCAGTCTGTTCTCGGTACTGATACTTTTATATTCCCTTATTTATCTCAAGGGCAGAAGTATCAAAAATTTTTACTCATGGTTTCTCCTTACGCTTGGATGCTCATATGGGGCAGCCGTATCTGACAACCTACTTCTTTTCCTTACCTTCTGGGGAATACTGGGCCTGACGCTTTACAAGCTGATAGAGGGCAAAGATGAAGAGAGTTCCGCTACTGCAAAAAAGAGTCTGATACTTATCGGAGCTTCCGACAGCATAATGATAATAGGTATTGCAATACTCTGGAGGATAACCGGGACCCTCAATATGAGCGAAATACAGATATCAACAGGAAGCCCTGTTACAACTGTGGCTTTTCTGGCCTTGCTAGCTGGCAGTTTTACTAAAGCAGGAGCCTTCCCCTTCCATACATGGGTTCCCGATTACGCTATGAATGCCCCGGCAGTATCTTCAGCATATCTCCCTGCATCCCTCGATAAACTGCTGGGTATCTATTTTCTTGCAAGGATACTTAACGGGATGTTCATAACAGGAGAATGGCTTACATTGATTCTTCTGATTCTTGGTGTTTCGACCATAATCACTGCAGTGATGATGGCCCTCATCCAGCACGACTACAAAAAACTGCTTGGCTATCATGCAGTTTCCCAGGTCGGGTATATGATTCTCGGAATGAGTCTGGGGTCAGTGATTGGTGTGGCCGCGGGACTTTTCCATATGGTAAACCACGCTCTGTACAAAAGTGGTCTCTTTCTCTCGGCAGGGGCAATTGAATACAGGACCGGCAAGAATAAAATAGATGATCTCGGCGGTCTGTCTCGTGCTATGCCAGTCACTTTTGCGGCAGCGCTCATTTTCGCGATGTCAATTTCGGGTATACCACCGCTGAACGGGTTTGCATCTAAATGGATGATTTACCAGGCAATCATTGATTTCGGTTCCGGGGCAGGGCTGGCAAACAAACTATGGGTGATATGGCTCGGACTTGCAGTGCTGGGATCAGCTCTCACTCTGGCAAGCTTCATCAAATTCATAGGAGGTGCTTTCCTCGGAAGAAGACGCAGCGAATTTGAAAAAGTTAGGGAAGTACCTTTCTTAATGTGGATTCCTCTTTCATTGCTGGCCCTGATGTGTGTAGGTTTTGGGGTATTTGCCACTATACTTGTAGTACCACGCCTCCTGATGCCTGTTACCGGGACCTTCTCTTTTACTGGCTACTGGAGCTCAGGATTGGTATCACTGCTGGTTATTGTGTCTATCCTCGCCGGCATTTTAATTTACCTGGCAACAGGTATAAAAAAATTGCGCACTTCCGATAGCTTCATAGGAGGTGAGAAATTCCATGATCAGACCGCCTATCCGACGCCTGAGTTTTATAAAACATTCGGGGAGTTCAGGTTTCTTTCGGTTATGTACAGATGGGCAAACGAGAAATGGTTCGACATTTATGATCTCTCAAGACAGGCTGTACTCTGGTTCAGCCATAAATTAAGTCTGGGGCACAACGGTATATTGTCGGGATATATTATCTGGGTGCTTGCCGGCCTTGCTATACTTCTGTTGATAATGATCTAATAAGCTAAAAAATGGAAGCGGCTATTTCGGTAATACTTGTTTTAATGATCCTCGGAGCGATCTTTGCAATTCATGCCAAAGATTTGTTGTCAGCTGTGATAGCCTGTGGTATAGTTGGTTACGGACTTGTGATCTGTTTCCTCCTGCTCCGGGCTCCTGATCTGGCCATAGTCCAGATTGTGGTTGAAACAATAACCCTGGTGATAATGGTCGCCGTGGTTCTCGACAGCACCAGGCGGGAACCATTTTCCAAACCCGATATGAGGGATTACGTTAATATTTCCACGGCAGTGGTGATCATAGCGGTGATCTTTTTCTTTCTGAATATGGCATCAGGATCTCTTGATGAGTTCGGGAAGGGCTCTCTCAGGATGGCTGAACATTATATTGAAGGAGCATCTGAAAAGACCGGAAGCGCAAACCTTGTAACAGGTGTAATATTTGACTTCAGAGGCTATGACACACTGGGTGAGGCAACAGTACTTGTAACTGCAGTTCTGGGTGTTATAACGATATTAAGATTAAAAGGAAAGAAATGAAAGGCATGACTCTGATAGTGAAGAAGACTACCCAGCTGATAGCCGGAATAGTATTCCTTTACGGTATATATGTGGTGCTGCATGGTCATCTGACGCCGGGAGGCGGCTTTGCCGGAGGTGTGATAATCGCAGGCTCGTTCATACTTCTGACACTGGCTTATGGAAGTGATTTCATGAAGCTTACGAGGGAAGAGACTGGAACGACGATAACCGAGAACCTGGCAATTTTTACAGCTCTGTTAATAGCTCTGGCAGGTCTTATCACAGGCTCCCGTGTTTTCTTCAGCAACTGGCTTCCTGCAGGAAGGGTGGGAGAACTAATTAGCGCCGGCGTGATACCATTATACAACATATTCATCGGGATAGAGGTCGCAGCTTCGATACTAACCATATTCCTTGCACTAATAATTTTTAAAGAGGAGATAACAAAATGACGGTATACCTGCTCTGCTTCATACTATTCCTTGTCGGGCTATATGGCATCATCACCAGGAGGAATCTGGTAAAGATAGTCATATCACTGTCGATAATGGAATTCAGTGTTTTCCTGTTCCTTGCCATGATCGGATATGTTGAAGGAGGGTCCGCTCCGATTATTGACCCGGCAGCACCCGATACGATCTATGTGGATCCCTTACCTCAGGCGATGGTGCTGACGGCAATCGTCATCGGGCTGGCAACAACCGCAATGCTGATGTCTGTGATCATCAGGATATACAGAAAGTACAAAACACTCGATATTAGGGAGATAAAGAACTTAAGAGGATAAATGATGAATCCGCTGATACCCTTAATGGTGGCTGTTCCCCTTGCAGGGGGCTTCCTGATAATGATCCTGGGAAAATTCGTCAGGGATCTTAACAAGTACATCGCTACACTGAGCTTACTGTTTCTTGTGGCAGCAACGCTGGTGCTGATGGCCGGAACCGGAAATAAGGAAGCTGTTTACAGAGTAGGCGGTTGGGATAATATTAACGGTATACCGGTCGGCATTTACCTGGTTGCCGATGGTCTGAGTGCTATCGTTCTTTGCATAATAAACATTGTAGGTCTGTTGTCTGTAATATATTCCTTTACATATATCAGCCGGTACAGATCAGAGAACAACTACTATGCTCTTTTCTGCCTTATGGTGGCAGGCATGAACGGAGTGGTTCTCAGCGGAGATATTTTTAACATCTTCGTATTTCTTGAAATAGCAGCCATATCCTCTTATGCACTTGTTGCCTTTGGAGTGGGAAGGACAGAGCTTGAAGCTACTTTTAAATACCAGATACTCGGAGGAATGGCATCTCTTATTATTCTTTTCGGGATCGGGTTTATCTACTGGCGTACCAAAACGCTTAATATTGCCGATATCAGGTCGGTTATGGGAAGTGAAACCGGAAAGCCGATATATCTTCTGGTTCAGATGCTTCTTCTCTGCGGTTTTGGCCTCAAGGCGGCAGTTATACCTTTCCATGCCTGGCTCCCTGATGCACACTCATCAGCCCCCTCTCCCATTTCTGCAATGTTGTCGGGGGTATTGATCAAGGCTGTTGGTATTTATGTACTCATCAGGCTCTTCTTCAACATGTTCACTATCAGTAACGAAACAGCTGTTCTGATAACAACACTTGGAGCTCTTTCAATGGTGTTCGGCGTTTTCCTTGCGATCGGGCAGTGGGATATAAAGAGACTTCTTGCCTATCACAGTATCAGCCAGATGGGTTATGTTGTAATGTCGGCAGGAATGGGTATGATACTCCTTTCAAAAGGTATAAAACCTGAAGTTGCTGCACTGGCTATTGCAGGAGGCCTTTTCCATCTGATCAACCACGCAGCCTTTAAGAGTCTTCTTTTCCTTAATGCAGGAGCCATTGAATACAGGACCGGCACCAGGGATCTCAAGGAGATGGGAGGACTGGCAGGCCTTATGCCTGCAACATATTCAAGCTCTCTTGTTGCTTCCATGTCGATATCGGGCATTCCTCCCTTCAACGGATTTTTCAGTAAGCTGATAATCATCATCGCCGCTATTATGGCAAAATTCTATCTGCTTGCAGTCATAGCCGTGCTGGTAAGCATAATCACGCTGGCCTCTTTCCTGAAATTCCAGAGGTATGCTTTTTATAACAGGGAAGCAGCAAAAACGGGGAACAATATACGTGAGGTTCCTTTTCCTATGGTCCTGAGCATGGTAATAATGGCATTGTTCTGTATTCTGCTGAGTCTTGTTGCGATACCACAGATAAGAGATGTGGTATTGACACCGGCTGTAAATGTACTCATTGATCCTCAGTTATATACTTCACCAATTTTAGGAATGTGATATGAGATACGTGGCATTTTTCATTCTTGGTCTGATCTTCTGGCTGGCTATAACCTTTGATGTCTCTTTTGCCAACATTATAGTGGGATCGGCTGCTTCGCTCGTTTGCACACTTATTTTTGCCAGGTTTTATTTTACGGGTGTTAAGAAATTTCTTCAGCCCCGGCGATGGTTCTGGGGCCTTGTATACCTGGTGGTCTTTATCTGGGCATGTATCAGGGCAAACTTCGATGTAGCCTACAGGGTCCTTAGTCCGGCGATGCCAATAAAACCTGGTATTGTGAAAGTAAGAACAAGCCTGAAATCGGAATTTGCAAAGACACTTCTGGCAAATTCAATTACGATGACTCCCGGGACACTTACCGTCGACATCATAGGAGATGATTTCTATGTTCACTGGATCTATATACGTTCCGCTGATCCTGATGTTTATACTTCGATGATTATGGGGAGATTTGAAAAATACATAAAAAAGATCGTGGAATGAATACCTGGCTTGAAATACTGCTTTATGTCCAGATTGCCCTGAGCGGGTTGTGTCTGTACAGGATTATAAGGGGCCCTACCATTCCCGACAGGATGGTGGCAATAGATATTTTCGGGATACTGGTTGTGGGTGTATGTGCAATAATCTCAATCGACACCGGCAAGAGTTTCATTCTCGACATCGGCATTGCCTGGATAATTCTCAGTTTCATTGGCACGCTGACCCTTGCGAAATATCTGAGCGGTAAAAAATTAAACGAATAATATGATCGCATTAATAGTGATAAGCATTGGTATCCTGTTCAATCTTTTCGGTTGTATAGGTCTGCTGAGACTGCCTGATGTCTATAACAGACTGCAGGCTGCCACGAAATGTGTCACTCTCGGTTGCTGCAGCATCCTGGCTGGTGTGCTCATTCATTTCGGATTCACCGAAGCCGGGATCAAGGCGCTGATTGCTGTACCTCTGCTTTTCTTCAGCTCTACCGTAGCAGCACATGCCCTGATAAGGGGCACCTATCATTTTGGTGTGAAGATGAGCGACAAAAGCGTAAAGGATGATTATAAAGATGTGGAAAAATGAGATATCCTAAGATAAGAGAGCTTAAGGAAGCAGTTATATCGCTTCTGACTCCGGCCTATACCACCAGATTCCCGGCCGTTGCCCACGTCCCATTTGAGAACTTCAGGGGTAAACCAGTGGTTGATGACGATAATTGCGTGGGGTGTGAGACATGTGCAAATGTATGTCCTCCACTTGCCATAACATTTACCGACGATACTGAAAAACGTGTGCGTATCATGCGCAGGGATTACGGAAAATGTATTTTCTGCGGTCAGTGTCAGGACCATTGCATAACAGGTAAAGGTGTGAAGCTTTCGGATAAAATTTTCGACATTGCCGACACTGACAGATCAAGGGTTGTGGAATACCAGGAAAAAGAACTTCTTATCTGTAAAAACTGTGGTGCCATTATAACCACCAGGGAACACATTGAATTCCTCCACCGTAAACTTGGCCCAAAAGCCTTCTCATCGGTCCTTAATCTGATTGTTCTCAACGACAGTCTTAAACTTGCCGAAGACAGCGATACTGAAGTTGATGTGAAAGACGGGTTGAAAAGGAAGGACATGTTCAACATCCTGTGCCCTAACTGCCTGCGCCTTGTCCTTGTCAAATTTCTCTGATCAGGATGATTCCTGAACTTAAAAATCTCCTCAGCCTCACCTCCAAAAAGATCCTTTTTGTCGGTATTGGAAATGTTCTCCGCAGCGACGACGGAGCAGGAGTATATATCAGCAATAACATACATCCTCAGGAAAATATTGCCTCCCTTTCCGTTGAAGTCAGCATTGAAAATTATATCGGCAAAATAAATTCACTTGATCCCGACATCCTGATACTTATCGACTGTGTCGACATGAAGGAAACTCCGGGCACAATTAAACTTCTGAAAGTCGGTGAGGTTTCAGATCTCACATTCAACACTCACAATATCTCCCTTGCCAGGATAAGCGATTTCTTCAGGGCGGAAGTCTATATTCTCGGAATTCAGCCTGCCAATATTGGTTTTGGTGAAAATATTTCGTATCTTGTAAGAAGTGTTTCTGATGAAATTATTAACCATATTAACGACAGGAGGTAACCATGGCAGTTGATTATCTGTGTAAAATGTGCAAAGGACACCTTAAGGTAAAAACGTCTATTATCCTTGCGGCGTCAAAGTTAAACAGTTCTCAGAGAGGCCTTGTTCTTCTCGATCCCGAATTGGGTAACTACACTACTACCACGCATCCACCGTTTTCGATCGAAGAAGGTGAAGAGTACATCTACACCTGCCCTATCTGTCACTCGCAGCTGAACAGCGCAAAGTACAACCATCTGGTAAGGATCATCAGAGTTGAAGAGGACGGGAAACAGTACGATGTCTATTTCTCGGATATCGGAGGTGAGAAATGTACATTCAAGCTGGGTGATGACAAAGTGGAAGTCAAAGGTCCTGATGCTGACCGTTATAACAAGTATTTTGATATTCCGGAAGAAGACAAAAAATACCTGTAATCAGTTGTTATACGCAAATTTTCAGGGACGCTTTCTCGGGCGTCCCTTCTGTGTTTTGTATGTTTTGTTCTCTGCCCGATTTATCTTATTTTTGCCTGCACTGACAATAATTTTAAATTCTGTTATAAGCTATGAATAAAGATGTAAACAAGTTGGCGGCTGACAATATCCGCATACTGTCAATGTCGATGGTTGAAAAATCAAGGTCGGGTCATCCCGGAGGCGCCATGGGAGGAGCTGATTTCATACACATTCTCTTCTCCGAATTTCTGAACTTCGACCCTGACAATCCTTCCTGGATGAACCGCGACAGATTCTTTCTTGACCCTGGACACATGTCGCCTATGTTATATTCACAGCTGGCGCTGACAGGCCTGTTCAAAACAGAGGAACTCATGCAATTCCGCCAGTGGGGAAGTCCGACTCCCGGCCACCCGGAACTTGACATTTCGAGGGGTATTGAGAACACGTCAGGTCCTCTCGGACAGGGACATACGATGGCAGTAGGTTCAGCCATTGCTGAAAGATTTCTTGTTGCCAGGTTCGGAGAGCTTTTTTCTCATAAAACATTTGCTTTTATTTCCGACGGCGGCATACAGGAAGAGATATCACAGGGAGCGGGCCGCCTGGCAGGATACCTCGGGCTCAGTAACCTTGTAATGTTCTATGATTCAAATGACATTCAGCTCAGCACCGAGACCAGTGCCGTCACCGTTGAGGATACGGCAATGAAATACAGGGCCTGGGGCTGGGATGTCATTACAATTGAAGGGAACGATCAGCATCAGATACGTGATGCCCTGGGCAAGGCAATAAAGTCAACCTCTAAACCTGTTCTCATAATTGGTAAAACCATTATGGGAAAAGGACTGCTCGACAATGAGGGAAAGAGCTTTGAAAGAAAAACTTCCACACACGGCATGCCTGTTAGTGAAGCCGGAGGTTCGTACGAAAAATCGCTGGTGAACCTGGGAGGAGACCCTCAGCATCCCTTTATGATCTTCAGTGAAGTAAAGGAACTTTATGAAAAAGCTCTTGAAGAGAAGAGGAAAAAAGTCTCAGAGTGGAAGAAGAAAAAGGCTGACTGGGCTTCGAATAACAGCGATCTGGATAAAAAACTGACAATGTTCTACTCGGGAAGAATCCCTGATATAGATTTCGAAAGTATCCCACAGAAGGAAGGATCGGCTACCAGGGCTGCTTCATCGGCCGTTCTTGCAGCGCTTGCAAAGAATGTTGAAAACATGATAGTGGCATCGGCCGACCTTTCAAATTCCGATAAGACTGACGGATTCCTGAAAAACACAAAAGCTTTTCAAAAAGGAGATTTCTCAGGCGCTTTCCTTCAGGCAGGTGTGGCGGAGTTGACCATGGCTGCGGTTATGAACGGGATAGCTCTTCACGGCGGCGTTATTCCAGCTTGCGGAACTTTTTTCGTGTTCTCCGACTACATGAAACCGGCTGTCAGGATGGCTTGTCTGATGGAACTGCCGGTAATCTATATCTGGACTCATGATGCCTTCAGGGTCGGTGAAGATGGCCCCACACATCAGCCCGTCGAACAGGAAGCCCAGATAAGACTGATGGAACATCTTAAGAACCACCACGGAGATAACAGTATCCTTGTACTGCGTCCTGCCGACTCTGCTGAAACGACAGTTGCGTGGAAACTGGCACTGGAAAACAGGAAAACTCCCACAGCACTTATTCTCTCGCGTCAGAACATAAAAGATCTGCCACCGTCAGGGAGCAGCCGGTATTCTGATGCATTAAGTATGTCAGGAGGAGCATATATTGTGCAAGACTGTAACGGAAAACCCGACATAATTCTTATTGCCAGCGGATCTGAGGTTGCCACTCTTTTTGAAGGAGCCGCGCTTCTCAAAAATGAAGGCCTTAAAATAAGAATCGTCTCAGCTCCTTCCGAAGGGCTGTTCAGGCTTCAAAAGGAGGAGTACCGTGAGACCGTCATCCCCGGGGGGATACCTGTTTTCGGGCTTACGGCCGGACTGCCTGTTACTCTTCAGGGGCTTGCAGGTCCTGCAGGTAAAGTATGGGGAGTACCGGGCTTTGGATACTCGGCTCCCTACAAGGTTCTGGATGAAAAATTTGGCTTCACCGCTGAGAATGTTTACCGCCAGGTGAAAGAGTATCTGGCTCAATATAAGAAGTAAACATTATGATCATTCGTTTTGGAGGCCGTCTCATCAACGGCCTCTTTTTTTTATATCTTTGCACCCTTTATCATTATCATGAAATACGACATAAAACCGGGAATAAAAGGTTTGATCTTTGATCTCGACGGCACCCTTGCCGACACAATGCCATATCATTTTGACGGGTGGAAGAAAGCCTGCATGAAATACGGAGCAGATATTGATCCGGCATTTTTACGGAAACATACCGGGAGCCCGGGGTGGATTATAGCATCCGAAATAGTAAAGAGCTGCGGACTTGAAGGCAAGGTAACAGCCGAACAGATAATTGAGGAAAAACTGGAACAATATTACAATGTGCAGCATAATGTAAAACCAATAGGCCCTGTTGCTGACATCGTAAACAAGTATCACGGTATTCTGCCCATGGCTGTCGGCACCGGAGGTCACAGGAATGCCGTGATCAGAACCCTTGAGATAACCGGCTTACTGAAATATTTTGATATAATCGTTACGGCGAATGATGTCACCAATTTCAAACCACATCCCGAAACATTTCTGAGATGTGCGGAACTCATGAACGTGGATCCTTCCGTTATTGAAGTCTTTGAAGACGGCGACCTGGGCATTGAGGCTGCCAGGAATGCCGGAATGGTGGTTACCGATGTCAGGTCGTGGTACGATTCAAACTGGTAAATGAAGAGGCAGCCTTCAAAGATCAGCCCTGTAATATCTATTCAACAAAAATGACCCGGAATCAAACCAGTATTTTTGTGGTAAGATTAGTGTAGCTGGTTTTAATATCTTCAAGAATAGTATTCGTCCTGCTTTCATCCTGCTCCACTATCATATATTTCATCCCGGCAGTGCCACTTGCTGCAAGTATTTCCCTGAAGTCGATAACTCCTTCTCCCACAGGTGCGATGTCAGTCTTGATAACTTCATAAAAGGGCGCTTCGCGTGTATACATGTCCTTGAGATGCAGAAGCTGAAATCTTCCGGGATATTTATTGATCAGGTCGACAGGATTGTGCCCAGCCTTGCTTGTCCAGAATACATCCAGCTCCATAGTTACAAGATCCCTGTCAAGTTCTGCAAGCATAACATCAAAATAAGGGATCTTCCCTTCTACGGTGGCAAATTCAAAATTATGATTATGATAACCGAACTGAATACCAAATTCCTTCATGACCTCCCCTATCCTGTTCCAGTTCTCTGCCATCCTCTGGTAACTGGCAATCGAAGTCCTCATTTCCTCAACTATCCAGGGCTGCAGACAGTACTTTACGCCAATTTTTGCATGATCTTCAGCCATAATCCTCGCATTGTCAAGAGTCACCCCCACTCCCTCAACCTGAGTGTGGCTGGCAATTATGTCCATTCCAAGATCACTAACGATCTTCAGGAATTCTGCAGGATCATAATTATAGAACTTTCTGTTTGCATAATCTGCAAGCTCAATAAAGCTGTATCCGGTATCAGCAACAAGCTTCAGGGCACCCAAAGGATCAGCTGTCATAGCATCTCTGATAGTGTAAAGCTGCAGCCCTAAATATTGAGATGCCTTGTCCTTACAACCATAACCTGACAGAAAAGCTGCGCCCAGTGCACCGGCAGCTGTCACTTTTATGAATTCTCTTCTGGACTGTTTGTTTTTCATGACGGATTATATCATTAATATTACAATTCTTTGTGACGCTAAAAATAAGCATAAGAAGTGAAAAATGAAATATACCCTTCAGATTAACTTAAATACACTGGTTAAGCATATTTTTCATATTTTTAATGTTGTTTTCCCGGGGATGAGATCAAGGATTTCGATATTTGCGTTATTGCTTTCAGGATTTCTGAGCCTGCAGGGCCAGCAGTCTGAAAATACCAACAGATACGGTCCACAGAAGCTTGAAGCCTCCGATCTGCTCTTTGTTGAAGACACGATTGAAATGAATGTCATTTCAGCAAGCCGCAGTTCAAAAAAAATAGGAGAGCTGCCCATCACGATCTTTGTCGTGACCAGGGAGGAGATCCTTCGCAATCATTACATCTCCCTGACCGATGTGGTAAAAAGCCTTCCCGGCATGCTTGTTTCCCAGCCCGGCAACGGAGAATTCGGGGAGAGCTTCAAGCTGAGGGGACTTATAGGTAATATGTACACCATGATACTTGTAAACGGGCTACCGGTTAAACCCGGAGGAGTCACAGGAATGCCCGTAGGCCCTCAGTTACCAATACGCCAGGCAGAAAGGATCGAGATAATATACGGCCCTGCTGCTGCCATATACGGTGCCGACGCAGTATCAGGCGTAATAAACATAATCACCCGCGAAGCCGAAAAAGGTACTTTCGTAATGGCAGACCTCGGACTGGGCCTCAGTGAATACAGAAACGGAAGTTTTATGGTGGGAGGAAAAACGGGGAAATACAAAAACATACTTCAATATACTTTCTACGGAGGATTGAATGAAGTGAGCGACCTGAATGTAGTTGAAGGCTACGATAAGATATACAATCCTTTGCAGTACCTGCATGAAAAGGGCACAGCCTTTTCAATAGGGGGAACATCATACAAAGCAATTGACATAACTGAAACACTCCTTCTGTCAGAAGGAATAAGCCCTGCGGAATTTGTCAGCGAAAATTACCCGGTTAATTATGAAGGCAGCCTTATCTCTCCTCTTGTCGAAGAGCTTCCTGCAGAAGGCAATAACCTCGGCCTGCATCTTAAATTCAAAGGTATATCATTGTCATACAACAACATGTACAGAAGGACACACAGTTCTCTCGGACAATCGCCATATCTGTTCAAATATAACAATCCTCAGAATTTCTGGGGAGAAAACATTCGTTCGACAGCTATCAGCTACAATCATGAATGGTCGCCGAAATTCTCCACCACAACCAATATCACCAGCCTTGTCTACAAGATGGACAATAATTCAAACATGGGGATAACTTTTATCGATTACACCGACAAGGTATACAGGTATGCTGCCGGCAGGGATCTTCTGTTCGAGCAACTGCTCACGATCATGCCCGGACCTGAACTCGAAATTATGTCAGGTATTACTTACCAGTATTCGGGGACCCTGCCGCAGACAAATTTCCTGGATGCACCCTTCGACCAGGACGACTACAGTTTCTTCAGTACCAAAGCAGGTTTGTACGACACTCTTTCCAATAACTTCGGAATAAACCCTATCGTCTACCATAACGTATCAGCCTTTGCCCAGGCATACTATTCGCTTAACAGATTCAGGTTCATGGGCGGAATAAGGATTGATAACAATTCTATGTACGGAGTCAGTATCAGCCCCCGTCTGGCAGGATTATTTATTATGAACCCGAAGACCAGCTTCAGGGGATCGGTGGGCTTCGCCTATAAAGCCCCTCCTCCATCAATGGCCTGGCAGTCGATTGCCTACAAAACCGGAAAAGCTCTCGACAGCCTGATATATCTCGCTGTCCCCAATCCCGGACTGAAACCGGAGACATTCATGTCGGTTGAAGCAGGGCTTATCCGTAATTCAAGAAGAGGCCTTCATACCAATATCTCATTCTATTACAATGTGGTAACTGACCCCATCGTCGAAATGTACAGGCCGGTGAACACATTCGGCCTTCCTGTGGCTGTAATCACACCTGAAACTGACAGTGTGCTCATAAGGGACAACAGCAGTGAATCAGCATCAAGATTATTCGGTATCCAAAGCACATTCAGGAAAGATGACCTCATAAAAAGGATCCGTCTTGACCTTGAACTCAGTTTAACACTGGCCATGTACAGTGATAAACGCCCCGACATACTGGAAATTGCAACCGACTATATAAGCAACCTGAGCCTCAATCCCAATCATTACGGACAGCTGAAAATCTCGGCCGAGCCTTTGAAGAACCTCTATTTTCAGATAACCAGTAACTGGGAATCGAGCTGGTTAAGGGTTCTGATGCCTATCAAGGAAATTTACGAAGACATCATTCAGGATTATGATGGTTACTACTGTATGGACTTTGTTGCCAGCTACAGGATCGGAGCCAATCTAAACGGCTTTATAAAGATCAACAATATTTTTGATGAAAAATATGGAGGCCCTGCCTACTCTGGAATGAAGAGTGCGCTTACCTATAATCCCCAGACAGGAAGAAGTATCAGCCTGGGTTTGACATACACCCTTAACTGATGGTTAGAAAATTACTGACCATATTATTGATAATTTTGTCATTACAGGCATCGGGTATGGCCAGCCCGGGCATTATTACCGCTATGCAGGATGATCTCCCGGAAGAGTGGGAAATTACATTACGAAAAAACCTTAAAGCCGGAGAAGAATACAGGAAACTGGGTCAGACAGCCATGGAAGCTGAAGTACTCAAAACTATTGCTGATGACTACTTTGAACTGGGTATCTATAAAAAGGCTGCACTTTATTATGAACAGGCTTCACAAAAAACAGCAAAAGATGAAGAGATAATCCTGTCAGATCTATACGAAAAAGCAGGACTTTCGTACTTCAACCTTATGCTCGACTCAGTGTCATCAATCTGGTATGAAAGAGCTGTTACCATCCTTGAAAAAACAGGCGATGACCAGGCATCTATGCGCTGCCGCGGACAACTGGGTATACTCTATTCACAGCTGGGATATCACGACAGGGCTCTGGCACAGTATGAACACATGATTGCTTTCTATACACCGGAGAACAACACCCGCGAGCTGGCTTCAGCATATAACCAGGCAGGTATATTATACTTCAGAAAGCAGGAGACCGGTAAGGCAATAGAACTGATCTCAGAAGCAATCGAAATTTCTCAAAGAGGCGGCACCGATGATCATTTCCTGACAGAAGCCTGGTCGAATATCGCCATTTGCTATCAGAATGCCGGAAATGAGATAGAAATGCTTGAATGCTTCAGCAAAGCCCTCCGGCATGCAACGGCCGCAGACAGAACAGCTGAGGCTGCCAGAATCCAAAGGATCATGGCTAATGTCTACTTCAAAAAAGGTGATAATTATCACGCTGAAGTATATTGCATAAGTTGCATAGAATCAGCATTGAAGTCAGGAAATTCAGACGCCCTGTACCTGTGCTACCACGATTATTCTGATGTTCTGGAAGACGGCAACGATTATATCAAGGCTCTCCAGTATTACGAAAAATATCTGAATCTGCGCGATTCGCTCAACTATGAAAGAAGGCTTGCGGAAAGATACAATGAAGACAGAATTGCTGAATATGAGGCAATTGAATCAAGAATAAAAAATGAACTTGCCGAGGAAGAGATCAGGGACCTGGAATTGAAAAACCTGAGGGCAGAAGCTGAGAGAAGAGAAAATGAAATAAACCTGCTTATAAAGGAAAAAGAACTGGACAGTCTTGAAAGAGAAAGGATCTCCCAGTCCCTGCTCCTTGAAAGAGAGAAGAATATTGCCAGGGAAAACCAGGCGAGAGTGATATCTCTGGAACAGGAAGCAAGGATTCAGCAACTTGAGATTGACAGGATCGCTGAACAGGAACGGCTGCTTAGAACCGAGAACCAGCTCCTCGAAACGCAGAGAAAGCAGGAGGAAGAAAATGCCCGCAAGGCCAGGCAGATAAGAAATATGGCTATCTTTCTCGTAATCCTGATGGTCATAGTTGCAGTTATGATACTCTTCGGTCTCATCTCAACCCGTAAAAAGAACCTGAAACTGGCAGAAAGCAAGAGGCAGATAGAGTTAATAAATTCTGACCTTGAAATGACAAATGCTGAAGTCATACGACAGAAGGAGATCATTGAACAGAAAAATCTGTCCATCACCGACAGTATCCAGTATGCCAGAAGGATACAGACAGCTGTGCTTCCGCCGCCCGACTTCATCGACAACTGGGGAATCGAGAATTTTATTCTCTTCAAACCTAAAGATATTGTGAGCGGTGACTTCTACTGGGGAGCGAATAAGAATGGAAGATTGTATCTGGCTGCAGCCGATTGCACCGGGCATGGAGTACCAGGAGCATTCATGAGCATGCTGGGACATGCATTTCTTGAAGAGATAATAAACACGAAAGAAACAGGCAATGCTGCAACGATACTGAACTTACTGAGAGAAGAGATAATTAACACACTGAGGCAGAAAGGCACGGCAGGAGAAACACGCGACGGTATGGATATTTCACTTGTTATCATCGACCGTCAGGCAGGAAGGCTTGATTATGCCGGAGCCAATAATCCTCTGTACCTCATAAGAGGAGGAGCTTTGCAAAAATTCCAGGCCGATCACATGCCGATCGGGATACACTTCATTTCGTTCACACCTTTTACAAACAAAAATATTAAAATAGAAACCGGAGATTATCTGTACATGTTCTCTGATGGTTATGCTGACCAGTTCGGAGGTCCCAAAGGCAGAAAATTCATGTATAAGCCATTCCAGGAACTACTCCTGAAAAACCATACTCTGCCAATGCCTGAACAGAAGTCGATACTTGAAAGGTCTTTTGAAGAATGGAAAGACGGGTATGAACAGGTCGATGACGTCCTTGTTCTGGGTATTAAAATATAATCCTCAATCCGAAATCCACAATCCGAAATCCGAAATCCTTAAACCTATGCCCGGCATCATCGTAACCTCCGACGGATCGCACACAATTTACCTGCCTGAGATAAATGAGCATTATCATTCTGTACACGGCGCTGTGCAGGAGTCGGAGCACATCTTTCTGAAAGCCGGATTCGACACCTGCAAGGCTGATCCTGTCAATATTTTCGAGGTCGGTTTCGGCACCGGACTCAATGCCCTTCTGACTGCTGCAAGAAGCCTGGAAGGATCAAGAGAGGTTTTCTATACTGCGGTTGAAAAATACCCTCTTGATGATGAAGTTATGAAGTTATTGAATCACAGGCATTATACAGGCGCAAATGGGACCCAGTTAGCAGATGCTATTAGAATGGCGTCCTGGGGAAAGATGACTTCGATTTGTAAAAACTTCAATCTTCTCAAAAAGAAAGCCGATTTACTCACCGAAGCCCTGGAAGGTAGTTTCGACCTGATTTATTTTGATGCTTTCGGGCCCGACAAACAGCCGGATATGTGGAGCAGGGAAATTTTCGAAAAGATTGCTGCCGTAACATCCTCAGGAGGGATACTGATAACCTATTCCTGCAAGGGTGAGGTTAAGCGAATCCTCAGGGCAGTCGGATTCATTCCGGAAATGCTTCCGGGGCCTCCGGGCAAGCGTCATATGATGCGCGCCGTCAAAATCTGAAAAAAAAATCGTAACTGTTTTTTAGTGACCTCAAAGTATTATCTTTGCGGAAATTTAAAATTAAAATAATCATTATGAAAATCAAGGGAATTATCGTAATTACTGCTGTAATGTCCATGATGCTTGGATCATGTGCAAACAATGCAATACAGGGCGCTAAGATGAAAAGCAATATGGACTCACTATCATACGCTTTCGGAGTCTTTTATTATGGCTCACTCAGTACAGATAGTCTGGAGCTGAATCCAGTTCTGGTAGCAAAGGCAATGATGGACGGACAGGAACAGAAGTCGGAGATGACCGAGGAGGAAGCCAGATCGATTATTATGGACTTCATCAATATACGTGAAGCAGAAAGAGCTGAAAAAGAAGCTGAAGCAAACAAGGTGCTTTACAAGGATTATATAGAGGAGAATACTCTTTTCCTGGAAAAAAACAAGGAAAAGGAAGGCGTTCAGGTTACAGCCAGCGGTCTTCAGTATGAAGTGGTAAAGATGGGCAGCGGACAAAAACCATCAGCTCTCAGCACTGTCAGGGTACATTACACAGGAACACTTATCGACGGAACTGAATTCGACACATCAAGGGATGGAGAACCGGCTGAGTTTCCGCTTGCCAATGTTATCCCGGGCTGGACTGAAGCTCTGCAGCTTATGCCTGTAGGTTCCAAATTCATGATCTACCTGCCAGCAGACCTTGCTTATGGCTCAAGAGGCGCCGGTGAAGCTATCAGGCCTTTCTCAACACTTATCTTTGATGTTGAACTTCTCGATATTATCCAGTGATGAGAAACGCTGAAATACATACCGGCAAGGGTGTCATGAAGGTGAACTTCTATGAGGATGACGCCCCTGCTACTGTTGACAACTTCGTTTCGCTGGCAAAAAAGGGATTTTACGACGGACTTGCATTTCACAGGGTGATACCCGATTTCGTAATACAGGGAGGATGCCCCTTTTCAAAAGACATGGCTGATCCCAGGATCGGAACAGGGGGCCCGGGCTACAGGATCAACTGTGAACTTACCGGTGCCAACCAGTACCATGACAGGGGAGTTTTGTCTATGGCTCACGCAGGAAGGAATACCGGTGGATCACAGTTCTTTATCTGCCACAGCCGTTCCAATACCAAACACCTTGACAGGCAGCACACTTGTTTCGGAAAGGTATACGAAGGGGTCGAAGTTATCGACCTTATCCGTCAGGGCGACAAAATTGAAAAAATAATTATAAACGAAGACTGAAAAAAATGGCATTTGAAATTACCGGCAGAATAATTGAAATAATGCCTGTTAACCAGGTAAGTGACAAATTCCGGAAACGTGAATTCGTCATCGAAAAAAAAGAGTCGGGAGGGTCTGCTGTTTTTATCGATTATATCAAGTTTCAGCTCGTTCAGGATAAATGTGATCTGATAAATGAATCGTTTCTGAACGAAGACGTAAGGATCTGGTTCAACCTGAAGGGTAACAGGTGGGAGCGCGATGGGAAGGTGAACTATTTCACCAACCTCGATGCATGGAAGATTGAAAGAGTCACCGGTCAGGTTCCGGAAGAAAATGTGATACCCGGCCGTCAGCTTGAAGATATCCCGCCCGACAACGATGAGCTGAGCGATCTTCCCTTCTGAAGATACACCTGAAACTGCCCGGGATTCTTTTTAACAGAGAATTCTGAGTCATATATTGTAAAAGACAGGTCAATATACAGAATTATGAATAACCCTCTGTTACAGACATGGGATACTCCTTACGGCACACCTCCCTTTGACCTGATTAAGATATCACATTTCATTCCTGCAGTGGAAGAAGCTATAAAAGCAGCAGCACTGCAGGTTGAGGCAATAGCGTCGGACCCTGAACCTCCTGATTTTCATAATACTGTCGAAGCACTCGACAACACAGGGGAAATACTCGGTAATATCACAGCCGTGCTTTTCAACCTCAATAATGCTGAAACCAGCAAGGAACTACAGGCTGTAGCACAGCACGTATCTCCTCTTCTGGCGCGCTTTTCCAATGATATTACCATGAATGACAAACTCTTCAGGAGAGTAAGCGCCGTTTATGAATCACGTCATTCATCAGTTCCTGACACCGAAGAATTGTTGCTTCTCGAAAAACAGTACAGGAACTTCATACTGGGAGGTGCAGGTCTTGAAGATTCGAAAAAGAAAAGATTCCGGGAAATATCTGAGGAACTTTCCCGGTTATCGGTCAGATTCGAGGAGAACATTCTCGAAGACACCAACCTGTACGAATTACATCTTACCAGCAGGGACGACCTGGCAGGCCTTCCTGAAGGAGTGATTGAAGCTGCTGCCGCAGAAGCTAAAGGAAGAGGGAAAAAAGGATGGGTATTCACACTTCATTCTCCAAGTTTTGTTCCGTTCATGAAGTATTCCGACAACAGAAAGCTTAGGGAAAAGATGTTCAGAGCTTTTTCCTCGAGAGCCTACCATAATGACGACCATGATAATCGTGAACTTGCCTGCAGGATAGCAAACCTGAGACTTGAAATGGCTGTTATCCTGGGCTTCAATTCCTACGCCGAGGTAGCTTTAAGTGACCGGATGGCTGAGAATACTTCCGACGTAATGTCTTTTCTTCAGAACCTTTACGCAGCAGCAAAACCTGCTGCACAAAAGGATTATAACGCTGTAAGGGAATTCGCTCTCAAAACCGGACATCGGGGTGAACTTGAAAAATGGGATTGGGCTTATTACTCTGAAAAATTACAAAAGGCTGAATTCGATATCGATGACGAGGTCCTGAAACCTTATTTTTCGCTTGACAATGTGGAGAAGGCAGTCTTCAGCCTTGCATCACGCTTATACAATATCGGTTTCGTTGAAGATCATACCATACAGGCTTATCATCATGAGGTGAAAAGATGGAGAGTACATGATGAGGATAACGGTCGTCTGCTTGCGATACTGTATATCGATTATTTCCCCAGACCCGGAAAAAGCGGAGGTGCATGGATGACTAATTTCAGGGAACAGAAGATCATCAATGGTTCAGACATCCGGCCTCAGGTGTCTGTCGTAACAAATTTTACCCGGCCGGGAGAAACGAAACCCTCCCTCCTGTCATTCAGTGAGCTGACGACATTTCTGCATGAATTCGGACATGCTCTGCATGGAATGCTTAGCAAATGCCGGTTCGTCAGCCTGTCGGGAACAAATGTGGCACGTGATTTCGTTGAGCTTCCCTCACAATTCATGGAGAATTATGCATTTGAAAAGGAGTGGCTTTCGGAATGGGCCGTCCATTACAAGACCGGGGAACCCATCAGTGATGAACTTATTGATAAGATAAAGGCTTCCTCGACCTTCAACGAAGGATATGCATGCAACAGGCAAATTGGTTTTGCCTTTCTGGATATGGCATGGCATACCATTACAGGTGCTTTTGACCAGGAACCTGAAAAACTTGAATCTGAAGCTCTGTCAGGAACGGAACTCTTTCCTCACGTTGAAGGATCAAACATGAGTGTTTCATTCGGACATATTTTCGGAGGAGGTTATGCCGCCGGATATTATGGATATAAATGGGCTGAAGTACTTGATGCCGATGCTTTCAGCCTTTTCAGGGAAAAAGGGATCTTCGATACTGAAACAGCTGAATCTTTCAGACATAATATACTTGAAAAGGGAGGCTCTGAAAAGCCTATGAACCTGTATATTAAATTCAGAGGAAGGAAACCTTCCCAGGAAGCCTTTCTGGAAAGAAGCGGCCTTAAGTAATAAATAGAAATAGCTACAAGCAACTGTTTAAAGTATTTGTAAACCTCAACAGATGATATTCTTCTTTAAAACCGCATCAGAAAACATAATTGCTGCGGGAGCCGATCGCAATCTTTCTGCAAAAGATTACGAAAAACTTAACTGGCTCTTCGGAAATGCAAGATCGCTGGCAAAGACCAGTATAACAGGCCGGTTCATTGGACCACGAAAGGAAATGATCACTCCCTGGAGCACAAATGCTGTTGAGATTACCCAGAACATGGGAATAAGAGGGATAGCCAGAATCGAGGAGTTTTTTCCTGCCACGGAAACCACTCATCACGATCCGATGCTCCAGTCGTTATACGAAGGGCTTGATCAGAATCTCTTCACTGTCGACAGGGAACCTGAACCTGTTATAATGATCGATGATATCAGTGAGTACAATGAAAAGGAAGGTCTTGCCCTGAACACTGAAGAAATAGCCTATCTTGAAGATCTCTCGCAAAAGATCGGAAGAAAACTAACCGACAGTGAGGTATTCGGATTTTCGCAGGTTAACTCTGAACACTGCAGGCATAAAATTTTTAACGGCACTTTCATTATCGACGGTAAGGAACAGCCATATTCACTGTTTGAAATAATAAAAAACACCACCCTGAGGCATCCAAACAAAGTTGTGTCGGCCTATAAAGATAACTGCGCATTTATTCAGGGACCCTCTGCCGAGCAGTTTGCTCCTGCAACACAGGATAAGCCGGATTATTTTAACGTCAGGACCTTCGAATCGGTCCTTTCACTTAAAGCCGAAACACATAATTTTCCTACAACTGTTGAACCCTTCAACGGGGCTTCAACAGGCACGGGAGGTGAAATAAGGGATCGCATCGCCGGAGGCAAAGGAGCCTTTCCTGTAGCCGGGACTGCAGTATATATGACCTCATATCCACGACCCGATAATGGAAGACCATGGGAGCTGAATACTGATGCAAGACCATGGCTTTACCAGACTCCCGAAGACATCCTTATAAAGGCATCGAACGGGGCCAGCGATTTCGGGAATAAGTTCGGACAGCCACTTATTTGCGGATCGCTGCTGACATTTGAACACTTTGAAAATGACAGGAACTACGGTTTCGATAAGGTGATAATGCTTGCAGGCGGCATAGGTTCCGGAAAGAAAAAAGACAGTGCAAAATCAGTTCCTGTAAAGGGAGATCTTATAGTCCTTCTGGGAGGCGATAATTACAGGATAGGAATGGGCGGAGGTGCAGTATCATCTGTCGATACAGGAAAATTCGACAGTGCGATAGAACTAAACGCCGTGCAGCGTGCCAACCCGGAGATGCAGAAGAGAGTGTACAATGCTATAAGGGCTCTTTGTGAAATGGAGTCGAATCCTGTCATTTCAATTCACGACCACGGGGCAGGAGGTCATCTCAATTGTCTTTCTGAACTGGTTGAAGCCACAGGAGGCTCGATTGATATCAGTAAACTTCCTGTTGGAGATCCCACTCTCTCTTCAAAAGAATTGATCGGTAATGAATCACAGGAAAGGATGGGACTTGTGCTGAACAGTGCTTCAGTGAAAAAACTCCGGCAAATAGCTGAAAGAGAGAGAGCTCCGATATACGTCGTCGGAAACATAACAGGCGACCACCAGTTCACTTTCCTAAATCCCGTCACGGAAGAAAAACCCATTGATCTTAAACTTGAAGCTCTTTTCGGAAAGCCTCCAAGGACAATAATGACCGATAAATCGATTCCGGTTAAATGGGAAAAGGTTGAATATTCGCAGGACAGGATACATGATTACATCTCTATGGTGCTGCAACTGGAAGAAGTTGCATGCAAAGACTGGCTCACCAACAAAGTGGACCGGTCGGTAACGGGAAGGATTGCCAGACAACAGTGTGCCGGACCACTTCAGCTTCCTCTTAATAACCTTGGCGCTATAGCGCTTGATTACAGAGGTAAAGCCGGAATGGCAACTTCATTGGGGCATGCCCCGGCAGCCGGACTTATCGATCCTGAAGCCGGTTCGGTTCTTGCTATCGCCGAAGCGCTTACCAACATCATCTGGGCCCCTCTCACTCACAGGCTCAGGGGTGTTTCATTATCGGCTAACTGGATGTGGCCCTGCAGGAACCCGGGCGAAGATGCAAGGCTCTACAAAGCCGTGAAAGCAGCGGGTGACTTTGCCACAGCACTGGGAATCAACATCCCGACTGGCAAGGATAGTCTTTCCATGACTCAGAAGTATCCCGGACAGGTTGTCTTTGCACCCGGCACAGTGATTATAACGGCTGCTGCTGAAGTTAGTGACATAAGGAAAATTGTGGAGCCGGTGATCGTGAACGATCCCTACTCAAGCATCATCTATATCGACATGAGTCGTGATGATAAAAAACCCGGGGGCAGCAGCTTTGCCCAGGTTCTCAACCGGCTCGGAAATTCAAGTCCCACTGTGAAGGACCCTGAATACTTTGCAGAGGTGTTTAATACAGTGCAGCATCTCATTATCAAGGAAAAGATTCTTGCAGGCCACGATATCTCTGCAGGTGGTTTATTCACCGCTTTACTGGAAATGTGCTTTTCAAATACTTCAGGAGGCCTTACCATTAACCTCTCTGGACTTAACGACATTGATACCGTTAAACTTCTTTTCAGCCAGAATCCGGGTATACTGATCCAGGTAAAAGAGGAAGCTGAAGTTGCAGAGATCCTTCTTGAGAACGGGATATCATACCTGGCGTTAGGTCATCCCATAAACGAAAGGAAGCTTTTCATTAGAAACGAAGATTACAATGGTGTATTTGACATCGACGATCTTCGCGATACATGGTTCAGGAGCTCATATCTTCTTGACCGTAAGCAATCAGGTGAGGGTATGGCAAAGGCAAGGTTCAATAATTATATCCGGCACGAACTTAAATATGAACTTAAGGATTTCAAAGGGACATTCAGGTCGCTTGGAATCTCTCCCTCAAGGAGAAGGAAGAGCGGAACGGGAGCTGCCATAATAAGGGAAAAAGGAGTGAATGGCGACAGGGAAATGGCTTATGCTCTGTATCTGGCAGGTTTCGATGTAAAGGATGTTCACATGACCGACCTGATAACGGAAAGAGAGACTCTTGACGATGTAAGCATGATAGTTTTTGTCGGAGGCTTTTCGAACTCCGACGTCCTGGGCTCTGCAAAAGGATGGGCAGGAGCTTTCAGGTTTAATCCCCGGGCAAATAAGGCTCTTGAAAGATTTTACCGCAGGAAAGACACGCTTTCTCTGGGGGTATGCAACGGATGTCAGCTAATGGCTGAATTAGGCCTCATTTACCCCCGTCATAAAAAAATGCCCGGGCTCCTCCACAACAGCTCTGAGAAATTTGAGTCGGCATTTCTGGGTGTAAAAATTACCGAGAGTAACTCTGTGATGCTTGGTGATCTTGAAGGCATGGAACTTGGAATATGGGTAGCCCATGGAGAAGGCAGATTTTCATTGCCATACGACGAAAAAAGGTATAACATTACCATGAAATACTCCTCACATACCTATCCGGCCAATCCTAACGGCTCCGACTACGATGTTGCCGGGTTATGTTCAGATGATGGACGTCATCTGGCAGTTATGCCACACCTGGAAAGGGCATTCTTCCCGTGGCAGTGCGGTTGGTATCCATCAGAAAGAAGATCCGACGAAATAACACCCTGGATGAAGGCCTTCGTGAATGCAAGGAAATGGATTGAAGGTAAAAAAGTGAAGAGCGTCAGGTAACAGGTTGTTTCATCCTGTGTAAAGGATCGGTAAATCTTTTCACCGGATCGGCAGGAACGATTGCATCAGCTACTATTTCAGCTATATCGGCAACCCTGGTACTTGTCGCGGCAGCAAGGGTTTTCTTGCACAGAGGACAGGAGGTTGCAAGAATATCCGGATTTTTAACGGTAAGCATTTTCGCAGCATCGACAGCTATCTGATGTCGCTGATGATGATTTATCTTCATATTTCCAAGGCTTCCTCCGCAACATGGAGCATTTTCATCGTCGGCTTCTGTCTTCTGAAGCCTTACCACATGCCTTAAAACATCTTTCGGTTCATCATAGACACCTGATCCCCTTCCAAGATCGCAGGGTGTATGGTAATTAACCCTCTTTCTGATAAAATTCAGCTTCAGTATTCCCTCGTCAATCAGATCCTTGATGAACTGGGAATGATGCTGGACTTCCACGTCAAGGTAATAGCTTTCCCTGAACACCTTGTAGCATATCGGACATGAGGTGACAAGAGTGTGAGCTCCGGATTTCCAGATAAGCTCAGAGTTGTAGTTAATGAGTTCCCTGGCTTCTTTTGTCTGGCCGGCGAGCATAAGCGGTCTTCCGCAGCATACACCACCTTCTTTGTCTATAAATTCATACCTCACCCCCGAAGCCTCAAGGATCCTGATCATTGCATTTTTAACCGAAGGGGTGAGATGTGTCATGCATCCTGCAAAGTATAATACATCTGCTTTCGGGGGTTCTTCAGGTTTGAGAAAATCGAAGGCTGGATCCGTCTCAGTTTTTAGTGGCTGTGCAACCGGGTTGTCCGGAAAGTATCTTTTTAACAGGGTCTTTGACTCTGAGACTGACTCTCCTGCCCTTCTCTGTATCATCCTGATGGGGGTAAGTTCGATGCCAACAGGGCAATTCTGATCGCAGCGGCCACACATCAGGCAGTTGAATGCAATATCGCTGACATCTTCATTATTCCGGATACCTTTTAAAAGATAAGCCGACTGGATGCTCGTTATCCCGGTTGAAAAATTTAGCTGACATACATCGATACAAATCCCGCATGATGAGCATGAATATACCTGCATTTCGGTGAAAGCCCCAGCCCTGTCGCCCGTTCTTATTCCTGAGTTACGCGCAAATATCAGGAAGAGTTCCGAGGGGATGTGCATATATCTTGTTACAGGCAGAAGGATAAAAAATGTGCCTAGAGACAGGGAATAAAGCCACCAGAAGGGATATGCCATTTCGTGGGCAGGAAGAAATGAAGAGAGCCATGAACCGAGCGACCCGGTAAGGAAGCTTCCGGTTCCGTAGGCCCCGCTGGTAAAACTCTCGGCCAGGAGGCGGCTGGGAAATATCGACCAGAGGGAGAGCAATGCTATCTTGTCGAGTGGTTTCAATCTTGTAGTTTTTTTCATACCCACAACACGCGACCATATTCTTTTTATAATAGCCAGTAGCAGTCCCGATAATATGAAGGCGAGAATAAAATCCATCATAAATGCCCAAACGGCTTCTATGCCTGATCTGCCATGATCGGGATGAAAGAACTTGAAGAAAATAGCCTTGTAAGGCGGGTTAAGATGTCTTTCTCCGAAAATGTCAGCTTCAAGAGTCCCGAAAAGTATAAGAAGGAACCAGCCAAAAGCCAGGCTCATATGCATATATCCCAGCCTGGGATTGGTTTTAAAAATTCTCCTGTGAAGAAGGGATTCCATGAATATTTCCCTTATGCTCTGACCAAATGACCGTCCGAAAAAACCTCTCTGAAGCCTGAGTTTGTCGGGACGTGACAATCCGCGAAACCATATCACGCTCCTTACGACTGCATAAATCAGAATGAAATAGAGGCCTATGTTGAATGGTATGATAAATGGATCAAACTGCATCTTTAAAATTGTTTTTCAGAGCCTCACGGGCCAGGGTTATCACATTCCTGGTATTTACTCCCCTCGGACAAACCAGTGTGCATTTTCCGCAGAGCATACATTTTTTGAGATTCTCATTCACTTTGTCTAGTTCACCCCTCTTTAAAAGGATATTTATCTCCCTCAGACTAAATGAGGTAAAATTTCCTGTTGTGCATGTTGCAGCACAACAGCCACATTCTATGCAGACCCTGAAAGTGGGTTCTCTCTCATATATGTATTCCGCAACACTTTTGTCGTTTGCATCGTAGTTAATATGCCTTGCTTTCAATATTGTAAATCCGAATTTTTCCATCTCATGCACCTATGGTATTCAGATAATCCAGTACATCTGCAACGGCTGCCCTGGCATGGGAAATAGTCTCTGTGATGTTCATGGGCATGGTACAGGTCCCGGCATAGAAGATGCCGTTAATTTCACTTTTGTTACTTCCGAAATGATGATCGGCTGTAGCAAAAAACCTGTTTTCCCCGGTTTTCAGGCCTGCTTTACGGGCCAGCATGGATCCGCCTTCCGACATTTCCATCCCTGCCATCAGGACAAGCATGTCGAGTTCCATCCTGAGAGGTCTTCCGGCAAGTGTGTCTTCGACCTTGACAATAAGGCGTGTGTCAATGTTTTCCGCTACTTCCGAAACTTTTCCCCTTATGTAATTTATTCCATACTGTTCCTGTGATTCCCTGTAAAGCTCCTCATAAAGGGCTCCCCCCATCCTCATATCCATATAAAAGCAATAGATCCTTGCATTGCTTATTTTCTTTCTGAGTTCCATAGCCTGCTTTACAGCTGTCACACAGCATAGTTTTGAGCAATAGGGATTTCCTACCTTCTCATCCCTGGAACCCACACAATGAACAAGTCCTATCCTGCGCGGTATTTCACCATCGTGTCTTAACACCTCACCTTTACGGAACATCAGCTCAAGATTGGCAGAGCTGATCACGTTGTCGTAAATTCCGTAACCATATTCTTCCTTGCGTTCACTTCTGAAAAGATCGAAACCTGTTGAGATTACCACTGCATCGGCTTCGAGTTCCCTGCCGTCACCGGTTCTGAGGACAAAGCGACCCTGGTCCTTTTCCAATCCTTCAACCACCGTTCCTGTAAGAAGGTCGATGTTCTCCTTTGAAATCATTGAATCGAGATAACCAATGACTTCACCGCTGTCGCGATGATCAGGGAAAAGATGATACCAGGACCTGACGTTTCCACCTGTTTTCTCTTCCTTTTCCACAAGTGTAACCGAACATCCGGCTTTGGCAAGTTGTCCTGCGGTTTCCATCCCGGCAGCACCTGCTCCGATAACTATTATTCTGTGTTGCATTTCAGACATTAATAAGATCTGCCGGTACAGGCATCTGCTTCCCGTCCTTAGTCCTGAATTTATCACCGGGGTCAAATTCCACACCCATTTTTCTGAGGAGTGGCTCCGACTGTACCATATGGAACTGGAGCCCGAGGTCCCATGGATTATAACCCATCACCAGTCCGGCAAGTTCCTCGTAAGTGAGAACTGGTATTGCTTCTCCATTGTTTCCGTACACTGTACCCTCCATTTCCCTAGCAGTATACTGCCACTTATCCATGAACATTGTGCAGCCCGGGCAGTTGGTTAGAACCAGATCGGGATTAAAAGGCTTCATTGAAGCGAATTTTTTTATTGTATTCGACATTGAATAACCTCTGTTGGCCTGGACAAGATACTGCCTGAAACCGAAACCGCAGCAGTGTCTTCTTTCCGGGTAATCGACAACATTACCTCCCCATGATTCGATCATCCCGCTCAGCACACGCGGAAATTCAGCTCCTCCCACACCATGTTTCGGGAACATCTTGGCATAATGGCAACCAATGTGTTCTACCACGTTCAGTGGCAATCCGGTATGCTTGTTTACAAGAAGATATTTAGCCTTTGAGGCTATCTCATTGCTGAATTTATAAATGATATCGCTGGTATGAGCTACATTCTCCGGTATATCAAATTCTCTTCCCGTTGCTTTGAAAAGATCTTCCCTTGTCTGCTCAAGTTCTTTCGGAAAGTGTTTCCAAGTCTCAAGGATCTCTGTGTATATCCCGAATGAAGTGACGCAGGATATTGCAATATTCTTATAACCCGACTCCTTCATAAGCGCAAAGTGGCGTGCTACCACTGCCATTATGGTGCGCAGGGGCACTATATCGCTATGATAACCGATCCCGGTACAGGAAGTATGTGAAGGATTCTCATACACATCCTTTCCCAGCACTTCTCTCATAAAATGAAGAAAGAACTGTTCTGAGCCAGGAAAAAAACTCTGTCTTATACATGATCTTACATAGAAGAAATGGTCATCAGCAATTTCTTTCTGATAGTCAGCCCATATTCGTTTTTTCCCTTCACTTTTCATGTCCGTTGACAACTTTTAACTTTAGTGTGTATGCCTGTTGTTATTCGCTTTAAAAACTTCATTGAAATACTCATTATCAATCCCTTCATCATCGATGGTGAGTCCCATTTCTTTAGCCTTTATTTTCGAATGCTTTTCTATGGAATCAAAAAGGTCGGTTCCGCCGGTAACATCGAATATCTTTCTAAGCTCGTCTCTGGCGTCATCGGGTATTTTTCTGAGAGGTCCTTCTCCCAGTTCATCTATATTACCGCCCAGCCTTTCATAAATGTCTTTCGTGTTTTCGATTATATATTCCCACACGGGTCCCTGTTCACGGTGCATCTCAGGGCTTACGGCATATGTAGCAACGCAGTATCCGTACCTGAAAATATTCTCTCCGACAGTCCTTTTTATAGCAAACTGCTGCCGGCCTTTCTCCGATTCCGTGAAGAAGCCCAGTTTCTGGGAAAGCGTTCTCAGGGCCATAACCACAAAAGCCGGAGTATTTCCCCTTGGGCATCTTGTCTTGCACGACATGCATTCACCACAATACCAGATGGTTTCGGATCGCAGAAGCTTTTCTATCCCTTCATCATTGCCTGACTGTACCAGGTCGACAATTTTACGCGGATCATAATCATAGAATTCGGCAGCCGGGCATATGGCTGTACATACGCCACAATTCATACAGGCTTTAAGACCTTCCTCAAACCTTACATCCTGCTTTAACAGCTCATGGTAACGGGTCATAGCGTTGACATTGCTTTTTTACCAATACAAAAATAACCACAGGATACAAGGGTCCTAAGACTTTTTACACCTATTTAATAATAGTATTTATACTTATATGATCTGTGATCAGGGGATTACAACCCTTCCTGATTGAAGCCGGAGATGTCTGTCAGCCAGCTCTGCAATGCGCAGATCATGGGATGCAACGATTACACTTCCTCCGCTGCTGTTGAATTCCTGAATCAGAGACATCAGAACGTTGCTGTTATCCGGATCAAGATTTCCAGTAGGTTCATCAGCAAGAAGGAGAACCGGTTCTGAAATAATTGCTCTGACGAAGGCAGTTCTTTGTCTTTCGCCGACACTCAGTTCAGATGGAAATTTGTTTTTCAGTGAGGAGAGAAGACACTTTTCAAGGAGTGCTTCTATTCTGAGGCATTGTGAGGGATTGTGACAACCGAGTTTAATATTCTGAAATAGTGTCAGGTAGGGCAACAGGTGAAACTGTTGAAAAACGAACCCTATATTCTCCTTTCTGTAATGTGCGAGTTGCTTTTCAGAACCCTGATAAACATTCCCTCCCTCAAACATCACTGTACCGGCATCGGGACGGATGAGTCCTCCAATGATGTTAAGAAGGGTCGACTTACCCGAACCGCTAGGCCCTGTCACCGACAGAAAATCGCCTTTGCCGAGAACGCAGCTTACATCTTCAATAGCAATAAAGATATCTTCCCCCTTCGTGTATTTTTTTGTTATATTTCTTATTTCCAACATATTAAATCAGGAATATTTCTGTATTTGCGGAGCTTTCATTCCTCGCTCAGAATCCTGGCAGCATCAGTCTGTGAAGCGATAAGCGCGGGGACCCAGCTTGCCAGCATCCATAGAAGAGGGAATATTATAACGGTATATATGAACAGGTTCCATAAGATCCGGATATCACCTGCAGTGAACCTGAATATCTCGCTCCCAAAATACCATGCGAGAGCACTTCCTGTGAAGAAACCGGCTATCCCTCCGGCAAGACCGAGAATAAAGGCTTTCGAAAGGAACAGGAAAAGAATACCCTTTTTATCCGTTCCGAGAGCTTTCAGTAATCCTGTCTCCCTGCTTCTGGCAGATACGTTCTGGTAGAACAGCAGACCGGTTATCAGAAGGCATGACAGCACAACAAAGGGAATCAGAAAAGCGCCATATTTGTTCATCATGAGGCGCTGATTTTCCCTGGCCTCTGCAATACTGCTTATTTCCGTCACTTCAAGGTCGGGAAATACAGACTGAACCTGGTTTCGTGCATTCTTTATCCGGCCGTCGTGGCAAACACAACCCAGAGCTTCGATCTTATTTATTTTTCCTTCCATGCAAATAAGAGCCTGAAGGTCGGACAGGTTAAAAGCAACGCCCTGATCTGTCATTCCTTTACCTTCGGGCAATCGCTTTGAAATTTCAAATTCATGAATTCTGCCATCACTGCCTGCGATCCTGAACGGCATACCTTCCGGTATATTTCTCGAAAGCAGTGCACCTACCTGAACAGTTCCTTTTTCAACATCTGTTCCCATTATCTCCTGCTGTGGTAGAAACCTCTGCATTGCTTCGTCCTTGTATCCGATCAGCATTATCTGATGCGATGATCCATTCGGATCTTTCCATTCGGGGTATTTCACCTGAAGTATCCCTGTAAGATGCCTGACAGCATCAAATGTCCTTGATTCAGCAAGAACATCGACGTAGTTCTCCGGAAATACCCTGAGATTATTTACAGTGTAAAAATCAATAAGATCAGTGCCTTTGGGAAAAATATAGAGATTCAGGCCCTGTTCTCTCATGATTTTCCGGGTTTCATTCTCACTTGCTTTGCTGAGCGAGTATATTGCAACAGAAGCGGTACAGGCAATAAATACAGTTAACAATATTATTGATGAGTTAACTTTACGATAGAACAATTCTTTGATTACCAGACTTAAAAGGTTCATACAATGTCTTTTCTTCTTTTTCTCAGAACATAAACAGACAGTACCACGACCACAAACAGAATCATTATACCGGTAAAGGCCAGGGAAAATGTGAGTGATTTATCTTCCTTCATTTCAAGTATTTCCGGCTGATATTGGTTCAGACCATCACGCTGATCCGTCAGCCATTTGGGAAGAGGCCGCTCCTGAATGGTGTTCTGTAAGGTGCTGTCCTGCTTCATCTTCAGAGATGCAATAAAATAGGATCAGCATCGAGTATCCTGTTCACGAGGGCCGGCATCGGATTTTCCCATTTATTTGTAAAAAGGATGCTTGCACCGGGCAGGTCGTCCTTTATCAGGCAGCTGCAATCGGCAGTCAGAAAATCGATCATCAGATCAATATTTTCATCTGTAATACCTCTTCCCACCAGAGGTTCAAGAGCTCTGAATCGCCCAAATACTCCATAGAGCATTGGCTCATTCAGGTCTTTAAGATCATCTTCAACATTAAGCAGCATTGAAGAAAAATGCAATTCTTCCGGGTCATTCCTTCCCAGTTCCATAACAGTTATGGCACTGCCGAAGGGAGAATTGTCAACAGCTTCTTTAAGTATCTCATACCGGAGCTTATCTTTAGCTTCGTCTCCTGATCTGAGATATACCATAACACATAGCTTTCCCGCCATGATCTCGTCTGCGACCTTCTTTCTTAACGGTGAAACTGATAAGCCTTTAAGTTCATCAGCATTATTGAAAACTGCAAATGGCACATTCCTGTAAGAGAGCTCATAATACGTAGATTTTGCATTATCTCTCACGACTGTCCGGAATTTAATATTGGCATCCTTCACTGCCCCGGCTATATTTTCATTCTGCTGCCGGAGTGATCCCGAAGTCTGTGGTGTATGGTAACATACCAGGAGGTAGTCTTCGGGGGCTTCGTTTAGCAGAACCCATTCCGAGACTTTGGTTGTGCAGGTCAGTCCTATGAGGCCTGTCAATGTTAATATCCTGATTAATAACATATTCATCTGAACGAACTTGTTTCTGCAAGTGTTTCTTCAATAATTTCCACTCCTGAAATAAGAGTATTACCTTTAAGGGGAGTAAGTTCAATTCTTAGTGTTTTGCCGGCTCTTATTCCTTTAAATGATCTGACCACTTCTGTATTGCAGCCACCAGCTTCCTTCACTATATCAAAATTATCCAGAACCCTGGTGTTCTGGATGGCCACATTACAAAGTCTCTCACCCTCTTTCATATCCTGAAGTTCGGAGAAATAGAGGTTCACGGAATAAACGGCATCTGTATTATCTTCTTCTTCCGAAAGGGTTATTTCGAGGGTTGTGATGCCTCCGACGGCACTTGAGCTTATCCATGGAGTGGACCGTGAGTTTATTGTATAAGGTTCTTTCCTGACTGTGAAATATTCATTTGTGTCAATGGATACCTTTATTTCAGGATTCATTCCTGACACAAAGGGATATTCAAACCACAGTACATCGTTGTCAGCTCTGCGGTCTCCGGGTGCATTCAGATTCAGCCCCAGCTGTTTTATTCTTTTGCCGTTCCAGCGATAGTTGCTGTTTGTCCAGTAACTCATCCATGGCATGTGGATCAACGCAAGTGACGTCTGATTCTGATACGGGCACTGGCATGTACGTGTATAATCAGGTGAATTGAGTACCCCGTCAGCGGCTATCAGGTTTGTTGAACATCCCGGCTTCCATCCGCCGAGGCTTGCGGTACCTTCGAAGGTCTCGAGGTTCATGAAACCGGCTGATGCTGACCGGAAGGTAAGCAGGTGTTCACTGGCTGCAACAATTCCACAGCCATATTCACGTTTGAAAGTCCATTTCAGCTCTTCACCAGTCAGGGGATCCTTTTCAAGTATCTGATCGCCTGTGAGAAGAGAGAATGCTTCTCCGTTTGTATATATCCTGTCGTTATGGATAATGGGAGGATTGGTATATCTGACAGCCCTGTCCCATATTATCTTTTTTGAATCAACATTATAGGCTATCATCCTGTTTCCCTCCTCTCCGTTCAGCATATCACGCGAAGGTCTTGTAGCCTGAAGAAGTAGTCTGTGTTCAGCTGAATAACCCAGCCAGGTACCAAACACATCTACAGTCTGTTCATAAAGGATCCTGCCTGTGTGTATGTCTACATATAAAAGACGTGATCCCTCAGGGATCGGTTCTCCCCTTCTTCTGAGTTTCGTTTCGAGGTACTGGGGAAGCTTGTCGAGGCAGAACAGAATTCCGTCACCGGCTATAACCGAATTATGGATAAAACCGAAATTTGATTCCAAACTCCAGAGTTTTTCTCCTGAGAAGCGGTTCATAATTATCAGTTCACGGCTTGCAGTAAGGTCATAATCAGTGAATTTAGGATTCTTTATCCGGATTGAATCGTTCTCGAGTCCGGAATATTCTGTAAAATTATTTCCCAGGATCAGCAGGTCTTCCCACACACCTATGTAACCCAGTTCCTTTGAATCATCGTCACCCGTGGAGAATTCCCTGACTTTTTCTCCTGTCACTAAATCAAGAAGGATACATTTATTCCCTTCGATGAGGTATACGTATTCGCTTGTGGCTATGAAATTTGTACCACGGGCGTTGGCACCCGGCAGATGTACCTGATTGTATTTCGGATCGAGAGGGTTTTCCTCGTCATATGTTTCATCATAAAAAACCATCCAGGAGTCGTCCATCAGTCTTTCTGATTCATGTTTCCAGAGAACCCTTCCGGTATAAACATCCCTGGCACTGATACTGTTAACACCTTCAATTATGAGACGGCCGTCTATGACCTGTTCTCCGGGACCATGACCATGACGCGGAAGAACATCCATGTTTGAATTTCCCCCGAACCAGAGAATGCCAAGTGGAGCTTTGACCAGCCTGTCGTCGGATTTTACAGTATTTTCAATATTTCCGTAATTATGTGTCCAGCTTGCAGCACCCTCTAGTGCCCCCGGTCTTGTAACCTTCAGAAATCCATTCTCATGCAAAGACTGCGATCCTGAAAGTTCCAGTCGTTTAAAAACGCCGGCGACCCTTCCTCTTTCTGAAGTTATTATCAGTCCTCCGTATGGCCTGGCAGACTCATACAGCATTTTCAGCATATCATCATCAAAGCCATAATCCTCAGCAATGACCGTGAGGGATGAAAAATATTTCGGAAGCACTATGTTATCACGGTAAAAAGGCAGGAAGCTGAGGCGCTGTGCTTCTACGTCCCTCTCATCAAAATATCTGCGGAGTGAAGTTAATTCTTCAGGATCACCGACATATGCCACAATTGAAAGGAGGCTGTTTGCAACAAGACCTTCGAGAAATTTTACATCTGAACCGAAAACCACAGCATAACCTTCCGTGGTGCCAGCCGTCCTCAGGATCTTTTTGGCGGCCCTTGAGTTGCCTTTTAATCTGATAACATCTTTTCTATGAATGTCAGCTTCATCAACCCGGCTGTCGCCGAAGACCATTATGGAGCCATCGGAGGAGACGGCCACGAGCTTGCCGTTTGCTGCCACGAGCCTCTCAACTGGCCTGTCAGTATCGTATCTCCATGTAAGTTCCGGTACTGATCCGGGTCTGAGTATAACGGCGCTTATTCCGGTACTGTCGGCCGCAAATAATGTATTACCTGCCTTTATCAGGTCGTTTGCAGCCCGTACGTTTACAGACCATATTGATTTAAGGGTTGAATCGGGCTGAATGATCGCTGCAGTGATACCTTTACCTGAGAAGTATACTGTATCATCATCAATTACAGGGTAGCCCCCGACTGAAGATTTGATCCTGTCGCCGGTGCCTGAACCATACATACTGACAACTCTATCGCGGTGGTGGTTAAAGAAAACTTTATCGTTGCAGGTCGTAAATGCTCCTCCTGTTTTACCACTTGCGGCAAGCTGATAATAAAGTTCCTCACCTGTTGCAAGGTCGAAGGCAGCTGGAACAGAACGTCCTCCTGCTACCAGAAGAGTATTGCCCGTTATTGCAAAGGGGCCCTGGGGAGCAACATCGGCGAAGGCTGGTGATTTGTGGGGCTGAAGGATATAATTGCTGCCTGTGGCTTCATTTTTCCAGACCACGGAACCATCTGCCGCATTCAGGGCATAGATATATGTCCCCATAAGGGGAAATATACTTGCTGCCGTGTAGACGACATCGTCCTTAATGACTATGCCTCCTCGGGCCGGCCACATTGAGATAAGCCGTTTGTTTCCCAGCAGTCTGTCGGGGGCAGGCGCAAGGGAGGATCTCCATACTCTTCTGCCAGATTTAGCGTCGAGAGCGTAACAAAATCCGTCATCAGCCGTAAAATATAATATACCCTTGTTGTATGCCATGGGAAGCCTTACCGGACCATCAGCATAGTACTGCCAGATCTCGTCGCCGGTAAGCAGGTCATATGCTACAACTTTATCCTTGTCATTAAAACCCAGGAATAACTTGTTCTCCGCAACTACCGGTTCAAAGATCCGGTCAAAATGCATCAGATCCTGATTCAGTGGATCGTCCCATACAGGTTCCCGTGGTGAGAAGATGGCCTGCCACTGAAGATAAAGATTGCCGGACAGCTGTTCGGGAGTGGAAGCTGAACGGTGATAATCGCAGCGCCACATAGGCCAGTCAAATGTCTGGGCTGACATTGACACACCGGTAAGTATAAAAAGTGAGATTGATATGAGGTGTCTGTTCATCACTCTGAATATTTTTCAAGGATTGACATAAAATCCTGAGATGATGCTAAGATAATCAAAAATGAAAATACTGTAAAAATGAGATGTTAATGATGGTTAAAATCAGACTTGCGAATTGGTATTATTACGGCAGAGTATTATTTTTCCGAAAAGATTTAGCTATGTCTGGACCACTAAATATATTCTCAGGATTTTTCAGATACTTATGTTATAATGTCAGATTGTTAACTGCTTCTTTCTGTTTCTTAATGATCTCAGGAAATCTGGCCGGACAGGTTATTGACATAGATACAGTAAGGATAATTCCTCAGCCCTGGTATATAACGATACATGAAAAACCTTCCGGAGAGCCTCAGTCTATAGCTCCTGCAATTAACGTCATTAGTGAAACAGATATAAAAAAACAGGGAGCTTCAACTCTGATCGAGGCAATGAATTATTTTCCGGGGGGCCTTACCGAGACGAGGGGCCGGCAGGTGAAACAATTTTTCTCGGTGCGGGGTCAAAAATATCCATATCCCGACTATGCTATAAACGGAGTGTGGCAGAAGGAATTTGAGGAACTTCCGTATTTTTTTCAGGCTTCAGACATTGAAGAAATTGAAGTAATCAGATCGAGTGCAGCCTTGCTCACAGGATTGTCGGGTCTCTCCGGACTGATAAATGTAAAAACCCGTGAATATGAGGACTTTGAAGCAAGGATACAATCTGAATACGGGTCGTTCAACACATTGCACACCCATATTTCCGCTGGTGATGGTGGTAAAAATTTCAATTATGCTGCAGGGGCCGGTTTTGACAGAACAGAAGGTCCTGCCGGAAAGCATGCATATGAACAGATGGCAACGGTGTATGGACGCTTCAACTGGATGTTAACCAACAAACTGACTTTCAGTTCGAGTATTTATTACCTTGATGGTGAAAGGGAGATGCGCCTTGCCGAAGCGCCGGCCAGCACGAAATATCTGAACATGATTCAAAACTTCGATCCTTACAGGGCAGTGCTGTCAAATATTAAAGCCAGATACCGCCCGGGAGAAAAAGCATCCTCTGAATTGCAGATATTCTTTGCTCACCGCAATCCTCTCTTTCACGATGAAGTACTCGAAACAGAATCGAGTGAAAAAGATTATGAATTTGGTGTAAATTATCTTCAGTCACTATCTCTTTCATCATCGAATGTAATCAGATTCGGTGGTTTGTACAGCAGGTGGATAGCTCCAAACGGGAAACGTTTTTATACGGGCAAAAGATGCGATACTGAGACATATTCGGCTGTCATTACCGATGAACACCGGATTGGATCAGTAACCCTCGATGCGGGATTCAGATGGACAAAGACTTACCTGCGTGATTATGGCGCCTTCAACATAGAGGGTGATGGAGCACAGTTCAAAACAGTGACGCCTGTCGAAGACGAATGGGAGCCGGCTGTTGTTCAGGGAACTCTTGGAGCATCATGGGAAATATACGAAAATCTTTCACTGCATTTTAATTCGGCAGCAGGGCAGGTAAAGCCCAGACAGGGGACACTAACAGAAGATATGACAGTTCCGCTGAACGAAACCCGTTTAAAACTTGATCTGGGAGCCGTGAAAAGGACATCGTGGGGAGCAAAATTGACGACAACCCTTTTCATCGTCATCCAGAAGAATGCAATCGCTCTCAGCGGAACCACCTACCTCGATCCAGAAACCAACATCAGGAGAGAGCTGTATCTTAACCGCGATCAGCAACAGTTGGGAGTGGAATTCGATTTCACAGCACCTGAATTTCTTAATTTCATAAGACCCTTTTTCAATTTCACAGCCATGAGATCAAAAATGGCAGAAGACGGCGCAATGGTAACAAACAGGGAAAATCCTGTCTGGATCGCCGGAGGAGGACTTTACATGGAGAACAGGGGTTTCGATCTGAATGTTTTTTTCAAATATGTCTCTGAATTCGAAAATGACAGGTTTGTGGCTCCTGAAGACGGGCCTCAGCCTCTGGGAGATTTCCTAACCTTTGACCTTAACGGAGGTTATACGACAAAGTGGAAATTGCCTGTCAGGATTTTCGCTAAAGCAAAGAACCTTACCAATCTGAAATATTCCACCGTAAACGGATACCCGGATTTCGGCAGATTGTTTTACGCAGGTATAGAAGTGAGTTTCAAAGCCGGTGATCAGGCCGGATTTGCACACCGCTAATGCATTAACTGATATTGTGCTATTGTGATTAAGTAAACCCCCGGAATATTATCAGTTTTTTTATAAAGCTTTGTTGTCGTTTATTTCCTTCAGTGCAGTTACACTTCCCTGTCTCCATACCCTTATACCGGTTTTCAGGTAAATCAGCACCTGTGAAATAATGAATAGCAGGAAGACGCCGGCTCCTGTATCAGGTTTCCATACTGCCAGCACCCTGAGGATGACAAAACCTGCAACAAACTGAATAATAATCATTAATACAATCAACGGAAATGATGACAGAAAGGTACGGAAGGTTCTTGAAAAACCAAATCCGAGAGCTTTGAAGCATGATCTTCTGTCGCTGGCAGCCTGCCACGCCCTGGCATAATCAGCAACCATTACCATAATGGCTGCAATTAACAGGAATATCAACCCTGAGATCATCACAAAAGATGCAGGTCCGGTCTCAGATTGAGTCTGCATACCTCTGACCAGAGAGAAGGGCAGGGCGACAACGAACAATCCAAGAAAAAGAATAATAAGGCTGCATAACAATGATATCACCAGAAATGGCCAGAAATTTGCTGCACAGGCTCTGAAGAAGGAAGCACCCGAAAACCGGCTTAACGGACTTTTCAGGGCATCGAAGATTCCTCCCGTCAGGAAAGCCCCCAGGATAAATCCGACCAGTATCAGTAATAAAAATGATGAAGGAAATGAAGCAGCCATATTCCAGAATGCGTCACCCAGATCACCGAAGGCTGCCATGTCAATACCATCAGCAAGACGTTCGGTTACCATGCTTTTACCGAAGCCGGCTTTCATGAAGCTTCTCATGGGTATTGCAATTATTGAGACTGTCAGAAGAGATCCAAGCCAAACCAGAAGTATCCCCTTCCATACTTTCAAAGTCCTGCAGAACCCGGAAGCTATTGCTTTGAATATTTTCATTGCCGATAAGTTTTATAAGATCAGTGAAGCTGAGAAAAATTGAAGAAAAGACATGAATTTATTGATAAAACGTCTTACCGGAACACGGTCAGGTTCATCAGAGTATGAGTTATTGACGAAATTCACGTCCATCAGGATCTTATATTCCGGGTCTATTTTCACCCATTTTACCATGGTGTTGCTTGGCAGAGAAAGAGATTTGTACCTGTCTTTACCATCCCACGATTGCATAACTTCCCTCCCGTCGTCAAAGTGTACCAGAACCTCAACGGGAAGCATTATCTCTCCCAGTCTTTGAAGCTCCACCACACAATTATAAAGTGAATCAGTAGTTGGGTTAAAGTTCTGGGATGTATCCTGTTTCACATTGCTTATTCCTGCAGCTTTATAGTCACATATGCCGGTACCGTAGAGTGTCTGGTCAAAGAACCAGTTCATGTCCTGTCCGAACCTGTCTCCATGATCCTGTTTCACCACATCATTTACAACATTGAAGAAATCCTGAGGGGCAGGATGTTTAAATGCCCATCTTTTGTAATACTCCCTGAAAATATTGTCAGTAGTTTCTTCACCAACTATTCCCATCATGGTAAAGAGGATAACCGAAGCCTTGTGGTAGGACATCATTGAGTAGGTTCCGGCGGGATAGTTCCATGAATATTCCCTGTTGGTTATAACCTGGCGGTTAGGGGAATATACGTATGATGACCGCGCAATGATCTTATCTGACACTTTCAGAAAGCGATGATCAAGCATACCTGAATTCTCTCCCCAGAAATGGTCCATGATCCTGGCTTCATAAAAAGAATTTATCCCTTCATCCATCCAGGGATCCTCAAATTCGTTCGTTGCCAGTATTCCCATAAAGTAAGCATGTCCGAATTCATGGACTGTCACCATTTCGGGCATGTGAATATATTCGGGTAATCCGGTTGCAGAAGTGGAAGTAAAGATAGTGGTATATTCCATCCCGCCTGAACCTGATCCCTTTGCCGGAGGATCAACAAAAGTCAGATGTGGCCATGGATAAGGCCCTGTGTTTTCAGTGAAGTAATCAAGTGCATTTTTCACGGCAGTGAACTGACGTTCCACCTGGTCTTCCCTTTCAGGAGGTGATAACAGAGTAATATTCACATGATTCCATTGGTCGGTATGGACAGCATAACCAGGCCATGCCGTCCATGCAAAATCAACTATATCTTCAGCCCGCCATGTCACCGTTTTAAATGCTGTATCTTCACTACAGTCCGACTCGTCCATTACCATGCCTCCCGAACCGGTTACAAAATTATCCGGAACTGTTGCCTTAACATTATAGACGCTATGGTTTGAGTAAAACTCGGAATGATCGTGGAACTGGTGGCAGTTCCAGCCTCCAGTTAGTCTGTATCTCATACCGGCAGGTTCATATACCCCGAATTTTGGAAACCATTGCGCAACAAAGAAAAAATCGCCATTGTATCCTGTCCTTCGAATCCTTGATGGCAATTTTGTCACGAAATCAATACTGACCGTTACTGTGTCGCCCGGAGCAGCAGGTTCAGGCAGAATTATCTGTATTACGGTGCTGTCGTTGGGATTACCGTCATCAGGTCTGATAAATGTCATCAATGGAAGAATATCTGTTCCATCGGCAAGTGTGAACGAGGAAATATCAATCCTTCCGTATACTGTTTTATCCTTTGATTCTGATGTGCCTTTATAAAAAGTTGACTTATTACTTTTAAAGGCATTCATATAAAGATGAAGCTGAATGTCAGGCACAGTTTCAGAAGTCTGGTTTACCCAGAATGCGCTCATGGAACATTCGATTGTCTTTTCTTCCGGATCGAGCCTTGCATCAATATCGTAACCTGTAATGCGGGTGCTGAGCGGTTCTTTATTTATCAGCTGAGACTCTGATACCGGAGAAATAAGTATCAGTGACATCGCTGTCAGAATTATTTTTTTCATCTGATAGAATAAAGATACCTTTTACTTGTTCTCCGGCTGCCGGGTAAGCGATAACGGTATCTCACCCTGGGAGAAACTTGCCTTTCCGGTCATTTTTGCATTGTCATCCATCTTAAGGGAGATAGAAATAACTTCTCCTTCAAGATATACAACGAATGATACAGTATCATTGGCGAATTTCACTCTTTCACCTGCAAATTTATAGTCAGAGCCCGGGAACATTATTGCCGTGGAATATTTCTTTTCGGCCAGACTAAAGTCCATAGTTCCGGTTGTATAGCCTTCAGGAGCATAAGGAGCTTCGAATTTCCATTTACCTGAAGGATCCTTCTTTACAGGTTTTGCCTGACCACACAGATATATTACTGACAAGGCCAGCATTATTGAAACTGCAAGAATCTTTTTCATAGGATAGCTAATAATTTAAGTGGTTAAATTTCAGAGGATGAAGATAAACGATTTTTTCATTTTTCAGAATTTATAACAAAATATGTTAAGGACTTCTTATATTTATCATGTTGCACTATTTTTTTTGAACAAAGTGAACTTATGTTTGTTACACCACATTACGAATAGATTAAATATTAAATCCACATGAAAAAGCTTTTGATATTAGGTGCCGGTACTGGTGGGACCATCATGGCGAACAAAATGAGAAAAGAGCTGGCGAGGGATGAATGGAAAATAACCGTTGTAGACCAGGAAAAAACACATTATTACCAGCCGGGCTTCCTTTTTATCCCTTTTGGATACTACAAAAGAGATGATGTCACCAAACCCAAACAGAATTTTCTTCCCATAGGTGTCGATGCAGTTTACATGAAGATAGTAAAGATCGACCACGACAACAACAGGGTCGTACTTGAAAACGGAGAGGTTCTGGGGTATGATATCCTGATCATTGCAACCGGCACAAGGATAATACCTCAGGAAACGCCAGGCTTAAAGGGAGAACTGTGGTACAGGAACATTTTCGATTTCTACACAATTGAAGGAGCAGAGTCCCTTGCAAGGTTTTTTAAGACATGGGAAGGAGGGAATCTTGTGGTTAATATTGCTGATAATCCCATCAAATGTCCGGTTGCTCCTCTTGAGTTTTCCTTTTATGCAGATGCCTTCTTTACGGAAAGAGGAATGCGCGACAAAGTTAAGATAAGCTACGTCACCCCTCTGTCGGGAGCGTTTACAAAACCCCGGTCGTCAAAATTACTGGGCAGTCTTCTTGAAAACAAGAATATCGAAATGGTAACCGACTTTTTCCTTGCAGAAGTTGACAACAGTAACAAGGTAATAAAGGATTACGGGGGAAGAGAGATTCCCTTTGACTGTCTTATTACAATACCTCTGCACAGCGGGGATCCTGTCATTCTCGACAGTGGTCTGGGAGATGAATTTGGATTTGCCAGAGCAGATAAATTCACTCTTCAGTCGGTTGTAAAGGACAATATCTTCGTAATAGGTGATGCAGGTAATTTCCCGACATCAAAAGCAGGATCTGTGGTTCACTTCCAGGCTGATATACTTACAGAGAACCTTATGTGCTATATCGAGGACAGACCTTTCACGGGCAAATTTGACGGTCATTCCAACTGCTACATAGAGACCGGCCACGGAAAGGGAGCCCTGATTGATTTCAACTACGACACAGAACCATTGCCCGGATATTTCCCTTTCCCCGGCCTGGGACCATTCAGCCTCCTGAAAGAAAGCAGGATCAACCATTACGGAAAGTTGCTTTTCCGTTGGATTTACTGGCATATTCTCCTTAAGGGAAAAGAGATGCCTATTGAGACACATATGACTATGGCAGGAAAAAGGACCGATTGATATGGCAGAAAAACAGGTACAAAACCAGATTGATGAGATAAACAGGAAACTTGATCTTATCCTGGAAGATATATCGATTCAGAGGCAAAACCGCGAAGCGGTCAATGACCTCGTCGACGATCTTGCTGTAGTGGGAAAGGATGCTTTCAGGAATATGGTTACAGAACTTGACCACGCAGGTGTGGAACTTGACACTGAAGCCCTCCGTTGCCTTACTATCAGGTTGATAAGGAATATCCGCAGCCTCGGCATGGTTATGGAGACGATAGAGAGTATAAACGATCTGGCCAAAGACATAACTCCTGTTATAAAACAGATTGGGATAGATGGTGTTCATAAATTCCACGAACTGGAAAATAAGGGATACTTTGAATTATTCCTGCAGATAGGAAAAACCTTCGACAATCTGTTGTCAAGATATTCCATGGAGGAAATTAAAAACCTTTCAGAAAATCTGATCCCGGTAATTGACACCATAATGATCCTTGGAGATCCAAAGGTATTGAACAAAATTAACAGTGCTGTTGTCTCACTAAGAGATATCAGTCCGGAAGATATTGAAGAATATTCGGTATGGAAAATGATAAGGGAACTCAACAAGCCGGAGGTTAAAAGAAGTATCGGATTTTTGATGGCTTTTATTAAAAATACAGCAAAACAGTAACAAATTATATTAAAATTTAATAATCAGACATATTATGGCACAAAAAACTTATGCAGGCATCACTGTGGATGTCAACGAAGAAGGGTATTTCACCACCCCGTCACAATGGACCAGGGAAATCGCGATCGAAATAGCAAAGGAAGAGGGTATCAGCCTTACCGATCAGCATTTTGATGTAATTGAATTTTTACGCAACCGTCATAACAACGGCGATGCTCTTTCCATCAGAAGCATTAATCATTCAGGGATCATTGATGTAAAAACATTCTATCAGC